>Ga0247841_10003219_pt1 | contig 30775 bp, 37 predicted proteins | sample LaCruzMarch2015__2_FD_192410 | JGI IMG/M metagenome (GOLD analysis project Ga0247841, IMG submission 192410) | Freshwater microbial communities from meromictic Lake La Cruz, Castile-La Mancha, Spain - LaCruzMarch2015_18m | ecosystem: Environmental > Aquatic > Freshwater > Lake | place: Spain... | reverse complement strand
AAAAGTGACAATGGAAACGATAATTTTTTTAAAATTCAAAGTAGTCATGTTTGAATTATACAAGAATTGACCGTATTTACAATCTAAAGCATCAACTTATACCACACTTATTGAGTATTATCCCCCATAATTATAGTATTTAATAGTATACAATACTATAGGTAGTGTTTCAAATATATTGAATTTTAAAAGTAATCAATCGTCAGAGGAGCTTCGGGCGCGGCGTGAAGCAATACCGTTTTTTACTGCTTTCTCAACCAGTTTATAAATATCTGCTTTTTCGGAAAACTGTTTTAGCTTTTTTTCCGCTTCTTCATAAAAAGTCTTAGCGGTTTCCCGGTTTTTTTCACCAAATAAATGCCTCTTTGCCGTAAAAATGTTTTTCCTTTCTTTTTCAAGCACTAAAAATCCTTTTTCCGATAAACTATGTTTGGAAATATACACAACCTGTCCCCATGGTGACGTTTCGTCATCGTCCAACAACCAATAAACAGCTTTACTTACTTCTTTTTCATCCTTAAAATTATTCAGTAATACTTTTTCAATTCCTGTGACTTCCTGTCCTGCGTCTTTAAGTTTTTTTCCAAAAACATCTTTTCCAGGAATAATAAACAGCTTTTTTACTTCTTTCACTGACAAAGCAATATACCCATTTTCCACTAAAAAAGCTAAAGCGGCTATGACCATTTTATGAGAAAGCGGTGTAACTGATATTTTCTCACCACCTGGATGAGTATCGTAGTTGACAAACCTTGACCGCTCAGAGACAGATTTTTCTGCAAAAAGATAAATAACCTCTGAATAAGTAAGTTCTTTTTTATTATCCATAATAATATGGTATCAAATTATTTTTTTCTTACAAGCAATTTTTCCAAGCTATTTGTCCCCCATTTGCAATTTTGTAAGCTGCGGTTTTGATTGACTCTTCGACGTTGAAACGCAAATCAGGATTTGCATCAAGCCCCATTTGATTTCTGGTAACCTGCCAGGTTTCTATCATAAACTGATACATTCCCCCATATGGTCCATTTGTTGATCCCGGATTCATTCCCGATTCACACTGGGCAATTTTTTTCAAAAGCTCCTTACTCACTTGATACTGGTTGCTGTACTGATCAAAATATGATTCAAAAGATGTTGCAGGAAACGCGGTTAGAATAGGAGTTGGTGTTGGTGTTGGGGTTGGGGTTGGGGTTAATGTTGGAGTTGGTGATGGGGTTGGAGTGTTGGTTGGAGTTGGGACCAATGTTGGAGTTGGAGTAAGAGTGGGAGCTGGAGTTGCAGTTGGAAAAACAACTGATATTATATTTTTTTTCGGTTGTGCAAATCCTTGACGCAACAATACTAAAGTTATAAATATTATTGGCAACATTATAAAAAAAAGTTTTTTTGAATTATTGTTTTTTCTACTTCGTCGCAAATAGACAAGCATAATTTTATTGTATCATTTCCCAATATCCACACTTTTACTATGTTTTAAGATTTCTCATTCGTTTTTATACATAAATAATTATGACAAAAGCTTCCGTCTTGAACCGAATGGTTTAGTTCAATTCTGAGTGTGTCTCGTTTTTATCTATTTTTCGCATAATAATTTTTGTGAGAGAAACCATGGAGTAATAAAATACAATGTTAAAAATACTGAAAAGAAAAATAATTATGAATATAAATATGTTTGCAACAATACCTTTCTTAAAAAATATATTTATAAAACCTATAAATATTGATAAAACAATCCCCGCCCAAAAAATTTTTTTTGAGTATAAATAAATATAATTCTTTATCCCTGAATTATTTATAAGCTTTTTGTTTATTGAAGGGCCAAAAAGAGCGAATAATATGAGAGCGCCGATAGGTAGTTGCCAAAGACCCATTATTGTCCTGTTGAGATTAACATTAGTCTTTGAATTTATCCAAGGAATAAGTATAAATATTAACAAAAAGTAGGGAAAAATACTGACGCTTATTATCGTTGAATTAATAAGATATTTTAGAATTATTATTGGTTTATTTTTGTTTTTATTATCCAACATATAAATAAGTATACAATTTTACTTCACCCTGTGAGCAATCAAACCAAAAACTTTTTAATTTTCAACAGCTTAAATTGACTTCCGCCCTTTCTTTTAAAGAATAAAGAGAGAGTGGTTGTGCAAATCGTTCTCTGTATCTTGTTAAAAAATCACCATCATCACCTTTAAAACGTTTTCGTTTTACCATATCGGGCCATTATAAGTGAATTCTTGAAAAAAGAAGGGAGAAAATATTTTTAAGTTAACCTCTCGTTTTCCCTCACTTGACTATAAACTTCCTTCGCGCAGGAGAAAGAATACCCGCGGCGGAGAAGAAAATTAATGGCTTTTTGAAAGCGGATTTTTTCCGGATACGAAGAAAAACGCTGCCAATTTTTTGACAACAATCGCAAAGCCGATACTTGATCATCAGTGGGATTTTGTGAAAAATATTGATCAACTAGATCGCGCGCAACTCCAAATTTTTGCAGTTCAATACGAATGGCTTTCTCCCCTTTTGACTTAATTGATGTGCGGCTATGCACGAGCCACTCAGTAAATTTTAAATCATCAACTAAACCAATTTCTTCCAGGTGGGTAATTGTTTTATCAATTAAAGAAGTTGGGTCATTCCAGTTGTTGGTTTTTTTTTGCAAATAATCAATCACTTCTTTTTTACTGCGTAGACGAAACTTCAGATAAAAACAAGCATAGTTGAATAACTGGCTCAGTTGACGCGATGAATCAATATTGATTTTATTGTCCATTTATTCTTTCTTTCCGATAGATTTTTCCATCACATCTTTAATGATGTGCGCCTTAAGTTTTTCGTCCTTTTCCAAAACTTCTTTTGCCTGTTCTTTTCCTTGACCCAACATTTTTTCGCCATAACGTAAAAATGCTCCGCTTTTGCTTATCACTCCAACAGCAATGGCCGAATCAATCAAGCTGTCATTATGATCAATTCCCGCTGATGTGATCGTCATCTGCGCTTCTTTAAAAGGAGGTGCAACTTTGTTTTTTACAATTTTCACACGAATGCGCGCGCCATAAACTTCGTTATTTTTCTTTAAGGTTTCGATTTTGCGTACATCCATTCGGATTGAGGTATAAAACTTCATCGCCAATCCTCCTGGTGTAGTTTCCGGATTGCCAAACATAATCCCAATTTTTAAACGCAATTGGTTGGTAAAGATTATTGTGGTTTTTGATTTGGAAATAATGCCGGTAAGTTTGCGAAGAGCTTGTGACATTAATCTTGCCTGCAAACCCATCTGCGAGTCTCCCATTTCTCCCTCAATTTCAGCGCGTGGAACAAGCGCCGCTACTGAATCTACCACTACCAAATCAACTCCTCCTGAGCGGATCAAAGTTTCAGCAATTTCCAGAGCTTGCTCACCGGTGTCCGGTTGTGAAATTAATAAATCTTCGAGTTTAACGCCAAGAATTTTTGCCCAAGCCGGATCCATTGCGTGTTCTGCATCAATAAAAGCTGCCACTCCGCCCGCCTTTTGCGCCTCGGCAATAAGAGACAAACAAATTGTAGTTTTACCTGATGCTTCCGGACCAAAAATTTCCACAATTCTCCCCTTAGGAATCCCACCGACTCCAAGCGCCACGTCAAGCGGCATAATGCCGGTTTTAATCACCTCAACCGGTACTACCGGACCTTGTCCAAAGCGCATAATTGCTCCCCGACCAAACTGTTTTTGAATCTGTTCAATTGCCGATGAAACCGCCTGCTGTTTGGGGTTTTTTAAATCAGTTTTCATATAAGTTTTATAAAAATTATAATGGTTATAATCATTATTGATTTATCTTCTCTTGTCAACCGTTTATAAGCAACATTTACCTCTTTTTGTATTATCAAGACGGGTTTTTTTACTCAAAATACATAAATTAAGCTGATAACTATTATTCCCCACAAAAATATCGTCACAATCAGAGGAATGTCTGTGGTGATTATCTTTTCCGGACGCTCTCCCTCTGCTTTTTCATACAACAGCTGGGCATAACGCGAAAGTCCATACACCACTAGTGGGATTGTGATCATCATCCATTTTCTCGCCTCAAATTCAGGAACCAAATTATTAAACCTTTCGGTAAAGATCGTCTTTGCTTGGGGAATTTTTTCCACATAAGTATAGGTTGCATAGGCAATCATTGTGGCAGTGGCAAAAGTATAGGTGAGAAAGTCTAAAAAGTGTGGCTGATAGCGCACCAAGGAGACTCTTGCTTCTCTGCCGTGCGATGTCAATTCCGCTTGTCTTTTGATCGCTGCCATAAATAGCGAGATAAAAAAGATTGTTAATAAAAGCCAAATTGGAATATGATAACCTGTCACTACCTCACCGGCAAAGGCCCGAATCATAAAAGAAAAAGAGATTGTAAAAATATCAATGACCGGAAATTTTTTTAAATAAAGTGAGTAGAAAAAATGCAAAAGAATAAAAAAAAGTGCAAGTAAAAAAAATGATATTGAAAATGTTAAAGATAGTAATAAAGAGACAATGGTTAAAACAAAAACAATAAAAGTAGCTTGAGGAATGCTCACCTGCCCTGATGCGATTGGTCGATTTTTTTTAACAGCGTGTTTACGGTCGTAAGCATAATCGATCACATCGTTTAAAACATATGAGGTTGAGGAAAGCAAACAAAATATTAAAAAAGCTCCAAGAGAACTTGAAAATAAATTAATATTAAATAGTTGGCCGGAAAAAATAATTGCAGTAAAAACCACAAAATTTTTAATCCATTGGTTAACCCGAAGTACCCGGAGATAGATTAATAAGGCGTTAGGTTTCACGTCTTGAATTATACATAATTTTTCCCTATCATGAAACACATAAATGAGTAGCAATAACGAGTTCTTATATAAACCGATGGTAATTTTCCCGGATTTGATTGAGCAACCAACTTGGGGAGGAAGCTATATTGTTAAATATAAAGGTTGGGAAAATCAACCGGAATATACCGGGAAAAAGATTGGTCAAAGTTATGAACTCTCCGGTAATGTTAAATTATTTGTCGACAACCAAAAAATTTCGATTAATGATTTTGTTGTCACTAATCCGGAAATTATTTTAGGAAAATCTGTTTATAAAAAATTCGGGAAAATGCCACTTCTAATTAAGTTTACTCAGGCGTTGGGCAACTCTTTTCAACTCCATATTAAGCCGGAAATAAAACATCCACACTGGCAACCAAAACCTGAGTCGTGGTATTTTTTTGAAACCGGATATGTTTCTTGCGGAATAAAACCGGGAATTAAAACTGAGGATTATAAAAAAACCTGTATTGAGATTGACAAAAAAATGAAAAACTTAAGCCAACTTTTAACTACAAAAAAAGTCAATCTTTCTGAAGCAATATCAACTTCTAAAATATTAATTAAGCAGCTAAGCCCTCAACAATTTGTTAACGTGGGAATGGTTAAAAAAGAAACTACAATAGATTTAAGTTCTGGAGGAATCCATCATTCATGGGAAGAGAATACTGACATTTGCCCTAATGGAAACATTCTTTATGAGGTGCAACTTGATGTCGCCGATATTGATTGTACAATCCGTTCATTTGACCAGGGAAAAATAAATAACGACGGAAGAATTCGTCAGTTGAATATCGATGATTATTTTAAATTTATCGATAATGATCCTGAAAAAAATAACTTTGTCCAATTAGTAGAAAAACCAAAAAGAAATAATATTTTTAATACAAAATATTACTGTTTAGATAAAATTACAGTTGAAGAAAAAATTACTGATTTTACCAATGATTCATTTGTTCATTTATTTGCCAAAGACGGCGGAGTTGATATAATTACAGAAAGTGGACAAGTGGGATTATCAAAAGGTCATGGTTGTTTTTTACCAGCAAGTGTGAATAAATATGAAATTATTAATCGAGGAAAAAAACCCTCGGTTGTTTTAAAAACTTATATTAATAATTATTAATTAAAATTAAAAAAAATAATGAACACTGATTTTTCTTTTGTTCCAAACCATTATGCAGCGCGTTCGCATGAAAAAATGCAAGAGGTTTTGATGGATCCTAAGGGTGTTGGTCCAGCCGTTCATTATTATATGATCCGCGGCGGACGCGATCAAAAAAATATAACGGTTTGGGAAGTTGGAACAGTTAGCGACGAATATATTAAGGCATACGGTCATTATCATGTGGGTGATTTGGACGAAAACTATTGGATTGTTTTTGGTCAAGGGATTGCGCTTTCACAAAAACTAGTAGTTGATAAAAGTGGAAAAATGATTGTCAATCAAGTTGAAGAATTTAAAGCAACTCTTGTTAAACAAGGTGATCATTTATATATGCCACCAGGATATGGGCATTTATTAGTAAATGTCGGAACAACTTATTTTGTCACAGCAGATGATAGCCCGGTTAATTTTGAAAAAAAAGATGAAGCAAGTTTGCCTGGACATGCTGATTATGAAATGGTCAAACAAACTCGTGGTTTTGCATATTATGTAGTTGAACACGAAGAAAAACCCGCGCTTATCAAAAACCCTCTTTTTAAAGAAGTGCAAAAAACCGACTTTGGCGGTTTACCGGTGATTGAGAGAATTTAATATCTCCGCTGCGCGCTTACCCATCTTTACAGAAAAATTAGTGCCGCGATCATAGGGATAGCTCATATCTAAATTAGCAATAATGAAGTTTTTAACCGGAGTAAGATAGTCTGGTTTATTTTTTATAAAATCCTTATCAACAATTGGCTGAGCGTAGGGAGCTTTGAAATAGAATGTGGAATTGGGAATATGGAATTTAGAATTTATTTGTGTTAGATATGGGGAAAAATATTTCGCGGCGGATTGCGTGTCCATTTTTAATAAGGGACTTTTTTCGTCAAAATAATTGGCCACATAAAGAATATTTTTGTTGTTGTAGTATTTTTTATCAATAAAGTTTGTGTGCTGTACTAATGCTAAAATCGGAAGACCTCGATCACAAACATTTATCCAATATTCTTTTTCAAAAAGAGGTTTTTCTGATTCAATTATTAAATTAGATGCAAATAAATACTTAATGCTTTTCAATTGTTGTTGATAGTGTTGAGGAAAAATTTTATCGGCAACATTGACCAAAACCGGGGTTGGTAGGGTTGATATTACCCCGTCAAAGACTTCTCTCTCTCCCGTATTAGTGTTAATAATAAATTTATCGTTACTTTTTTCCACCTGATTTACCGTGGTATTTTTCTTAATTACAACCTCTTGTTTTTTGTTTAGTGTTTCCAAAAAATCAACCAAACCCTGAAAACCCCCTTCAATATAGGCTAATTTTTTTGTGCGCTTGTTAATCCGCGCCCAAATAAACGAAGCTAAAATATTTTCCGCATATTTACCGAACTTTCCCCGCATAAGCGGTTCCCATATGATTTTCCAAGACCTTTCCCCCATTGATTTTCTCAACAACTCAATTGATGTAATTTCTTGATAATAATCCAGAAAGGGAGAAAGTTTTAATAATAAAACAACTATGCCTGTGCGAATTTTTTCAGGAAGACCAAGGAGGGGGAGTTTTAACAAATCTTGCGGTGTATCTACGGGAAAAATGCGGTAATTATTTTCAACACTATATAGTGACGAGGTTAGGGGTGTTTTGTAAATAGCTTTGTCAAAACCAATCTCTTTTATGTAGTTTAGAATTTCGCTGTCGTTGGAAAACATATGGTGATAGGTTTTTTCCAGCGGCCACTTCCATCCATTATGAAAAAAGCCCGATGCAAGACCACCAAGAGAGGATTCTTTTTCAAATATGACAACTGCATGATTTTGTCGCGAAAGTTTATCAGCGGCAACCAAACCAGTTATGCCGCCACCCAATATTACAATTCTCATATGGAGTCTTTAGTGATCTGGGTTTTATTAATTGAAGGTTTTTTGATTATCTCCGAAATAATTACTTCTAAAAACAACATCGTTGGAATCGCCAATAAAACACCCATCACTCCAGCCAACTTTCCTCCAACAATCAACGCAATTAAAGTAATCGCCGGGCTTATACCAACCGCTTTCTTCATAACCAATGGAACAATCACATTGTTTTCCAATTGCTGCACAATAACCGAGACTGCGAGCGCAGCCAAACCAAGAAAATAATTCTGCGAAAAACCAATTAAAATTGCGGGAATTGCAGCAATAGTGGGTCCAAGGTTTGGAACCACCTCCAACAAACCAGCTAAAAGCGCCAATGGAACCACATATTTTAAACCAATAAGAGACAGTCCAACAAACGTACAAACCCCAACAATCGTCATCAAAACTAATTCACCCCAAAACCATGAGTTTAGTTTTTTCTCAGCATTATCAAATATACTTCCTATTCTTTGAGATTGATTTTCATCAAAGAATCTCACAAGGGATTTTTTAATGGTGTTTTCTTCGATAAGAAAATAAAAACTGAAAAAAATAATCGACATTAAAAACACCACGTTAGAAAACGTGCTCTGAATTATGTTAATGAGCTGATTAGTTAGGTTGGGAACATATTGCACAACCGAATTTATATCAAAAAAACTAGAGTTTTTAGGAACTAATTTTTCAACAATAGAAGGAAGGGTTTTTGCTAGCAAAAAGGACTCTTTTATAAGCGGGGGAACAATTAGGGCTATTGTCGAACCCATAACGCCAACAAACAAAAGATAAACAATTATTAAAGATATTAGTCTGGGAATTTGTCTCTTTGTCAACCAAACAACAAATGGACGCAGAGCGCTGGCGATTATAAACGCAATAAACAAAGCAAAAATCAGATCCTTAATCACTACTAAAAACTGAAGTAATAAAATAAAAAGAATGGTAAAAACAATTGTTTTAGCGGAAATTTCAATTTTTTGCAAACTTTGCATAAGTTCATATTATCAAAACAATTAGGGGCGCGCAAGAGCGAAGCTATAAATTCGCCCTGAGCCGGCATTTTTTAAAACCCCCCCAAGTTCATTAATAGTTGCTCCAGTTGTTACAAGATCGTCAACAATCATCACGTCTTTATTTTTTATTAATTGCTTGTTTTTTATAGAAAAAGCCTTTCTCATGTTAATTTTTCTTTTTATTTTATTTGAAATTCCTGCTTGAGGGGGTGTTTTTCGGTTTTTTATTAGAACATCAGCCACTTCTAAACCCAACAACCTTGACAAGTATTTACAGATTACCAATGATTGATTAAAACCGCGTCGCCTCATTCTTTCCGCACCCAAGGGAACCGGAACCAACAATACCTTGACTTTGGGCATAAATTCTTTTATCTTAGAAATCTGCGTTAAGACTGCCTCAAGCAAAAAACGATCAATAATTGTTTGGTTGAGTTGATATTTATATGAACGTATAATTTTCACCATTAACCCGGAATATTGGTAAAGAATTAGTGACCCATCAATTGGTCCCTTTTTTAAACAAGAGGGGTGGGTTATGCCGAAAAGACTGGCTTTTTCGCAATAAAAGCAGTGGCTGCGTTTGGTTTTTAGTAAATTTATGCATTTTAAACAAATAACCTCTCCCACAAAACCACAACCGACACAAATCTTCGGAAACAACAAATCAAGAATAGACACGATTTAATATTAACATTTTACCCCTTGCATTTCTTGATGAATATGTTTATTATTTGTGGATAATTTATCCACATTAGATTAATTATCCTTATGCTAACCGCTCTCTGGAATGACTTTATTAACAAAAATGAACAGTCTCACTTGTTTGTTCCAATGGTGGCGTCTGTTCTTAAACAGGTCCGGTTGATTGAAATTAAAGAGGGTGGTGTTTTGCTTGCGTGCCCAAATCAAGGGTCAAGAATTTATGTTTTGGGGAAAATTCTGCTTATTGAAAGGCTTTTTTCTGAACACGTGGGTAAAAAAACTAAAATTAAGACAATAATTCAACCAGCGCCTTCCAAAAAAACAAAGGAAAACCCACCCCTACTTAGTTTTCAACCAACAACTGAAGATGTGGTTACTCGTTCCGGACTCTCGCAAAAATATCAGATGGATAACTTTGCCGTTTCACCAACGAACCAAGTTGCCTATGCTGCCGCTCAGGCGGTTATTGAGCGCCCAGGAACAGCCTATAACCCTTTGTTTATTCACGGAGGAGTTGGCGTAGGAAAGACTCATCTTGCGCAAGCCGTTGCCAGGTCAATTATAAACACCAACCCAGAAAAAAAAATATTTTTTTGCCCGGGCGATCAGTTTACCAACGAACTTATCGACTCAATACGTGGAAAAACAACTGAACGATTTAGGAAAAAATACCGTCACCTGTCGTTATTAATTGTTGACGATGTTCAGTTTATTGCCGGAAAAGTTGGTATTCAAGAAGAGTTTTTCCACACGTTCAACTCAGTTGTTTCTGCTGGGGGACAAGTTATTTTAACATCAGACAGGCCTCCGCAGGAAATAAAAAATCTAGAGGATCGGCTAAGGTCTCGTTTTGGTGGGGGCCTGGTCCTAGATATTCAGCCCCCCGACTTTGAGCTTCGCTGCGCTATTGTTTTGATTAAGGCAAAAGAAAAAAGCATCGCGATCGATATTGAGGCGGCAAAATTAATCGCAGAAAGGGTTGTTGACGCAAGATCACTTGAAGGCGCGCTGATCTCTGTTTATGCAAAAATCATAGGGAAACAAGAGGTGGTTGATTCTGCTGCGGTTGATCTGTATTTTTCTCAACAGATAGATCGAGGGGTTGCGAAAAAGGGACCCTCTGAAGTTGTTCGAACAATTTGTTCGTTTTATAATATTAAGCCGTCTCAGATTAGAGGACCCGTTCGTGAAGAAAAAATTGCCCGCGCACGTCAAGTTGCGATGTATGTTATGCGAAAAATTTTGAAAATTAATCTTAGTGAGATTGCTTTTTTATTAAAAAGAAAGGACCACACAACCATCATTCACGGGGTAAATAAAATTCAGGGACTAACCATCTCTAACCCAATTTTTAAGCAGGAGGTCGATAGAATAATCCAATCTATAACATCATCGACATGATATCCACGGAGAATAAACGTTGCTTTTTTTCACTTTACATTGTGTTGAAAATCCGCAAATATTTTTATACACTTATACTCATACCCTACTACTACTGTTTTTTATTATGAAAATAAACATCAATAGAAAAACGCTGATAGAAAAACTTGAACAGTGTTTGAAGTTTACAACTGGGAAAACCGTTGGGAACAACCTACTTAGAGGCGTTTTAATAAAAGGACACGGGAACAAGCTTAATTTTTATGCAACAAATCTTTCCTTCTTTATCCATACCATTATCGATATTAAATCAACCACAAAAGAATTCCAAGCAATTATTGAACCAATTGACCTGATCGAATATCTTAATTGTATTGAAAAAGATACTGTGGACATTGAGATTTCTGAGGGGTCTCTTATAATCAGTCAAGACAAGAGCAGGGGAACCTTTCCTTTGATAAGCGGAGAAGACTTCCCTCTTCCCCCGGAGATTAAAGAAGAGGGAATGGTTTTTGACGCAGCGAATTTAAGGAAAAACATTCCATTACTAATCTTATCAGCCTCTAAAGACGATAGTCGTCCAGTTCTAACGAGCATTAACTTTATTGTTGAGGAGGAAAAATTAACAATGGTGTCTACTGATGGTTTTCGTCTTTCAGTCGTCCACGAAAAAACAAGCGGCGGGCTTCGCTCAATGCTTATTTCTGCAGAATTTTTAAACAACGTTATCCAAACAATGAAGGATAAAAACCCCACGGTTTATTATTTGTCAGAAGAAAAAACTACGGCTTTTCAAATTGAAGAAACCACCCTTTATACGCGTCTCATTGAAGGAGACTTTCCGCCTTACGAAAAAGTAATCCCCGCAGATAAAAAAACAACGATCACTGTGGATCGTCGTTTTCTTTTAAAAAGCATAAAACAAATGGCTGTTTTTGTAAAAAACAGCGGAGGAATTATTGTTGTTGAAGCTGTAAAGGGGAGGGTTGAGATTAGTCCAAAGGGAGCTGGTAAAAATAACAACTATGCAGAGGTAGAGGGGTTGGTTGAGGGAGACGATCAAAGAGTTGCATTTAATTGCCGTTTTTTAATTGATCTTTTAAATCATGTGGATGGAGAGGTTGTAAAAATTGAGATATTAAGACCAGACGCTCCAGTTTTATTCCGTGACGAAAGCAGAAAGAACTTCTTTCATATTATTATGCCGGTTAGAATGGGAGAGTAGTAGCGTAGCTCTTTATAATTCCCCCAATTTTTCTTTTTTTTCAAACCTTTCTTTTGACAAAGAAAGAAACTTCTCTGTCGAAGATAGGCGACGATGTCCAACAACTCGCGCAATATATTCAACCGAGGCACCATTGGCAAGTTGGTGAGCAATAAAAGTATTTCTTAAATCGTTTACCGTTGCGTTTTCAATTCCAACCTCGTGAAAACAGCGACTAATTATTTGACGAATATTTCTAATTAACAACGGATTTCCATTGCGAGTAATAAAAAGGTGTCTACTTGTGTTGCCCCCCCTTGTTTTTAAATATGAAGACACGGCTGCCTGAACAATGTGGTTTGCGGGGACAGCGCGCCCTTGCCCTTTTCCATACGGCTGAACAACAAGCGAGTCTTTTTTTACATCTTCAATTGTTAGGCTTGCTAATTCTCCAATCCTAAGCCCTGTTTGAAGCAAAACCTCAATAATTGCATATGTTCTGGAGTCTTCTTTACTAATGTCTCGTAGTGCGCGATACTCAATTTTTGTAAGAATGCGTGGAGGAATCTGAGCATATTTGGGATGGGAGACGTCAAGAGCGGGATTTTGACCAATAACCCCCTCACTTTTTAAATAGCGAAAAAAAGTTCGAATAGAGTTGAGTTTACGTGAAGCCGACTTTTTTGTATAATTGTTTTGAATTAGTCGACTAATAAAGCCGCTAATGTTTTCTTTTGTAATGTCTCTAATATCATTTTTTTCTTGACTAGCCAAGAAGCCAATAAACTGTTCAAGGTCTTTTTTATAAGCGACAATTGTAAACTGTGACCGGCCTTGTTGTTTCAAGAACTCAACAAATCTCTCGACCGAAGAGGGAATCATATAATTATCCATAATTACCCTATAATATCAAAAAAAAGGCAGAAGCGCAAGAGAACTTTCACTTGCTATTTATTAACGCGCTGTTTAAAATATTAACCTATGGTTGTGCAGGCGGATGAAAAAAACTTTAAGGAGTTGGTTTTAGAGAGTGATAAGCCAGTTTTTGTTGATTTTTACGCAACATGGTGTGGTCCTTGTCAAGTAAGCGCCCCGTTAATTGAGCAATTGTCTGAGGAAAAGAAAAACACCTTTTTTGTTAAGGTTGACGTAGACAAGAATAGTCAATTGGCTTCACAGTATAATGTTTTTTCAATTCCAACCTTTGTAATTTTTATTCATGGAAGAGTTGTTTCTCAGTTTACCGGGGCAATCGGAAAAGAGGGTTTTGTTAATGAAATTGAAAAAGCAGCCTCAAAGTAATGCTTAAAAACCTACCTTTTAATCATTCTAATGGTTTTCCCACCAACAGACTTAAGAGAAATATGGGCCTGGCTTAAAACGTATACTGCTAGTGTTGCTAGCCAGCGGAAAGAGGATGTTATTGGTGCGCGTAGGCCAACAACAACGCGGTCATCGCGGATTGGGATAGTAATATTTTTTAAGCCTGAAAAACTACCGCTTGAAATTGGTTGTAGTCCTATTTTTTTTAAACCGGGAGGAAGTTTGATTGTTTCCGGCCTAATCTGGACACTCTTTGGTTGGTTAGTTACCTCATGCTCAACCACCTCCTGCAACCGTTGTGACTCACCGCTCTCAATAACACCCTCAGCCTCTTTTGGAAGAGATAGTGGTTTTGGAGGTTTAAGTAAATAATTAATCGGCGTATAATTTTTTGTGGCCATGTTTTAACTATACAACAACTTCGTGCTTATGAGAAGACTGACGAGCAAGGGTAAATAAAAGATCCGACAGACGATTGAGGTATCTTATTATTAGAAGTATGTTTGGATTTTTTAACAATGAAGAATTTTTTGCATATAGAACAACCGTTCTTTCGCTGCGTCGACAAACTGTTCTCGCAAAATGGCACGTGGTTGTTGCCAAGTTTCCTTGTGGTAAAATAAAGCCGTTTAATTTTGAAAGACCCAGGGATATTTTATCAATCTGATCTTCAAATGTCCCCACTTTGTTGTTTAAAACTGATAATTCAACTTTCCCATCAGCTAAAAACGACATAATAAGATAAAGGTCTTTTTGAATAGAACTTATTAAAGAGTCGTTTGTTTTTTTATCGGACAATGACAAAATTATTCCCAAAATTGAAGATAATTCATCAATAGAGCCATAGGTCTCGACCTGAAGGTCGGATTTAAAAATGCGTTTTCCTCCAAAAAGAGCGGTTGTTCCACCATCGCCAGCGCGGGTATAAATAGTCATAGTAACAAAATTCAAATTTCAAAATTCAAAGATTCAAATCAAATTCAAATAACAAAATCAAAAAATTAGTTGAATTATGATTTTATCAATTCCCAAATCATTCTATGTTTTGAATTTCGTTATTGATTTAACATTGGGATTTTGTCATTTGGGTTTATGTGTCTTATTTAACACTCCGAGTATCCACAGCCATAACATTTTTTACATCCTTCTTCGTGGGCCAATGACGCCTCTCCACACTTTGGGCAAATATCAAAAGAGCTAATGTTTGATGCTTCAATTAAAGATGGTTGTGTGATTGCCCCAACCAACTCAGGTCTTTCTTCGTGGTTAATGGCTTTTTTTGCTTCTCCATTCAAACCAAAATGCATTGATAGTACCTTTGCCAAAGCGTCAGGAAGGCTGCGAATTCGATCTTTGCCAAAACCCATAGTTCTTGCCCCGCCAATTCCTCGAAGTTGGGTAGCAATCTCCATAACCCGCTGTTGGTATGGGAGATGGGATGCAAATCGCAAAGCTAAAGACATTACTCGACCCAACCCTTCTGCCATAGCATAAACATCGCTACCAGCCTTTCCCACATTTACAAAAATCTCTAACGGCTCCCCGCCGCCATTTGTGTTAATCGTGATAAAAGCAACCCCAACCGGAGTATCAATTCGATATGTCGATCCATGAACGACCATTGGACGTGGCTTTACAACGTAGTTGGGCGTTTTTGGTTTTTCCTCCTCCTTTTTTTCTGTAATTCTTTCTAGTACTCCTGTGCGCGAGCCTTCACGCATATATGCCATTCCTTTTAATCCAAGCTTATAGGCCAGTGTATAGAGTCTTTTTACATCTTCAACCGTGTGAGTTTTTGGAGCGTTTACTGTTTTTGAAATTGAAGCGTCTACATATTTCTGAATTGTTGCTTGAACATAAACGTGATCTTCAGGAGAAAGTTCATTAGCAGAAACAAACCAGGTTGGTTTTTTGATTTTTCCGGAAGATATTTCTTTTTCGTGTTTGTTATACCACCGATCATATAAATGATGTCTTAAGACGTGCTGTCCAAGTCGGTCCTTACGTATGAACTCAAATTCGTATACTGGCTCAATTCCAGAAGTGGTGTTAACCATTAGCGAAGTGGATCCGGTTGGTGCTTGCATTAATAAAATTGAATTACGAATTCCATTTTTTTTAATTTCTGAACGAATTGATTCTGGGAGTTGTTTAATAAAAAGCCCATTTAAATATTTTTCTGATTCAAATTTTGGAAAAGTTCCTTTTTCTTTGGAAATTTCAGTTGCTGCCCGATACGCCTCATCTCTAATTGTTCGATAAACCTTATCGATAAAACGTAAAGATTCTGGCGACCCATATCGCAATTGAAGTTTAATTAAAGCGTCTCCCAAGCCCATTGTTCCAAGTCCAATTCGTCTTTCTCCCTCAAGTTGTGTTTTACGGATTCCGGGGAAAATGTAGGTGTCCATATCTACAACATTATCCTGAAATCGAGCTGCGATTTTTACGATTTTTTTTAGAGTTAAAAAATCAAACGCTCCCTTTTTATCAACGCCGTCACCCTTAATTAAAGCAGAAAGATTGATCGATCCAAGATTGCAAACCCCCCATGGGGGAAGCCCTTCTTCTCCACAGGGGTTAACACAATTAATACGGTTCCAGTAATAATTATTGTGCCATTTATTATATCTTTCCATAAATACTACGCCTGGCTCAGCTGAGCGCCAAGCAGCCTCAGCAACCAAATCCCAAATTTTTCGCGCCTTAATAGTTTTTTTTACAACCACCTTTTTTCCTAATTTTTTCCATACTTCTAAGTCACCATTCCATTTTTCATCATATTCAGGATCAGTGGTGTCGGGGAAAACCAGAGACCAATCTTCATCTTTTTCAACCGCGCTCATAAATTTATCAGAAATACAAACAGACAGATTTGCCCCATTAATTCGAGAAAGATCTTGTTTAACGGTGATAAATTCTTCAATGTCCGGGTGCCAGTCCCAAAGCATAAGCATTAATGCTCCTCGACGGGTTCCCCCTTGTTGAATTATGTCTTTAGTCGCAACAGAAAAAAGCTCAGACCAATTACAGGGACCAGAAGAAAAACCATTAACCTTATTAACGCGCGCTCCTCGTGGACGCAATGACGATAAGTTTATTCCAACTCCACCACCATGCGCCATTATTTCCACCATTTGTTTTAAGGTTTCCAGTATTCCGTCGCGCGAGTCACTTGGTGAAGGAATAACAAAACAGTTGTAATATGTTACAGAATATCCTGTTCCTGCGCCTGCCAATATTCTTCCTCCCGGAACATATTTAAAATCTTCCATTGCCCAAGTAAATCGTTTTTCCCATTTTTTTTGTTCGGGTTTTTTTTCAACTTCAGAAACCGTCTTCGCAATTCTTTTCCACATTTGTTCCGGATGTTTTTCAATCGGATTACCCAATTTGTCCTTCAGAGAGTAGCGGTCAATAAATACTTTTTGGGAAATGCCAGTAAGTTTCATATTTCTGTGTTTTTATTTATAATAATTTTTTTAACTCTTTTTCAAAATCTTCTAAGTCTACGAAACGACGGAAAACTGACGCAAAACGAATGTAGGCAATTTTATCAAATTTTTTTAATTGCCGCGCAACTATTTCACCGATAATTCTACTATTAAACTCAACCCGACCTTTTTCCTTAAGGCTTTTTTCAACCGAATTTACCACGGTTTCAATTTGTTGCGCAGTCACCTTTGTTTTTCCAATTGCCCTTAATATTCCTGTTCTCAATTTATTACGATCAAAACGCTCGCGTCGGCCATCACTTTTTATTACTAAAATTGGAAGGTCTTCAACTTTTTCGTGTGTTGTAAACCGTCTTTCACACCTCTGACATTGGCGCCGTCGTCTTACTGTGCTTCCGTCTTCGGATAGTCTTGTTTCAATTACCTCGGTATCAGTATTTTTACAAAACAAGCAAAACATAACTTTGAACTTTGCACTTTTAACTTTGATTTTTGAACTTTTCTTTAGTGTCCTATTAAAATTTAAAGCACCACTGGTAGGAAAACAATATGTCAAAACAGTCTATTAATATATCAGCATTTTTTTTCAGCCACAAACCATCATTATAACTTTTTTATTTAACATGTCTTCGAATTTTTGTGAACAACAAATGAGTATTGATTTTATTGATAAATCTAAATATCATAAGATTATGAATGAAATTACTGCCCACAACCATAAACACACCCTAATAAATAAACACTATCATCATAAAAAAAATATCAGCAACCCCGGTCAAAATAAAAAAAACACTCATCAACCGCAGTTGATAATTTTTCTTAGTTTTTTTATTTTAATAATAGTGGCGGCATTAGTCGGTAGAAATATACTGTTGAATATTAACAAAAAAACACCAACAATAAACCAAAAAAAATATTTTTTTGGCGTTGGCATTGGCGTTACTTTTAAAGATGGGCAGGCGATTGTTAGCCGGATAATTCCGGGTACTCCAGCAGAAAAATCTGGAGTTATGTTAAACGATGTAATCATCGCAATTAATTCTATTCCGATAAGTACAAATAATAGTCACGGTATGTGTCGGGAAATCCGTGGTCAAGAAGGGAGTTCTGTTAATCTTTCCATTGAAAGACAAAATAAACTAATCAACAAAAAGTTTACGCGCGAAAAAATATATAGTCAAACACCAACAACTTGCCAATAAAAACAAAGTTCAAAGTTCAAAATTTAAATATCAAATCAAATTTAAATAACAAAAGCATAAGTTTTAAAATGAGTGCATTAATTTGAAATTGAAACTTTGAGTTTGGTTTGAAATTTGATTTTTGGGATTTTGGATTTATTTGTACTTATTCTCCGTTATAATATCCTTATGGATAAATATATTCTTGATACAAACCTATTTTTTAACATGGGCTCGGGTTTAAATATGGGAAAAAACACAGAGTCTGTGGTGAAAAATATGACGTTGTTAATTCAAAAAGCTAAAATCAATAATATTGCAACTTTTTTTATGCCCCCCCGCATTGTTGATGAGTTTTTAAGTTTTTTTGAAGACAAAAACCAATTATTTATTAAGGATTTTTTAGCGCAGATTATTATTAAATCACCCGATTATCACAAACTTAATATTAGTGGAACGGTTTTTTACGACCTAATAGAAGACGTTCGTGGCAGAAGTTATCGAGGCCTTACAATATCTGAAGAAGAAATTACATCAGCAGGGAAATTGATGATTGGGAAAATTGAAATGGACAAGCGTGAGTTTCAGACAACAATTGGCGCGGTGATAAAAAAGTTTCGGGAGCGCTATCGTCAAGCAACTCGTTTGGGTTTTATTGATAGCGTAGCAGATTTAGACTTAATCATACTTGCAAAAGAACAGGATGGTTTTTTAGTATCTTCTGACGAGGGTGTGTTAAAATGGGGGAGACGGTTTGGGGCTAAAGAGATGCCTGCTTTATTTTTTGCAACAAGGCTGAATAATTAGTTGATATTGGGTTGCTTATAGGCGCTTGACTTTCTTCGTCATCCGGCATTAGATTTGAGAACCAATCAACCACTTTATCGGTGAAAGAGCGTTGCGGTTTTTCCTGAAACATTAAGTGTTGTGCTAAGAACTCAACCACCTTTTTTTTAATTTCTTCGTTTGGCACAACAAAAAACATATGGTAATAATATGGTCCGTGACTTATAATCGTTAGAATGTCAACTCCAAATTTTTTGGTGAAGTAAAAATGAGAGAGCGCTTCCCAACGAACACTAACTCCAGCACTGTCAACACCAAAGGTTGTTATTTTATTTTCTACGTCAGGAGGAGGTGTGATTGTTAAAACGTAAAATAAAAAAAACAAAGTGATAATTGGGATAATTAAAACTCTGTCTCCAAAGAAGAAAACGATCAAGGATAGGAGCAGCGATAAAGCAATATAGAAACGAAGAATTCGTTTACCGCGTTTTTTGTAGGCACGCAGTGGTGCTTTCCAAGAAAAAAGTAGTTGAGGATTATTTTCCATAGTCTTATTCTTGTTATAACTTAATTAACAAACAAATTCAACCCAATTGCATTTTATATCCTATAATGATATAATACACACCATATGGAAGGATTTAATAAAGCAATTTCTTTTATTCTTGGTTTGGTGGTTGTGGTTGTTTTTATTGCTGTTTTAACAGGGCGAATAAATTTAAAAAATCGCATTCCTAGTTTTAATGCAGGGATATTTAGTCGGACAACCCCAACTCCAACAACTCCAAAGCCAGTTGGGCAACAGACCAGTACGGTTGTTTTAGACAATCAAAACAAAACACAAAACGATCCTAATGGTCAAGAAAATATTAACTATCATCAATATCAAACAAACAACAATGCTTCTTTAAACAAAAACACAACTAATATTCCAAACACAGGGCCAGAGTTATTGTTTCCCATTGCGCTTTCCGGGTTGTCGATGGGTTTAATCTTCAAAAAAATCTCACATAAATAATTCTTTTCAGTATTTTTATTGCTTTTTATGGAGTTGGTGGAGGAGATGTAAAACCAGGAATCTTTAAAATTCCACTTCCTATCAAACTCACTATAAATACCGACATTAGTGCGAAAATTAATCCAACCAATGCCCCAACCACTATTGCTTTTCCTTGGGCAAGTTTTTCCGGATTCGCTTGCGAGGTGATGACGGTAAATGCCCCGAACAACAAGTATAAAAACGCCACTGCTCCAACAATTTTAAATATAAAATCGAGCAGTTTGTTGGCAAGGGTAGATGACCCGAGAGTGCCACTGCCGCCTGCAAAACCACCACCACCTGTATTAATACAACCAATCATTGTGTATTGGGCACCAAAAATTGGAGTAGGCGGAAAATTGCTAGTTGGCTCAACTCTTAATGTTTCAAATTGATCGATTGGAGCGCTTGTTAAATTAGGGTACAAACAGTTACGGCATTTTTCCCAATTTCCGGATGTGGTGGTAATTACTCCATCTTTTTGGCAGAGTCCGCATAAATCACAGGTTGCGCATCGTTCATTACCTGGGGTTGTGAGCGGGCCGCAGACAACCGCCTGGACTGGTTGAATAATTGACAAAAAACCAACAATGATAATTACAAAATAAAATAAACGGGACATAGAATTAGTATAGCAAAAAATATATGATACGAATAAGACAAGAAAATGCGAATGATGCGAATATGCGAATAGAAAATTGTAGGGGCGAACTTTATGTTCGCCCGAAACACGTTTAGGATTAAGGGTTAAACCAAAGGTTATTTTTCGTTATAATAAACATATGTTGAAAAAGGCGGGGTTAATTTTATTGGCATTGATAGTATTTGTTACTACAACGGTTGTGTGGGCGGATGAACTAAGTGATATTAGTCAAAAACTAAATGATTTAAAAAAACAAAGTGAATCGTTAAGTAAAAACATTAACACTCGTCAACAAGAAGTTGCAAAGCTTAACCAAGAGCTAGGTGCAATAAAAACAACAATGAATCAATTAGCCATTGATATTGTAAAAAAAGAAAAGCAGGTAGATTTAGGAGAAAAAACACTGGACTATCAGCGAAAATTATTAAATGAAAGAGCCAGATCTTATTACAAAAACAGTAATAAAAATGCCTTAACACTACTTAGCTTTATAACTGCAGATAATCTTTCACAATCGATGGAAAATGTTTTCTATCAAAAAACCGTCGTTGACGAAGACAGAAAAACAATTATTCAAATTGTTCTATATATAAAAAATCTCGAAGAACGGAAAAAACAACTTGAAAGCGAAAAAATACGTTTAAGTGTCCTTCAAAAAGAAGTTGATCGACAATCACAATTAATCAAACTAGAATTGGCAAAAGACCAACAAACCCATCAGGCAATTCAACAGCAAATTGCTTCTTTAACCGCGCAACAACAACAAATTTTAGCTCAGAAATTAGCTGGGTTAAATATTTCTCGCTCTGCAAATTCAATGGGAAGATGTGATAGTGATTTGACCAATGGTCGTGATCCTGGTTTTAGCCCTAAATTTGCATTTTTTACGTACGGCGTACCAAATAGAGTTGGAATGAATCAGTATGGCGCTTGGGGTAGGGCAAAGTCAGGGCAAAACGAAACCACAATTCTTCAGGCATATTATAACTTCGATGAAATAAAAAAATGGGATACTAACATTGAAATTCGAGTTGACAACTTAGGAAACTACAAATTAGAAGAGTATGTTAAAAGGTTGTATGAAATCCCAGACTCATGGATAGATAATAATTTCGCAGCACTTAAGGCGCAGGTAATTGCCGCACGATCTTATGTCTTGGCATATACCAATAACGGACAAGGTTCGATATGTGCAACAGAAATGTGTCAGGTTGTTAAATCTGATCCAAAAGGAGGAGCTTGGGAACAGGCCGTTAATCAAACAGAGGGGCAGGTGATGGTTAAGGGAGGGTCTCCTATTAAGGCTTGGTTTTCTTCAACCCATGGTGGATATGTTTTTAGTTCGGGAGAAATAGGGTGGAGTAATACTGATTGGACTAAGCATGCAAACGATTTTGAAGGATCGGTGAATAGTTTTGATGATTTAAAAAACAATGCATATGATAAAGAATCACCTTGGTTTTATTGTGATTGGGGCTCACGGAGCGAATACAATAAAACAGCATGGTTAAAACCACAAGAACTAGCAGATATTGTGAATGCGATTTTGTTAGCACGAAAAGACTCGAGTACAAGAGAACATTTATATCAGCCAGATCAACCCAATCCAATTGGCAAGGAAACTTGGGATGCGAATCGGGTAAGACAAGAATTGGGTGGAAGTGCTTATAACAACATTGAAAACGTAAGTGTTAGCGCTGATTTTGGAAGTGGACGAACTACATCAATAAATGTAAGTGGAGACGGGAAAAATGACAGTTTTTCCATGAGTGAATTTAAAGACTTTTTTAATTTGCGTGCACCAGCCAATATTCAGATTGTTGGACCTCTTTTTAATGTTGAAAAACGTTGAATATATATTTTACGTAAACGATTTAAAGCTATCTGAACGATGGTAGTAATTAACAAAACCACAATAAAAAATCCAATTGGGGAATATTTGATGGTTTTTATATATGTGTTTAATAGATAAATTGCCACATACTGGATAAAAAATATTTCATAAGAATAAAGACTGTAAAAGCTTAAGATGTTTGTAATGGTTTTAAAACGAGGGTTAATAAACTTAAAAATTAAAAACAATAACACGATTGATAATATTCCATAAGATAGTATGTATAGATTTGGTGGATATTTATTATCAAAAAATCTAAAAGAATGACTCCTGATAACTAATAACTGATAACTAATAACGAATGTAGTTATAGTAATAAGAACACTTCCAAAAAGCCATTTATCATTTTTTTCATACTTAACAAAATAATACGTGAAAAGTGTGATAAGTGACCAAGGAAGCCACATGATAAATTTATAGTCCAACCTTGGTTTAATAAACAAAAGAATTACGGCGCCAATAAACACGACCACTGTATATAAATAAAACCAATTGCGGCGCTTTGTGACTAACCAGGAAATCATAATCTGTAAAAAAATAAACATAAAAAACAACAACACCAACCAATTAATATCTATTCCGCCGGTGAGAGTAAGACTTTTAAAAATATAAGTGAAGTTAAAATTTTTGGGGGTCTTAATAAAACTTATTGGTAAAAAAATTAACAAAAATAAATAGTAGGGAATGAGTAAACGGGTGACCCTTTTTTTAGTGTGTGAGAAAATATTATTCCATTCAAAAGAAAGTGGTTTTTGCCAAAAAATATAAGCAGAACAAAAAACAAAAACAGGAACTGCAAACTGTAACCAATTCCAAAAAAATTCTACCCAACCTTTTTGTGATAAATAAAACACAAAGGTGTGAATGGCAATCATTGCAATAATTGAAAGACCACGAAGTGAATCAATTGTTTGGTTGCGTTGTTTCATATTTGTTTATTATTAATCCAAAAACCACCGCAGTCAACAGCCAGTTTTGCTGAAGCGTTAACCAATAATGATCAAACGTTCCCGTGATAAAAATCACCAAAACAATCCAAACACCCGAGTGTCGCCATAATTTATCAATCCTTGCCAGGACCATAGCCAGGCCGGTTGCCAAAAGCGTTATGGCAATTCCAGCTTCAGACAACCACAATAGGAAGATATTATGAACCGGTTGGAGAAAGTATTCCTTAAACTGATTTGTAATTTGGTTTTGAGCAACGAGATAATTTCCTAAGCCCACACCAAACGGATGTTTTAAAAAGATAGAAATTGCATCATTAACTAAAATAAAACGTTTTTGTAATGAAAGTGGATCAGATTGAATATTAATAAAAATTAACCCAATAATTAGGGGAGTAATTATTTTTGCCAATGTACAAACTTTACAAGTCCAATTATTTTTTTGTAATAAATATAAACCATTCAAAACAACCCAAGTAATAATAGTAATTTTTGAAAATGATAACAAAATCAAAATACTACAAAACATTTGTAAAAGTGGTTGAAGAAACCATTTTTTTGACGGAAGTTTTATAATTGTAACCCAAAAATATAACAAAAGATAAAAACCAGCCATAGAATTGGGGTGAGAAAAGGTTCCGTATGGTCGGAGAAACTCATTTCCCTGAAAAGATGCTTTGGCAATGTCCGGGAGTGAAAGATTAACTGCCCTTTCACCAAACCAATAAAATATCCCCTGTAACGAATGGGCGCTGATAAATTGAAGAAGTGAAAGTGTGGTCTGGAAAACAGTTCCTGCTAAAAAAGCATAGATTATTAACAAGAATAATTTTCTATTTATTAATTTCTTAAAAATAATAAACATTGCCAACCATTCCACCACTTTAATCCAACGATAAAGGGCGATCTGCCAAATTGGCGACTGTAAGATATTAAAAATAACCAATAATAAAAAAAATATGGAAAAGAGAAGGGAAATATAAGATTGTTTAACTTGTTTAAATATATTTTTCCAGTTGACAAGAATTAGTACGAGTGCAAATAGATCTGTCAGATAAATAGTTGGCGCTAAATAATCAACTCTTACCCCGGAAAGATATGAAAAGGGAAGGAAAAAATGCTTCCCGAGTTGAGTGGGAAGGAGAAAAACGAATAAAAAAATAAAAAAATAATTGAATTTAGAATATAGAATCTGGAATCTGGAATAAGAACCGTGGATCATGAATTCATTTTATCATTCAATATTCTATATTCAAATTTCCATATTCTAAAACAGTGTTGGTTGTTTTTTTTCTACCGGTATTGATTTTACATTATTAGTAGCGACTGGTTTATTATTAAATATTTTTACCGTTCCAAATACGCCATCATATCCCGGATCGACAAAAACTTCACGATTACGGATAATTTGTATTGCTTGGGCAAGTTTTTCTCCACCTAATGTGGCAATTTCTGCAAATGATTTACGCAACAGAAGGTTAAACTCTGATGTTAATTCAACTAAACGATTGTATTCTTGTAGAGCCTTGGTGGGTGATTCATCATTAATCTCAGTTAAAACTTCCAAAAGTGGGACAAGGGAAACAAAAGGTCGGCGTTTTTTTACCGGATCATAGACAAAAGTTAATTCAGCAGAGTTTTTTATTAGTTGCAACTTATCAACCGTTATAATTCTTGTGGCCATATCTCTGACCTGATTTTCTACACCAATCGTTATTGGCTGATGGCAAACCGGACAGATTTTACCTTTTTTCATCACATCATCAGGAGTATATTTTATATTGCATACACGGTGTCCAGACCAATGATATTTGCCTTCTTCAGGAAAAAACTCAATCGTATATCCAATTTTTAATCTTCCATTTGGTTTTTGTTTTATTGCATCGATAATATCTTGGTAACAAAATTCATTATTCATTATTCCTAATTCATTATTCGTAACAAAAACGGTAGCTTCTCTTCCAATCTTCGGTCCTGAATGAGCGTCTGACGATGAAAGAATTGATCGATTGTCAAGTTCAGCGATTTGCCAATTCATAATTGGATCACTGGAAAGCCCGGTTTCCACGCTATAAATATATTTTTCCAAATCACCAAAGCATTCTTTGATTGAAGTAAATCCTGATTTTGAACCAAAAAGAGCAAACCAGGGCGTCCAAATATGTGCCGGAATTAACATACATCTTTCATCAATTTCCAAAATTATTTCCAACAACTCTTTTGATGATAGTCCAATAATTGGGCGTCCGTCAGAACGAAGATTGCAGTTTCTTTTTTGAAGCGCTAGATTTATTTTTTCACAGGTTACAATCGACGGAGACAGTATTAGATTGTGAATACGTCGTCCCTGTCCTCCCTGTGTGTAAATACTGGAAACTTCGACAGTTAACAAAAAGTTAGCTTTATAATTTTTTCCCTTAATTTTGTAAATTCCATCGGTTGTTTCTTCAAGTGTATTCTTAATATGTTGAAACCAAAGTGGATGGGTCCAGTCCCCGGTTCCCATAAGTTGAATTCCTTTGCGATCTGCCCAAGAAGCAATGCCATAAAGATCCATTTTCGGCGAAACTGCACGGGAAAATTTTGAATGAATATGTAGGTCTGCAATGATTTGCATGAAATTTATTTCAAATTTTCCAAATAATAAATTCTTTTTGAAAATTGTTTTTTATGATGTTGAAAGTCTGCGGTTAGTAGTATTCCATCAATTTTTTCAGCCAATGTAATATAAATTGCGTCATAGGGAGTGATCTTTTGTTTTTGTGCTATTTCTATGCTTGATTTTAGCAACTCTAATTCAGTAGTGATTTGGTTTTTATCATATTTTTTTAATTCGTCAATAAAAAGAAAAATGTCTTTAGTTGCGATTTTTTTGGAGACAAGCATAACGTTCGCGATTTCAAAATAACAAATCTGTGGGAGATATAATTCTGACTTGTTTTCAATAAATAATTGCCAAATACTTATTATTTTTTGACTATTTGTTTCAGTAGATATTAATTTAACAAGAACTGATGCGTCAAGAACTAAACGCTGGTTAAGCAATTGTTTCATTTTGACTTAAGACTTTTATATACCCGATTTCTTTCCTTGACTATTAAATTAGATAAATTAATTTTTTTATATTTATTTTGGAAATAGCTTGTAAATGAACTAAATTCTTGTTTTTTATCTTGAGTTAGAGTAGTTTTTATATTTTCTTCAAAGGGGGTAATTTTTACCATTGGAATACCGGCCTTATTAACAATAAAAGATTGTTTTTCAAAATAAATTTGGGAAATAATCTGGAAAAAATTATTACGCGCATCGGTGGCAGAAATCATTTGTGGTACTGTCATATGTACATATATTACCATTAGTGTACATTGATGTCAAATGCAAAAAAATTAGGATGTGGTAAAATTATTTCGATGGATAAAAATTATATCTTAATAATTGTTGGAATTGGAGCAATTGTACTTGAGATATTGTTAGGTGCAGCAACAGGCTTTGATTTACTTTTGCTTGGAATTATTTTTGTTATTTCCGGAGGACTGGGAACATTGCTTAATTCATTCACAATTGCTTTAATTAGTACGATTATTTTGACGTTGCTTTATATTTTAATCGGCCGACGTTTTATCAAACAAAAACTGTCAATTAAAACAAAAGAAACTAATGTGGACCGACTATTTGGGAAAAAGGCATTGGTTGTAAAAAAAATCGAACCAAGTCGTCCAGGACAAGTGAAGTTTGAAGGGGAAGTTTGGAGGGCAGAAAGTGATAAACTTATCGTCACAGGACAAGAGGTAATAATTGAGTCAGTGTCAGGAGTGACGCTAAAAGTTCAAAGTTAAAAGTGCAAAGTGCAAAGTGCAAAATTATAAATTTTAAATTATTATTATGCCGTTACTTATAATTCTCGCTATTTTAGCTTTAGTGACTTTGTTCAAATCAGTTCGAATTATTAATCAGTTTGAAAAAGGAGTGGTGTTGCGCTTAGGAAAATTTAAAACATTAGCCGAACCAGGATTAAATTTGATACTTCCGTATATCGAAAGCTTAATTACAGTTGATGTACGGGAAAAGGTAATTCAAGTTGATCCTCAAGAGGTGATTACAAAAGATAATGTAACGGTAACAGTTGATGCGGTAATTTATTATAAAGTAATCGATCCGGTTAAAGCGGAGTTTGAAGTTGAAGATTTTGATTTGGCTGCAACCATCCTTGCCCAAACCAACTTACGAAATCTGGTTGGAGATAAGTTGCTCGATGAGACTTTGGTGGCACGTGATTTGATTAATACTAATTTGCGTGATGTGTTGGACGAAGTTACTCACAACTGGGGTGTAAAAATAACCCGCGTTGAGGTTCAAAAAATTGAACCACCTCAAGAAATTACCCAAGCAATGAGTTTACAGATGAAAGCGGAACGGGAAAAGCGAGCTTCAATTCTTCAATCTGAAGGAATAAAACAAAGTCAGATTTTGGAGGCAGATGGAAAAAAGTCTGCGGAAATTTTACGAGCCGAAGGAGATGCGCAAGCGAAAATATTAAGAGCTGATGCTGAAGCCGCTGCAATTCAAAAAGTAGCAATGGCTGCCAATAAGTATTTTGACACTAAGGCACAAGCGTGGAGACGAATGGAAGTGGCTTCCACAGTTTTGGAAAAAAACACTAAATTTGTTTTACCAACAAATGGAGAACTGGTTAATGTATTGAATTTGGAGGGGGATGCAAAGGTGAATGTCGTTCCGATAAAAAAATAAACTTAGTTTCTTATATTAACTTATTTTTATCCTCGTGAATAAGCATTTGCAAATTTTTTATGCAATAAATGTTAAATAAGCAAAGCTCCATTGAACAAATTAAATCTCTTTCTCACGACCTAATTCAAGAAAAAACCAATAGAATACGAAAAACTTTTATTGGTACTCCAATTTATCGAAAAAAAGGAAAATATCCCTATTCGTTTTTCTCTCTCACGGATTTTAATCCACCAATGGATCCTCAACTGGTTGAGGACATGGCTGACCTTTTAATTTATTACGGTACATTTGAAAATATTGATTTGATAGTATCTGAGGCTGATCGAGGCGGTGGCCCATTGACTCATGCTGTTGCGCGAAAGACTGGTATTCCTTACACGCTGGCAAACTGGTATCCAGTTGAAGCTGAGGGGGCAATTTCTGTCAAAGCGAGTGTTGGGTTTTCCGGCGACGGAACAATCTGTATTTTTGGTTTAAAGCCCGGACAAAAAACTATTTTTGTTGATGATATTATCAGTTCCGGTGGAACCGCTAGGGCTTTGATTCAAGCAATTAATAAAGCCGGTGCTACCATCAAACAAGCCCTTTTTGTTGGTGATAAGGCAAACTTAGGTGCATCAAAAGTGATAGAAAAAGAATTTAATATTAAAGTAATTTCACTAGTAAAATTTATCGCAGACGGAAAAGTGACGAGAGAAGTTATTTTGTAATTCTAGATGGATTAGGATATTGAAGAACTGTTCTTGTAACTCCAAGCACTGGATAGTGAATAACAGGGGTTAAGGGGTCGGGAACATTGAAATCTTGAACATCTTTTACTGGTTCATGACCATTTAAAGATGTGTGTGTAACTAATTTAGGTCGATACAACAAGCCAATTGTTCCATAAAAAAGCGTTTGGATGATTGAATGAGGAATTTCAATTGTTCGTTCTTTACCATCCTTTCCTCGAACCCTTTTAAGTCCTTGTGTTTTTAATTCTTCGGCTGTTTGTTTTTGGCCAAGTTGGCTGCAAACAACATGCGGGAATCTATTAAGCTCACAGCCTGCACAAAAATGTCCACCCTTAGAAGTTCTTTCCCCCATATTTAACTATACTAGAAAAATTTAAACAAACAAAATGTAATTTTTTTATGCAGTAAGGACATTTTTTGGGTGTAAAATGTCTATATGGTAAACAAAAAGGAAGATAAAATACCAGATCCTTTGGAGAACTTAAAAGAATTGTTATATTTTATTGTCAGTGTGATTGTAAAATCAATTCAAACGTTTTTTCCAATTATTACCATTGGTTTTCTTGCAATTGTTTTTCTTTTATACCTTTTATTTAAACTTTTGGGAATATCTTGATTATTTAACTTAATTTTTATGAAGCATTGGCTATTTATAATACTATTGCTTGGGACTTATTTATTAAAGTTATTTTTTGTTTATCCGGAAATTTTTAATTATCGTTTTAATAAAAGTCTGGTTGATAAATACTTTTGTTCTCAAGACATTACCAGAGAAGTTCCCTGTCCTCGAGTGTTTTTATCGGACGGTGACCTGCATATTGCCGCGGGATATCTATATATTAAAGGATACGACCCTAGTCAGTATCATTTTCAACACACACCCTTTTTAAAATATATATATGGTTTAACAATATTATTATTTCAAAATCCATATTATCTTGAAATTACTCTAGTAATGTTATATTTAATTGTTTCTTATATTTTTACTGTTAAGGTATTTAAATCTAATGCCGTTGCAACTTTAACGGCCATACTTCTTTCATTAGGTCCGCTGCTTCGTATTCTTGCTGGAGATCTTTCATTTGATGTTGGGCAGGCGATTTTAATGTTGTTGTATGGCATGGCAGTTTTATTGCGGCCAAAGAATTTTATTTTGCAAGGAGTATTGTTAGCGTTATTTGCCGGAGCAAAGTTTTGGGGAGCTGTGCCATTTTTTGTTGTAGTTTTTAATGGTTTTAATTTAGTTAACAAAAAGTTTTATTGGAAAAAGTTTATTCTGCAAATGATTGTAGCTTTTTTTGTTTTTTCTTTGTTTTATACGGTGACATTTATTAACAATAAAGGCAATTTTAATATTATTTTTTTTCAGTTAAAGATTTTTAAATACTGGATTACTCATTCACTTTCAAAAACCCCATTTGCTTCACTGATTTTATTTTTAACTGGTTATTATAAAAGCTGGTGGGAAATGAAAGAAATTGTGCAAGGGGAAGTTTGGAATTTACTGTGGCCATTATCTTTTATCGTGGCGTCATATAAACTATTTAAAGATGTTGTTAAAAGACAAATAAATAAAAAAACACTATTTGCTTTTATTCCCATTGCCTATCTTTTTTATCTGGGTCCGCAAGCCCCGTTTGTGCGGTATTTTATTTTAATACTGCCCTTTTTTTATTCCACGTTGATTAATGAGATTATTAGCAATTCTGGGGATAATACTCAATAAGTGTGGTATAAGTTGATGCTTTAGATTGTAAATACGGTCAATTCTTGTATAATTCAAACATGACTACTTTGAATTTTAAAAAAATTATCGTTTCCATTGTCACTTTTG
>Ga0247841_10003218_pt1 | contig 30781 bp, 27 predicted proteins | sample LaCruzMarch2015__2_FD_192410 | JGI IMG/M metagenome (GOLD analysis project Ga0247841, IMG submission 192410) | Freshwater microbial communities from meromictic Lake La Cruz, Castile-La Mancha, Spain - LaCruzMarch2015_18m | ecosystem: Environmental > Aquatic > Freshwater > Lake | place: Spain... | reverse complement strand
GCCTTAGAACTAGAAATAGAAAGGCTCAGTATCACAACCATTGCTTTAAACCAACCTGTCAGCCGGGATCTCCGCTTTTTAATTTCTGCCCTGTTTATCAGCAGTGATATGGAACGAATCGGGGACTTGGTCTTGAATATTGGAAAAGCGTCCCAGGATGTGATTGCGAAACCCCCTTTAAAGCCATTCATTGATATCCCCCGGATGTCCGAAACCTGCTTACAGATGATTGAAGAGCTGACCACGGCCCTTATACAGCATGATATCCTCCTGGCAAAATCTGCCAGCAAAAGGGATACCCTAGTCGACACCCTCTACTATAAGATATGGAGAGAGCTCCTTTCATATATGGTTGAAGATGCAAAAACAATTGAAGTGGCGGAAACAATATTGCATATCGCCAAACAATATGAACGCATCGGAGATCATTTAACCAATATGGCCGAACGGATATGTTACGTTGAAACAGGTACATTGCCAGACCTAAATGAATAGTCTTCTCCCCATACATAAAAGAATACACTTCAATGGTAAAAAAGTGCTTCTGATCTTTCGTACGTCCTTTGTTCGATTCTGGAGAGATAACTGTTTTGTAAAAGCAGCTGCCTTGTCTTATTGCGCTTTTTTAACCTTTATCCCGATTACGGTCTTAGTGATTTCCCTTATCGGATCTTTACTGCGGTCTAATGACAAAGCGGTTGCCTTTATCCTCAACTTGATCCAATCTTTTACCCCGACCGGGTTTGATTTTATTAAAAAAATATTGGAAACTACGCTTAGGACAGCTAGAACATCCACCCTGATTGGTTTTCTAGCCTTAGTCTGGCTGATGTTGATTTTTTTTGGGGTATTTGAAAATGTGATCAATCTGATATGGAGAATCCAGAAAAGAAGATCGTTCCTCCGAAGCAAGATATTTGGATTGTTCATCATGATGATGCTGATCGTTATACTTTTAGCCAATTTCTTCCTGTCTAATTTTGCGCAAGTTTGGCTCCAACCAGCCAAATTAAGCCTTTGGTTTCCATTCTGGAAGCCAAATCCTATCCTGGGTAAATATGTAATTTATTCTCTTAACCTTTTCCTAACGGGAACCACCTTTTTCCTATTCAATAAATTTATTCCAGTCACCCGTGTGAACACAAAAGCAGCGATGTGGGGTAGTTTTGTAACGGTACTTTTAGCTGAATTGGCCAGAGTGGGCTATCGGTTTTACCTGGTGTATATTCCTCACACCAATATCGTATTTGGATCGATCCTTACAGCTTCCATACTCATTGTTTGGCTTGATTATACCATGGTCACGATCCTATTTGGGTGTGAACTGACAAAGACCTTGCACCATATGCGATGAAAAAAAAATTCCGATATTGTGCCTTTTCCATCCTTGCCATTCTACTTCCTGCTTGCTTACTCCTCGGAAACTCCCTGTCGATTGCGTACAATCCATACACCTATCACACTCTTCTCTTAAATAATCCATCTACCTCGCTTTCTGGTCCCGACAAAACAACGGTATCGAAAGCCTTAATTAATGGTGTTATTCACAATCAATCTATCCAAACAAAACTAGAAAATGGCTGTCTTGCCTTCTCAGAAAAAGAAATCATTCACATGCAGGATGTTGCCAGCCTGATTCGCTTTCTTACGTTTCTGTTTGGCGTACTCCTTATCATCTGCGCTGTATTCGCTTGGTTTATGTTTCACCAGAAAAACAATAGGAACAAATTCCTGCCATTTGTATCGATTCTCTTTCTCCTGCTGTTTGGCTTTGTTGTTTTATTCACCTTCGAAAAAAGCTTTACTCTTTTTCATTTGGTCAGCTTCAAGAATCAATTCTGGCTATTAGATCCGTCCAAAGATCTTTTAATTCAATTGTTTCCGGAATCCTTTTTTTATCTGCAATTCACAAAGGTGGTTATCATGACTATTTTAGAGCTTCTCCTTCTCGCTTTCCTTGTTAGGGTATCCAAAAAATGAATACTCCCTATTTAACCATTTCCCTCGCCAAATTGGAACACAACCTGAAGGTCGTTTTGGGTCTTTGCAACAATAATCATCTTTCCTTGACACCTGTCACAAAAGTGATTATGGGCGATCCCCGTATCGCCAGTATATATACAAAATATACGGATTCCATCGGTGATTCGAGGATTCATGATATTCAACGCATGATCCGATGTGATGTCCGGTCCAATTTTATGTTAATCCGATCTCCATCCCTGCATGAATCAAAAGATGTTGTAACTTTATGCCATACCAGTCTCAACAGTGAATTGTCTGTTATCAAATCCCTGAGCCGGGCTGCTGTTGATAGCCATAAAACCCATTCAATTCTTCTGATGGTAGAGATGGGGGATTTACGGGAAGGGATCCTTTTGGAGGACTTCGAATCCATTTTAAAAGAATGCCTCCCTCTCCCGGGGATCCAGGTGATAGGTATCGGCGCAAACGCTACATGCTTTGCTGGGTTAATTCCGACCAAGAATAATCTAATCATTTTAAACCAGGCCATGGAGATATTTAAAACGTTAACGGGGAAAGAGGGGATTGTGTCCGGAGGGGGTACAAACCTTTTTCACCTTATCAAAGCGAACACTCTACCGGACTATATTAATCATATTCGGGTGGGTGAAGGCATTGTGATGGGGGTTGATGCGGTTCACAAATCCCCCATTGAGGGATGTTACCAGGATTGTTTTCAGCTTAGTGGGGAGGTGATTGAGCTAAAAATAAAACCATCCATGCCCAGTGGCACATTTACCCACAATGCTTTCGGCGAAGAGGCCCATCTCATCGATAAAGGCCTACGGATGAGAGCCATTTTAAATATTGGACGGCTGGATACAGATATTACTGGCTTAAAACCTATCAACCCAGGGATTGAAATTTTGGGAGCTTCTTCTGATCACCTCATTCTTGATGTTGAAGATTCCTTCAAAAAGATTGAAATCGGGGATATTATTACTTTTTCCTTAAATTATTCAGCCCTTTTGTATTCTATGAGTTCTGATTATGTTGGGAAACACTACCGGATCAATTGATCGCATTGACAAGAATTTGATTAGAAATCGTACAAATAATCCAGAATGTTCCGTACGTACGAATTAAAGGTGTTCACCAAGCTTGGCCATACAAAAGCAATGGAGAGAATTAATACACCTATCAATAAGGCGAACTCCATCGTAACCTGACCATTCTCATCCCAGGTTATGTCGTCCCCCCCCTTAATTTGTTTCTCTTCGATAGCCCCTGCGGGCATCTCAATCGTAAACCTGGATTTGATATAGGGAAGTAGACGATTTGGTTTGATTTTCTCAAACGACTGGATCACTTTTTTCGTTTTATCGAGAAATAGGATATCAATGGGAAACTGCATAAAAAAAGTATGCAGGGATGGCGCATCCGGAAAAATCATGGCTTCTTCGGGATCTAAGTAATTTCTTCCCAATAAACCTTTCATTTTCAAAAACGGATTGCCAGCCCAGGTGCACTTCTGAAAAATAATTTCGTTATTTTTTTTTAAGGTAAACTTTTTCATATACCAGTCCCATGATCAAGGAATGGGTAAATTAGCTGGTCTCCAATCGGCAATGTCCCGATAAACGGCAATCGGACGCCTGTATACCTTCCCGTCACAGTGATTATTTTATAAATAATGTCCACTGTTTCTGTTGTCCAGGTGACAGAAAATAAAGAAGTGTCTCTCGAGAGGATGTGCAAAGCTCCCTGGCTCTGATAGGCTGTCAGTATCGCCTGAACTTTCAGATTCAGGGCTCCCGATGTTTCGTTATCCGAAACAGCCACTACTCTTGCCACATCGAGCATGATCTGGTTCACAACCATTTTGTAATAAGCACCCATGGAGATTTCAATGGCAAACATCATAATAAAAAGCATTATGGGAAGCAGAAGGGCGAATTCTACCAGAGATTGCCCCTTTTCTTTTTTAAATTCCCGCCACCGAGACAATTTATGGACTTCCCGTTAAACTATAGGGTTCTTTGATCCGATACGAGGTTGAATTCAATGTTTGATACAGTGCTGTGTTTAATTCTGAGGGTCTGGCAAGTACTAGTTGGATCAAAAAGGGCGTAATCGTTGGATTTGTAGAAGTTATCGTCGTTTGCAAAATCGTCAAATCCGAATTCACAATGATATCCTGGTGAAATGTAGTCGTTGTAAATTTGTTCAAGCTGGGGATCTTGGCTAATTTCTGGTACACCGGGTCTGTCGAGACAAGATTGATTCCTACGCTCTGCAATCGATTCAAACGACTGGTTTCATACGTCAGGATAATCGAATCCCCGATCCAAAACAAAAGCAAAAGACTGATAAAAACAATAAAGAAAACAACGGGAAAGATAACAGCAAACTCTAAGGTGGAGGTACCCTGATCATTTATAAAAATATTTATTTTTTTCATTGTACTCTATTAACCCAAATCTTAAAAGTAAGTTCCCATATGGATCCATTGAAACAAAAAAAGAATTGAAACGAGTATGGTCCCTATAGCAATCGCTACCCCGTAGGGTACCGGTTTGTTCCGGTATGAAGTCAGCACGGACAAATTAGCTGTTCTGAGCAAGGCATAAAAAACGGGAAAGAAAAGGATGACAGCAATAACCAGACCGGTTATGGCTGTTGCAAAAAGCGCATATATTGTCATTTTATACCCCAGCAGGGCTCCAATCGCGCCAAACAATTTCACATCGCCTGCTCCCATTCCTTTGCCGTGACTGATCAAATAAAAAATTAGAAAAAACCCAAATCCAATAGCAAACCCAAGGATAGAAGAGAGCAAGCCGCTCCATCCAAACCCATAATAGAAAGAAAGAACCGTATTCAGGATAAATCCCAGGATGATTGACGGTAAGGTAATTACATTTGGTATTTTCCGAGTCCGGTAATCGCTGATACCACAAAGAAAGCAAATGACGATTGTAATCAAGACTGGAAGGGTCGTAATGCTTGTATTATTCACTTAACTTCCTCGTAATACGAAGTACCTGGCTTGGACCCCTGGATTCATCTTCTTTTTTGACGTACAAGTAGAAAGTGTTGACACCCAGATCCAAGACTAAATCCACGTCAAAATTTCGATTCTCTCCCATTTCAATTTCTTTTATGGTTACATATTTTTTTGCGGTTTCACTCCATTTCAGTAGTAGGACTTTTGTACCGGGAGAGGCTATTCCTACAAGCTTTGCCATATCCTTAAGCGTAGTCTCCCCCTCAGCAAAACTGGCGGTCACATCGATGCCTCGATATATGATGTATTTGATGATTTCATGGTTCAATCCTGACTTTTCCGTCAGAACAAACCGTACGGTGTTTGTACCGCTGATTAAAAAATCTTCCTGACATAAAAATTCACCAGTATCTTTGTCCCTGCTTTTCAAAAGTACTTTTTTCCCATTTAAATCAACGTCCAATCTTACTTCTGGGGATAACTTGCCTCTAAGCATAATATTTCGATTGGTAACATCAGTAATTTCTTTTTTTAACGGTTCCACTTCAAACTGAATATAGCGCAATATTGCAATTCGAGTTTGCGATTTTGGCGGTTTTGTGGTTGAAATGAAATCAATTTTGAGGAATACCTGCACATTGTCTGGCAAATCTACCCTGCCAAACCAGGCATCGCTGAGGTTGGAATGTTCCAGAAAAAAATTGATCATATACTCTTCCTGGTCGAAAGAAGTCAATCTTCCTACATCCGTTGCGATTGAAAAAGTAGTTTTATCCGGATTCATAATCTTTTTTACATGAATAAGCGGAGACTCGGTTCCATTGACCAAAACACGAACCGAAGGCGTCACCTGATAAAAATAAAAGTTGTGCGTGGTGAAAGTTATTCCCTTCGCACCCTGGGAAGAGGGCAAAAGAACAGATCCTAAGACCATCATTAGCATAGCGGGTAAAATAAATAAAATCAGGGGGAAAAGCATCTTTACCGGGGCCGAGGCAATTGCTTTTTCAACCATCTGTTTGCGTTTCCCTCTCAGTTCAACGGCCTGGTTGGTGATCACCGGGCGTAAAGGAGTACCCAGCCTTTCGCTCTGTATGACAGAGGAGAGGAAATTCTTAAGCTCAGGGGATTCATTTCTGGCCAGCATATGCTCAAATCCATCAATCCGGGGGATTCCAACCTGCAGTTCATTCGAAAAAATTGAAAATTCCTCTGCCAAAAGATTATCATTTCGCTTGATATATTCTTCAATCGCCAACTGAAAATTCATACCAGCTGCCAGACAAAGCGAGATAAAATCCATGGCATCAGGTATCTGTCGACTGATTTTTTGTTTTCGAATCATTAGAATATTGCTTAGGAAGAAATTTGGATAAAAATAGCCAGCTAACGCAAACCCTATGGCATAGTAGTAGTAAGTCGTATTGTTATTCCTGGCGGCAATCATAAAAAGGATAAAGAAGAAGGCAAGGGCACAAAACACTTTTAACTTCGTATACCCTTTAGCATCCATCCCAAATGGTTTTGATGCTAAAGCCAGGTCTCTTTCAATCTTCTTTTCTACCTCTCCCTGAGGATAGGGAATCATTTTATCGATCATCTTGAAAAGTTTAAAGAACGCTTTTGAGCCATTATTCAACAATCCCAAAATAGCATTCGGTGATTTCTGCTTGACCTTTGCTTTCGGCTCCCCAAAAATTTGTTCAGATCGTTTCTTTTGCCTTTCGCGAATGCTATGGATTAAAATGAGAGTTATTAAAAGCCCTAAAGCCAGGAGAATCGCAAATACCAGTAATAAATCATATATTGTAATCATCTTATATGTCGATCTTCATAAAGGTTGTAATCACAAACAACCCGATTCCCTGCATAATCATGGCGAAAATTAAAAGTAGAATACCACGAAACGTTGTTGTCAAAGCATTATAGTTGGATAATTGAAGCAGCATGAGCAAAGCATAGGGCAAAATGGCCACAATGATAGATGATAGTCTTTGCTGGGTTGTACCCACAGCAATTTGATCTTTCAATTTTACACGCTCCCGAAGAATTTCCGAAAGCTCTCCTAAGAAAGGAATAACATTTCCACCGACCTGATTTTGCAAGACAAGACTGGAAACAAATAAATTGACTTCTGCATTGTTGTATTTCTTGGGAAGCTCTGCCATCGATTCTGCTAACGTGTACCCAACCCGGTATTTGAGATGTATGACTGAAAATTCACTTCTGGTTGGATCCGGAAGAGATACTGTCACAAACTCGAAAGACTGGTCAAGAGAAAATCCAGCTTTTAGGGAATTCGCAATGGCTGTAAGTGTATCGGGAAGCTGTCTCGTAAATTGCTCTTCTTTCTGTTTCTTCTTCATCCCCAGGAGAGAATTGAAAACAATGAAACCGCCCCCTAAACCAAGTAGTCCCATCACAATGCCGTTAAACATAATCATGAAGACCCAAAAAAGAACTAATCCCGCTAAAATTAGAATGAGAATAAAGATACCTGGATTTAAGCTGACTCCTAAAAGCTCCGCAACGGTTGCTTTTTTTTGTGAGTCATCTGATTCATCCTTTTTGTTTTGCTTCCCACGGGTAAAGAAAGATGAAAACAGCAAATCCCCTGCTTTTTTCGCCGTTTTATTGCTCATCTGCTTTTTCTTCCTTGGTTTGCAGTTTCTTTAGAATGTCCGAAACATTCATTGTCTTCTTTGACAAACTATCACCCATCTCACCCTCTCCAACCGTATAGCTTTGGATTTTTTTCTGAATTCTTGCGCTGTAGGGATCATAATCATAATGAGCTACGAATTTTCCTTTTTCGTCCCGCCCGTCGACGACCAATTTATAGATATCGTGGAGTAAGATCTCCGTGCCATCAAATTCGGAAAGCTCTGTAACCGATAGGATTCTTCGGGATCCATCCGATAGTCTTGCTGTCTGGATCACACATTCCACCGCGCTAAAAATCATTTCACGAATTACACTGACGGGCATGTCTATGCCTGCCATAAATATCATAGAGGTTAACCGGGAAATAACGTCATGGGGATTATTGGCGTGAATCGTAGACAGGGATCCGTCGTGGCCTGTATTCATAGCCTGGAGCATATCAAATGCTTCTGCTCCCCGGACTTCTCCCACAACGATTCGATCCGGACGCATTCTAAGCGTATTTATCATTAGATCCCGTATTGTAACCTGCCCTTTGCCTTCAATGTTGGGGGGGCGGCCTTCCAGGGATACAACATGGGGCTGAATCAGTTTAAGCTCAATGGAATCCTCTATTGTGATAATTCGCTCATCCGAAGGAATCGAGGAAGAACAAACATTCAGAAGCGTTGTTTTTCCAGAACCGGTTCCCCCGGATATTAAAATATTCAATCTGGATTTTACAAACCGATCAATCATTTTGGAAATGTCTTCTGTCAAGGATCCGTATCGGATTAAACTACCATAATCCAATATAGTGTCCTTAAATTTTCGGACGGTTAATGTTGGGCTTTTGACAGCAATGGGAGGAATGACAGCGTTTACGCGACTTCCGTCTGGCAATCTGGCATCCACCAGGGGGCTTGATTCATCGATCCTTCTTCCCAATGGACTAACGATTCGGTCTATAATCTGCAGTATTTGGGCATTGTTGTCAAATTTTACATCCGCCAGCTCCAGCTTTCCTGCTCTTTCAATGAAAACCTGAGATGGTCCATTGATCATGATTTCGGATATGTCAGGATCATCCAATAAAGGCTGGATAATTCCAAATCCGAATATTTCGTTCACCAAACGAGAAATGATTTGGTCTTGATAGTCCGATGGCAGTATTTTTTTTGATTCTTGTATCCCCTTAAGGGCAAAATTTCGTATATCATCCCGTATTCGGGCTGGATTTTCTGTTTTGGCTCTCAATATCTCTGAGGGGGACAACATATTAAAAACGTACTGGCGAATGCTGTAATAATAACTATCGGAATCTGTTGCGGGTAGATTTGTTTCCTGCTTCATAATGCACTTGACCATTCCAGGATCTTCTTTGCAATAAACATGATGTCCTTCCGTATCAAAGTTTTCTTTGTAACAACGGGGTAAATCATATTTAAGGACTGGGTAACACTTTTCGGATCATCGGATATACTGGCAAAAATAGGGTAAGGGAGAACCTTGGAAAGAATCTTACTGACAAACTGGTCTGCTTTGTGTGTTCTCCGATTGTAGATTAATTCAGGGGGAGTCAGGATTTTTAGCCACTGAAATTCTTTGAGGTAATTCACAAGGCGGTAGATGGAATGGATTTCGGGAGTGAAAAGGATAAAAATCTTATCTGATTTCTCAAAAATCACCTTTGTGATTTCATCTACTCCTGGATTCGTGTCGATAATAATAAAATCATAAATTAACTTTAGGGACCGGATCAATTTTCGCAAGGAATCCTGATTTATGCCCTTTTCTGAATCCGGTTTATTGGGGGAAAGGACGACATCCACATTCGGATAATACATACTTTTTACCGTAATGGATTCCAGCCTGGTCGCTGTTATCTCATCGGATATCGTTATGATATCCAAAACAGACTGGGTTTTATCCGGTGGAATCCCCATGATGGCCCGGATATCCCCGTATGGCAGGCCCATATCCAGTAATAGAACTTTATATTTCTCGGTTAGGTTTCCCAATATTACACTTAAATTCGCAGCAAACAAGGATTTGCCCACACCACCCTTTGCTCCTGTAATCGATAGCAGTACCCCTGGTTTCTTTTCGTTGTAATCAAACGTTTTCGATTTCCTATTTTTAAACGTGGAAATGAAACTCCTACGGATAGTTTCGGGAAGATTGATAAAGTCGATTGGTTTTTGTATGACATTCCGGATCGAAATCTGCAGAAGTTTCATCAGGTCTACCAGGTCTTCGCTGTCGACTAATAGAATAATAGCTGTTGTGGCATATCGTATAGTGGATTGTTCTAAAAATTCGATCATATTGATGTTTTTCAGGTGGTAATCAAGAATCAGGACATCGGAAGAGAGAATCTTTAACTTTTCTTCCAACACAAATCCATCCGAAATCGAGTCTTCTACAAACAGGTCTTTCTCAAAGGAAAGCGATGCTTTTAGTTTGTCAATTTCCTCTGCATTGGAGCTGGCAATCAAAACCGATAATTTTGACTCGCCCTCTTGATTGATTTCTGTCATTTATTTCGCTCGAATCATATGAATTTCCATCGCTCCGCTTTTCCCTGGCTCAATCCGCATTACAAAATTCATTTTCTCTGTCAGGAAATAAAGGGAGAGATACGCCCGGTCATTTTTTAGGTTCAGGGTTTCATTGATCGGATTTTCCCCCTCATACAAAACATCATCGATGTAGTACTTCGTTTTAAACAGGAATAGCTTGTAGGTATGGGAATCCATTTTCGTTACTGTTATCATTTCCTGCACTCGGTCATAAGCCAATGTCCCGTTAAACAAGGGAATGATCTCTGCTATCGGGATATACAGGTTGAATTGATAGGCTAAGGGCAATAGGTTCGTTGTGGTTGGGCTTACCGATTTGATATCGTGTTTTTCTATTTTCTGCTCTGTCGGCTTAATGATTACTTCGACCAGTTTCTCGTTTTTAATCAATCCCTCAAACCTGCTTCTTCCTATCTCGGCATTCTTCCCATCATAAGCAACGATATCAAACGAAAATTTATAATTAATACGAGACGAGGAGGACATAACCTGGATCTCTCCACTGCCTTCCTTCATTGACAACACCGTTCCCTGAATTTCATTGGTAAAGGTGTTGAATGTCAATTTTTGAATTCCTTTATTTGCTGGGTACTTTAGTTTTATCGTATAGGGAGTAAAACTATTGATCTCATAAGGTGCTTTTGGCGAGGTGATTTCTACGCCCAGGTTTCCGGTTGCTGGATTTGGCTGAGTCAACTTTTGTCCGGATAGAATCCACAATAAAGCGCCAATGGCTATTATCCCAATGATGAAGAAAATTACTTTGGAACCACCCCCTGATTTTTGGGGAGGAAGAAATACATCTGGCTTTTCTTTTCCAGGACGATATTGTTTATCGATTCCCTGTTTAACAGGGGGTTGCTTTTCTTTAATTTCAGAAGAAAAATCCGTTGCCATAAGATTTCTTTGTTTTGGCTTCGCACCATTAAATCCCTGGAGACCATCCACCATCATTTTGTCTACGTTTACCTTTTTTGGCGCCTCTTTGGGTGTATCTGCTTTTTTCTTGATAGAAAAGGATAGATTTTCTGATTTCATGGATCCGGAATCCGGTAGATTCTTATATATCAGGGTGTTAGCATCCTCACCGGAAGCTGTACTGATATCCAGATTCCTGGTATCACCCTGCTGATAGGCTGTCAAAAAATTCTTAAGCTCGTTCGACATTTCTTTGGCTGTCTGAAATCGTTGATCGGGATTTTTTGCCAATGCTTTCAGCACAATTCGCTGTAAATTCAGCGGAATATCTTTTTGTGCCTCTTCCGGAAAACGCGGCATTTTCTTAAGATGCATATCCATGACCTCAACTGGAAGAGGAGAATCAAACGGAGGAGAGCCTGTCAACATTTCATAGAGAAGAATTCCCACAGAATAAATATCCGATTTTGAATCTGACTTGGATTGTGTAATCTGTTCAGGAGCTGTATATTGGACAACACCCAGGAATTCACCACTGGAAACAGAGGAGGCATCTTCAACGCGCGTAAAACCAAGACTTGTAATCTTGGCTGGTCCGGTATTGGCAATAATGACGACATCCGAATTTAAATCCCGGTGAATAATCCCTTTATCATGAAGGTATTGGAGGCTTTCTAACACTTCCAGGATAATCTGGACACCTTGGGGAATGGTAATTTTTTGTTTCCGAAGGTAATTCTTAACCGTTGTACCCGGAACAAACTCGCGGATAACGTAACAGGTTCCTTGATCTTCAATCACATCCAGGAATTTAACAAAACCAGGATGATTAACATTTTTCATGGTCTGGATTTCTCGCTCAATTCTTGCCTTGAACGTGGGTCTTGTTTCATTGGGAATTTGTATGGTTACTGGTGTATCCTCGATAATATCATGACCAACATACAAACTGCTTAAAATCCTTTTTAATACCAGCTTCTCTACACGATAATGGTGATCAATCATTTTCCCTACGAAAATATCCCCATTATCCGGTGTTGATTGGGCAATTGGTGTTTCCTGCATCGGAAGGGAGGTTTCGATCGGTTCAGCAGAACCGTTAGAAACCACTTCAAAATAGGAGCCTTCCCTATTTTCATCCGATCCCCGGTAGTATTGCAGGATATCGTCCAGCTCATTCATATCACGGATCAATTCTTCTGCTGACAGATACCTTTTTGCGGGATCTTTCTCCAGCATTTTCATAATGATTGCATCTGCTTTTGGCAGAACATCCGTTTTAAGACGGCTTGGAATTTGTGGAACAACGGAAAGATGCTGGTAAGCAAGGTTGACGGCGGTTGTATCTTCATCAAATGGTAATTTTCCGGTTACCATCTCATAAAATACGACACCGAGAGAATAAATATCCGTCCGGTCGTCGACTTTCCCAATTTTCGTATCTAACTGTTCGGGAGCCATATAAGCAAGCGTTCCTGCTAGTTCGGAGGGAACGGTATTGATATCGGAAAAACTTGATTCTTTGGATAAACCAAAATCAGTAACCAATACTCTTCCATTGCCATCAATCATGATGTTAGAAGATTTAATATCTCGATGGATAATACCTTTTCGATGGGTATAAGAAAGAGCATTTGCAACACTTTTTACGATATTGGTAGCAATTTTCATCGAAAAGGGACCCGTTTGGGAGAGCATCTGCTTGATTGTATATCCATCGATAAAATCCATAACAAGGTAATAGGAACTCTCTTCCTGGGCAAAATCAATCACATAGACAATATTTTGATGCCGGAAAGAAGATAAAACCTGGGCTTCATTGCGAAATCGATCAATAAAAGTCATATCATTGGATAAGTATTGCGACAAGACTTTAATCGCAACAAGTTTGGATAGTGTCGGATGGTTAGCTTTATAAACAATAGACATGCCGCCCCGACCGATTTCTTCGATGACCTCATAGACGCCAAATCTTTTCTTTTCGTCCATTTCTCACCTCATTTTGGAATAAGCCGACGGTCAGAATCGAACTGACGACCTGCTGATTACGAATCAGCTGCTCTACCAGCTGAGCTACATCGGCATAAAAACTAATATAATTATCAAAGAAACCCATGGGCGGAACAGGATTCGAACCTGTGGCCCCTTCCGTGTGAGGGAAGTGCTCTACCGCTGAGCCATCCGCCCAACCCAGATAAAATAATAATTCAATTATAAATTATGATAAATGTTTGTCAAAAAATCTTTCCATTCATCAATATTTTATGGTTGAAATTACTTGGAAAACTTCTGTTAAATCTGGTAATTCCGAAATTGGATATACTTTTTTCCATAAAACAACCTGCTCTGCACCTAAAAGAATATTGGCCCGTTCCGAAAAACCTTCTTTTTCCCGAAAAATATCAAATTGTTTTGCAACAGCCCCATGCGGCCAAAAATCGCTTAGCAACCGCAGTTTTTTAATCGACAAATTTTCTGCCCAGGCCAATTTGGAGGGAATCGTATCCACGCTTACGCCTACAACAGTTACCCCCTTCTCCTCAAATGCTTCAATGGATGCTTCCAAAGCTTTCATTTGCTCTGCACAAACTCCTGTCCATGCCAGTGGATGAAAAGAAAGCAATACCAATTGGCGAGTATACGCTTTTAAAACAAAATCGTTTTTATGCTGGTCTTTCAATACAAAACTCGGTAGTAAAACTTCGGTTTCCATATATTTCTCCTCCTAAAGATAATATTGTATAATACTTTTTGGATCGAATAACAAGGAGAGTTAAATGATAAGCATCCTTTTCTGCTTGTTGATTGGGATATTCGGGCTAATGTTTGTGTTTCTGTCTGCTTTAGAGATTGATCGTCTGCCCTCAGCACCTGAAATTGAAGAAATCGGTTTAATAATACGTCGTGGCGCCCTTGCGTATTTAAAAAGCCAATACAAAATTATGATTCCCTTCGTTTTGCTTGTTGCTTTTACTGCTTCCTTCTTATTTGGTATTCATTATTCCCTCTTTTTTCTTTTAGGTTCTTTCTTTTCCATTACCAGCGGATTTGTTGGTATGTTAATTTCAACCCGAGCAAACTACAAAACAACTCATGCCGCCAGGGATTCTATCACCAAAGCTCTCTATGTATCTTTCAGTGGAGGCGCTGGCATGGGTATTATCACCTGCTCCCTGGGTATCATTGGAATTGCCTGTGCCTACCTAACTGGTCGATTCCTTTTTCATCTGCCCCCCTCCGAGATTATTATTGCCTACTCGTTTGGCGCCTCTTCTGTAGCCCTGTTTGCCAGAGTGGGCGGGGGTATTTATACCAAAGCGGCTGATGTGGGAGCTGATCTCGTTGGAAAACTGGAAGCGAATATTCCTGAGGATGATCCCCGCAATCCTGCCGTGATTGCCGATAATGTAGGGGACAACGTTGGTGATGTAGCTGGTATGGGTGCTGATTTATTTGAATCTTATGTGAGTGCCATTTATGGATCGATTGCTTTAATTGCCATTCTCAAGGGAAATGCCGTCAACCAATATATTGAATTTGTAATCAGCCTGATTGCTGTGGGCTTGTTGAGTTCTTTGGTTGTGATACTAATCAGTCGATGGATCATGCGAATCAAAGATGCCAAACCAAACCAAATGATAAAAAACCTGGGTATCTACTCTTCTCTGCTCTGTATTCTTGGCACATTCCTTTTGTCATATCTTATGATCCACGATTTGAAAACATTTATTACAGCCAGCGTTGGCATTGCCTGCGGTAGTATTATCGGGTTTATTACAGATTATTATACCTCAAGCAAACCAGTGGCTAAAATTGCACAATCCGCCATGTCCGGCTCTGCTACGACCATTTTATCGGGAATTAGCTTCGGTATGGAGAGTACCGGACTCACGATTCTTCTCATTTGTGTATCCATCGGCATCAATTACGCCGTCCTGGGAATATTGGGAATCGCTTTTGGTGGATTGGGAATGCTCTTAACGGTTGCATCCACCGTATCGATCGATGCTTATGGCCCCATATCAGACAATGCGGGCGGTATTGCTGAAATGTCCCACCAGAAAGAGGAAGTGCGAAATCGTACGGATGTGTTAGATTCGATTGGAAATACAACTGCGGCGATTGGAAAAGGATTTGCTATCGGATCCGCTGCTCTGACGGCCTTAACTTTGTTTTATACCTTCACCAATCTTGAAATCGTTAAAATAAGGTCTGTAGATTTTTCCCTGAATAATTCAAACCTGATCATCGGTCTTTTAATCGGAGGTATGCTTCCCTTTTTATTCTCTGCCTTAACCATCAATGCGGTAACAAAAACAGCAAACCTTATGGTTGCAGAAGTGAGAAGGCAGTTTAAAACAATCGTGGGTTTGCTGGAGGGAAAGAATGTGCCTGATTATAACAAATGCATTGCTATTTCGACCAAGGGTGCCTTACAAGGCATGATTTTACCTACTCTTACCGGCATCATTCCCCCCTTTGTTTTGTACTATACAGCTGGCATAGAAGCTGTGGCCGGGTTGATTGCTGGCTCCCTGCTATCGGGTGTCATGTTGGCTATCTTCATGTCAAACTCTGGAGGAGCCTGGGACAATGCAAAAAAACTGATTGAAAGTGGTAAATACGGGGGAAAAGGATCCTCTGCCCATATGGCTTCTATTACCGGGGATACCGTAGGGGATCCCCTTAAGGATACGGCTGGTCCATCACTCAATATCCTTATCAAACTCATATCGATCGTATCCCTCACCTTTATCCCATTACTGTTACGGTAATTTGTGTATAATATTCTATTGATCTTTCTGGAAGGAGCTGGGAAATGAGAAGAATTGGGATCTTAACAGCCGGGCGAGATGCTCCAGGCATGAATGCGGTTATTCGCTCTGCCGCTCGATCTTCCTTTGATCGAAATTATGAAGTGGTTGGATTTCGAAATGGGTTTCAGGGTCTTGTAAAAAATGACGCTTTTGTGATGAATAAATCATCCGTATCCGGTATTCTTCATCTGGGAGGCACCATGCTCGGAACTTCTACCGGAAATCCATTTGAGGATCCGGTCAATATTAAAAAAGTAAAATCAAACCTGACCGATTTGTCTATCACAAGCCTTATCATTATCGGCGCCTTTAATTATATGCAGAGAGCCAACCTTCTTTCCGAAGCAGGGATTCCCCTCATCGGAATTCCCGCTTCCATTGATAATAATATTCCCTTTACAGATGTCAGTATCGGATTCCTTACAGCTGTAGATTATGTAGCTTCTTCCCTGGACATACTCCATTCTACCGCCAGTGCTCATCATCGCATCTTTCTGGTGGAAGTAATGGGCGGCGGAGCTGGGTGGATCGGCATCATTGGGGGACTTACCGGAGGAGCAGACATGGTGCTGGTGCCTGAACGGAATTATTCAGTGGAAGAGATCCTGGCACACATTGAAAACCGGAGGACCGGTGGAAAAAACTTTTCCATCATTGTGGCTTCTGATGACATAAAAGCCCCAACAGACCTAATCGAAAAACACAAGATCAGCCAACCCAATTCAACTATATTGGATGCTCTTTGTCATGAAATTCTTCATAGAGGCCATAGTGAGGTGCGAAAACTTGTTCTCGGTCACCTACAGCGAGGAGGCTCTCCGAAAGTCACCGACAGACTCCTGGCTACTTTAATGGGACACCATGCTGTCCAATTGATTCACGACGGCTTATCTGGAAAGATGGTAACGTATGCAAATGGTTCGATTGGATCTGTAGATTTACATAAGATTCAATTACCAAAAATGGTGAATCCAGACCTTATCAATCTAGTCAAGGTATTCTATTAAAAAATAGACAGAAGAAGGAGAAAAAAAATGTCAACCACTAAAGAATCAAAGGCGACACGCTTTGGATATTCGGATGGTCTACTGGAATTAGCAAAAACACATCAGAACGTTGTTGTCCTGGATGCAGACCTATCCAAGTCCGTTACAACGAATAAATTCCATAAAGAATATCCTGGACAGGCATATAATGTTGGGATTGCCGAACAAAATATGCTTGGCATAGCAGCCGGTCTTTCCCTGGCTGGTAAAATTCCCTTTGTATCCACCTATGGAGTTTTTGTTGCCGGAAGAGCATACGACCAGATTCGGACTACAATATGTTATTGCAATTTAAACGTTAAAATCGGCGGCGCCCACGGAGGTATCTCCGTAGGACCTGATGGAGCGACACACCAGGCTCTGGAGGAAATTTCCCTGATGAGAACAATCCCGAATATGAAAGTCATTGTTCCCAGTGATTATTATGAAACCAAAAAGGCAACCATTGCTTCGTATCTTATTCCTGGCCCTGTTTACATTCGTTTTGGTCGGGAACCAGTTCCCATCATTTCTGCAGAGGAAACTCCCTTCGTTTTTGGCAAAGCAATTTTAATGCAGGAAGGGACCGATGTATCTATACTGGCCTGCGGTGTTATGGTCAGTGAAGCCCTTGATGCCAGCCTGGAATTGGCAAAAGAGGGCATAAAAGCCCGGGTTTTAAATATCCATACCGTGAAACCAATTGACCAGGAAGCGATCATCAAGGCTGCCATGGAGACAGGTGCCATCGTTGCCGCAGAAGAACATCAGTTAATGGGTGGTTTTTGCTCTGCTGTCGCTGAAATTGTTGTGCAAAATTATTCGGTTCCCATGGAGTTTGTCGGCATCAAAGACACCTTTGGGGAATCCGGCAGTCCGGAGCAATTGATGGAAGCGTATCATTTGTCTGCAAAAGACATTTACCAACAAGCCAAAAAAGTAATTTCCCGCAAGTAATGAGCAGATGATGCTAAAACGGTGTCTTTCCCTTTTTGTCAAGTATTACAATCCGCTCTTTCTTTTTTCTTTACCCCTCTTTATTCTTTATTTCATACTGATTTACCAGTTTCCAACCGTCACTTCGCCCACAGGGGAGACACCTCTAACCGGGTCACTTTTATTTGTTCTCGTCCTTTTGCTCTTTTTGCGTTTTTTTATCACTTTTTTTGCGTTTCGTTTTGTCTGGCACCAAATCCAGGATGAAATCCAATCAAATAAAGAGTCATTTTTAAAAACTGTATTCCGCCTTTTACGGTTCTTTATCAATTTTCTACCAATTCTTCTCGCTACCCTAATCTGGTTTTCCCTGACTTCCATCCTCGGTATTTTGTTTTTTATCCCTTCGTTTCCCTGGAACTCTCCCTCAATCGTCTTGTGGACGCAAACCATTCAAAAAGCCGGTGAAAGCGTCAACTTGGGATTCAGTTGGTTTTTTTTACTGAGCACGATCCTCTGGATTCTTTTTCTCCTGATTCCCTGGTTCCTCTCGCAAATCAACATAGCTGTACAAAAAAATGCCAGCATCCCTACCTCATGGAAAAAGGGATATACCTTAGCTAAAGGAAACCGAATCAAGATCTGTTTCTATTACCTGCAAATCGCTTGTCTGGAATTGCTGTTATTCCTCGTCTTTTACACCATCGCTTTTGGTTTTGCATACTGGATAAATGGTTTGCGCGGTATTACGACATCCGGAGTAGGAAGCACCACAATGCAGATGACCTCGATCTTATCGGGATTGATCACCTTCCCGCTCGAATTTGCGGCTCACTTAGCCTTGTTTAAAACCCTTACGGAGCCGGTTTAGTTTTTAGTTTTAACAAATACGCTTCGCGAGTTTCCTGCGGAAGATTCAAGAATTCCTCGAAAAAATAGGGATGTTCTCTTTGCATATGATCCACAAATAATTCCCGGGTCACAAATACCTCATAATCTAATTCACATCGGTAGGAATCATTCGAAAGAAAGATTGACTGTTGGATGTTTGGAATATATGGGTTTATTTTTCGGTTTTGATTCTCGTAGAGAAAATTACTTGAGAATAACAAGGACAAAATCATTTGCACAATCACATACATCATTATTACATTCATTTCGGTATAATATAACTTTGTAAGGATATCTTTTCAATAGACGGGGGAGATAATGGAACCACAGAAAGAAATAGATCGGTTGCGAGATGTAATCGAAACAATGGATTATCATTATTACATTTTAGATCAACCCCTGATTTCTGACATGGCTTATGATGCTCTCTATCAGGAACTCCTAGCCTTAGAGAAACAATTCCCGCAGTTCATTCGTCCCGATTCTCCCACACAAAGGATCAATGCCTGCCCCCTGTCCCAGTTTTCTCCCCTTCCCCATAAGAGTCCCATGTTGAGCCTGGATAATGCCTTTTTAGAAGAAGACATGATTGCCTTTGATCAACGGGTAAAAAAATTGCTATTCCCAGAGGAGCAAGTTTCCTATATCGGGGAACCAAAACTGGATGGCTTAAGTATTGAGTTGATCTATGAGAATGGAATCCTCATCGGAGCTTCAACGCGGGGGGATGGGATGATTGGCGAGGATGTTACCCAGAATATTCGGACCATTCACTCGATCCCGTTATCCATTCTTCCGTTTGCCAGAAAAAACAATGTAAGTTTTCCGCCTTCTTTTCGCGTTCGAGGAGAAGTAATCATGCTAAAAAGTGATTTTATCGCCTTAAATCAAGATCGGGAAAAAATGGGGGAGGCTTTGTTTGCCAATCCCCGTAATGCAGCGGCTGGATCCCTTCGGCAATTGGATTCCAGAATTACAGCTTCCAGAAAACTGACTGCTTTTTTTTATTTTCTAACCGATTATGAACCTGGTACGTTTGAAACCCAGATGTCTATCCTTTCCTTTCTATCAAAATTGGGGTTTAAAACAAATCCAGAAACAAAATCGTTTTCTTCCCTGCCTTCTCTATTTGCCTATTACCATGACCTTGAAACCAGAAGAAGCACTCTCCCATACGAGATTGACGGAGTTGTATTTAAAATTGATTCCCTCAAACAATGGGAAACACTGGGTTTTACGGCTAAAAGCCCCCGGTGGGCGATTGCATGGAAATTTAAAGCACACATAGGGGAAACGAAAATTATGGAGATTCAAGTCAATGTAGGTCGGTCAGGTATTTTGACACCTGTAGCCATTATGGAGCCAGTAAAAGTGGGGGGTGTAATGATTACGCACGCCACGCTTCACAATGAAGATGAAATCGCGCGGAAAGATATCCGCATTGGAGATACGGTATTAATCCAAAGAGCCGGGGATGTCATTCCAGAAGTGCTAGAAGTATTATTTAACAAAAGAGGGCCGGCCAGTGTCATGTTTGTCATGCCAAAGTGCTGCCCAGCCTGTAAAAGCTCCGTTATCCGGCTTCCTGATCAGGCTTTTGTGCGTTGTTTAAACCTAAACTGCCCCGCCCGGATTGCAGAATCTTTTAAATACTTTGTATCAAAGAAGGGGATGGACATTGAAGGGCTGGGAGAGAAAATTATCGATAAGCTATTCCAAAATGGAAAGATTAGCTCTATTTCAGATATTTACAAGCTTAAACAGGAAGATTTCAAAGATTTACCCGGATTTCAAGAAAAAGCTTCTTCAAAATTAATCAATGCCATCAATCAGTCAAAAAACGTAGCTTTATGGAAATTAATTGGCGCCTTGGGAGTCGAGGGAGTGGGAGAGACAACGGCAAAACTTCTGGCTGATTCATTTTCCTCCTTAAACGATATTTTGGACGCTTCACTCGAAAAACTAACAACGATTCCTGGGATTGGACCTATTACCGCTGAAAGCATATTTGATTTCTTCCAAAACCATAAGAACCAACAACTCATCGAAGAGCTTCTGAATCTAGGTATCTCGATCATTCCCCGGAACGATCAAAAAGATTCCAAAGCTCGTATATTGCAAGGGCTTCAATTTGTCTTGACGGGATCACTGGGATATTACAGCCGGGAAGAGGCCAAAGGGCTGATCGAAACCTTAGGAGGAAAAGTTGCAAGCTCTGTATCTTCAAAAACAAACTACGTGATATGCGGTTCCGACCCTGGATCCAAACGGGACCAGGCTTTGAAGCTATCCATTCCCTTGCTAACCGAATCACAATTTATCCAGATGCTTTCTAGTAAGGACGAACCATAGAAACCACCCACATTTACTTGCAAGATCTCTCCTGTAAATTAAAAAGCCCGAACATTGTTTTGTTCGGGCTTTTTAATTTACGGTCTAATTTGACTTATGTCGGATCAGGATAGGTTATTGTAATTGTTCTTGTTTTTACTTCGTAATCTACTTTTGCGCCCAGTTTTTCAGAAACAAAGCGTAAAGGTACAAGCGTTCTACCACTTATGATCGTTGGCGGAACTGATAATTCCACAGGTTCGCCGTTGACTCTAGCGGTCTTACGGCCAATAAAGAGTTCAATCACTTTCCCGTAAAGGGTAAATGTAATTTTCTGTGTTTTTGGTTCGTAATCGACTTTTGCTCCTATAAAATCACCAAGCGATCGTAACGGTACCATCGTAGATCCTTTTATTATCAAGGGGGAAACATCCATCTTTATCACATCACCATTTACTTCTGCTTCTTTTTTGCCCACAATGAGAATAATAAGCTTCTTTTCTGGATAAATAATCACTAATTCTGTAGAATATTCGTTGCCAATTTTATCAACAGCCTTTATGATGAACTTGTTTTCTCCCCGGTTGATGGACACAATTTTGGCAAAAGATCCTGTTGGTGTTAGCTGAATCGGCTCATCATTGATCGTAACAACGGCTTCTTTGTCATCAACTTGCCCCATGATATAGGAGGATGCTTCTTTCACAAGGGTATAATTTTCTGTGCTGAGGGTAATGAGGGGTGCTTTTGTGTCCAAGTATAATACCAAAGTTGTCTTGGCAGGGTTAGGGACATCATCTTTTGTCTCAATGGCAATTTCATTTTTCCCTTCCACCAAATCAACCACAATTTCAAATTTCCCTTCTGCGTCAATTTCAGCTGGCTTTTCCTGAACGGTAACAACGGCTGTAGGCTCTGTAGTCCCTTTGAGCTTGTACTGTTTCTCTTTGGTGTAATAATCATCACCAATTTTAATCAAGGTAGAATAATCCCATGTGATGATCGGAGCGGTTTTGTCAATTATTTTCATAGAAACATTTATAGTTTTGTTTCCCCCATTGCTGGCAAAGTTGACTTTCCCCGTATAATCGATCAATTGAAGGCCTGTTGTATCGATCGTAACAATTAAACTCTTGGTGTCGTCAGTTACATCAGTCGTATCAACTTTCATCCAGGGCTCTGAAACAGTAACCTTTCCTTCAAGACCTGGGATACCGTTGTTCTTTATGGATATTTTGATATCTTTCATGGTTGCTCGTTCCACTTGTCCCAAATCTACTTTATCAGGATTAAGAGACAGTTCTGGTGTCTCAGATTTGTAACAAAGAAGATTATTGCGTCCAGATAAAAATACATACTTTCCATAAATCGCAATATGTCCTATACGTTCCTCTGTTTCTTCACCCCAAACTTTTTTCCCTTTTGCTTCCAAGTCAAACATTTGGATATTCGTACCAGCAATTTTATTCGCATTTATCTTGGATCCTGCAGCTATTATGTATTTATCGGTAACGGCGTAAGCAGACCCCTGGCTCAAATCACCAACTTTTTTCGACCAAGCTTTCTTACCGCCTTCTTTGTTGATAGCGATTAAGTTGCCATCCTGAGATATGATGAAAACATACTCATTGTTGGCTATTGGTGTAGGCCAATAACCAATTCCACTTGTAGAATAATCCCATTGTTTCTCGCCCGTATCTTTTGCTAGAGCCAGCATGACAAGGGATGCAGCAGTACCTTCTACCGAGGTATAGCTAAAATACACATTTTTCTCATCTGCGCAAACCCCACCGCAAAGACGAGTATCCTCAGCTTCTCCAGAACTTTGCCATTCAATGTTTCCGCTCTCTGCACTTAATGCGTAAACAGTAGCGGGAGTTCCAAATCGAATTTGACCTTTTGCAGGATCCATATCAAAATTTGATGTGGATACATAAACCATACCATCGCTCACAATAGGAGGAGAATCCCATTCTGTATACCAAGCACCTTCTAACGGCGTTTCCCACAAAATGGTTCCATCATTTTCTGCATCACACTTAGTGATCATGGAACCATCACCAGCAATCTTAAAAGCGGGATCTTTTGTGTCTTTGAAAAAAATAGATTTTACGAAAATCCCATTTTCTGCGTATACTGGTCCTCCGGATATAACACCCTGAACTTCAACGGTCCATGCTTCAGAGCCATCTTCAAGATTCAATGCAGTTACATAACCAACTTTTACACCTTTTTGGGGTAAAACGTTTTTAGAGGAAGCAATGTACAATAGCTTTCTTTCTATATCTAACACTGGTCCCTTGCCAAAAGCAAAACTACCTTGAACTTGTGCCTTATTATCCCAGACTTCCTCCGCTGTTTCAATATCGATAGCTATCACTTCAGTTGTGCTACCACCAAAATCAGGCATATAGGATGTGTAAAGAATCCCATTGTAGACAACAACACCACCACCAAGCCAAGATCTCTGTCCACCACCGGTTTCATATGGCCAACTATCAGTTTCCTTTAAAGGTGGAACTACATCGCTTGGGGTATATCCTGTACCGCTTGAATCATGAAAAATACTGATCCATGGGTCAACACCATTGTCATCCACAAAAGTAGTTGCTTTTACTGGTTTGTTGGTTGACAATAAAGCGATTGAAAAGATAAAAACAACCAATAAACTGATTACTTTTTTCATAATACCTCCCATTTATTGTTATTAAACTATTGTTTCTTGATTTCTGGTGGTTTTTGATTTATTTTTTGGTCAGTAGTTCCAGCAGGAGGTGTTTTATCTTCCTTTTTCGCTTTTATGCTGGTTCCTTCAAAAATTGCATTTTCTTCAATAATTAATTTTCCGGCTTTTATCTCACCAACAACTTTGCCGGTGTTATGGATTTCTAGCTTTTCCGAACAAGTAACATTTCCATGAAGCTCCCCCATCACAGTCAGGTTTCGAATGATTAAGGTGGCTTCAATATAGGCACCTTCGCCAATGATCAAGTCTGCATTGCCTTCGATTTGACCTTTAAAATTGCCATCAATTCTGATATTGCCCTCTACCTGAAACTTTCCATCAATAAAAGTTCCTTTCCCGAGAAATGAAGTAGATACTGCTTTTTGCGTCGTTTCAGGTCGATTTCCAAATGCCATATTTTACTCCTTGTGATTTTTATTTCGGCTGAATGAACAGTTTGTTGATTAGCACCTGATAACAAAATACATTATCGGATGAATTCGGATAAAAGCCCGAATAGGCAATTAATTGTCCTTTTTTTACAGATTGTCCCACTTTTATGGTCGGATGGGTACAAAAATGATAGATTGTTTTTACATTCCGATTCTTTTCTGCTGGATGTTCAATTTCAACCAGAAAGGAAACCTTATCTATGCTTTTAACAGTCACCACTTTTCCAGTAGCGGTAGCATGTATGGGAGTGCCAACGGGACTCTGCAGGGCAATGCCAATGCCTTCGATATACCCGTGTGAACTCATGACTGTCCCTTCCAGCGGATACCCAGAGGGGGTAATGTCCATCAGGTTTCGGAAGCTAGCCTGTCTTTCCTGGGAGTTTTTCAGATTCCTGGCCATATCTTCTTTTGTTTCGCCAGGTTTATCACTAGAAGAGGCTGGATGAGATTGGTCATATTTAACCGCATTGGAGCGAAAGTAGTCGGTAAAAGTCATTGATGAAAAGGGAATCGAAAGTTTAGCGGTTGCATCTTTGTCAAATGCACCGGCAGAGGCGATAAATTTCTCCATGCCCTCCAGCTCATTCTTAAGACGCATCAGTTCACGCTTGGTTTGGATGCCCTGTCGTGATATCTGGTCAAGGGAAGAGCTTGTATCTGTTTGGTCCGTAAGGAGAGAATACAGTCTCCCCTGATAAAATTTGTATTGGTATATACTTAACGATACAACGCAAATGAGAAGAAATACAAAAGCACCGAGGAGCCATTTTGTATAAGAAAAAAGCTTGATCTGGAAGGTGTTTCCTTTAAAATCAGGGATAAGCAATACTTTTCCAATTTCTCTTCTCTTGCTCATCAAATCACCTTCTTGAGGAGCGGCTATGCTCCGTTATCGTCGCATTGAAAGAAACAGGATCGACCGGTTTCCCTTCGATTAGTACTTCATAATGAACATGGTCGTTCGTTGCGGTACCAGTATGCCCGCCTTTTGCTATAATCTTACCCCTCGTAACTTTATCACCTTGTTTGACCATCACACTTGAGCAATGAGCATATCGGGTTGAGATCCCATCGCGGTGGTAAACCGTAACCATTATGCCGTATCCACCAGCATAACCGGTTCCTGTAACGACCCCGTCACCGGTTGCAATGAGATTCCCGCCCTCTGGGACTGATATATCGACACCGGTATGAAAGTCAGGAATGCGAAAAATCGGATGTGTGCGCCAACCAAAGCCAGGATCTATATATCCCGGGCAGGGATACCCTTTGGGGGTTTTTGCATCCTGCGCTAGATATTCATCAGCGGAATTCGAGGCAATTTCCAGTGTTCGATTTACTTTCCATAAATTGGAACTTTGTTTTTGAACTTTTTCTTTCAGCATATACGTAAATTGCAAGCTCAGACTGGCATTAGAGTAGGATATTTTCTTGTTATCCCCGGTGATAAACTTATCTGGATTCAAGTCCAGTGTCCGTAGACCAAGTTTCGAGCGATTCTCTTTGTCCTGGCTGGCAATCACAACCATTTTTTCTTTGTTGGCGCTGTGGATTACATTTATCGCAGCAATCTCCTGGTCAATCACATGATTTTCGTCCGACATAATCTGCTGTTTTTCTTCCTCAGAAAATGTAGTCAGCGTGATGTAATCAGTTCTTAGCTGCTGCAAAGAGATATAAAATTGATAGATAAAATAGGAAGAGCCTAACAGGAGCAATATAGCAATGTACATGGCGAAAGCAGACAGGTGAAAAGACCTTGAATGCCCCCGAGTGGGAATATAAACAATAGAAAAACCCTTCGCCTTTTTGCTCAAATATTCAACTCTTTCCTTTCAAAACAATCTTTTACTACTTTAAAAAAAGATGCTCGATTGTCAAGTTTTAAAGACCTGGTTCTTTTTATGCGGAAAGAACCAGGTCTAATCTGTAAAAAGCGTTCCTTTTCTACTCTTCCATTACGATGCATTCTAAAGGACATGCATCTACACAAGCTCCACAACTGTCACAAGTTTCTGGGCGAACCAGAACAGAAATATTGTCAACCAGTTCTAATGAATTTGTTGGACAAGTATCAATACAAATTCCACAACCGGTACAACAATCTTTGTCAATCTTTGGTTTTGCCATTTTTTCCTCCTAAATTACTTTTGTTTGTTTATACCTGTTTCGATTTACTTTTCAACCAGCAGATTTTGTTTTTCCAGATAGTCTTCAATCGCTTTGTGTAAAGCATCGGCGCCTAAGTTTGAACAATGGTGCTTTTGGTCTGGAAGACCTCCCAGAGATTCTGCGACCATGTTGTTGGTAATTTTTAAAGCATCTTCTATCGATTTTCCAATCGCAATTTCTGAAATCATCGAAGAAACTGCTATGGCCGCGCCACAACCAAATGTTTGGTATTTCACATCCTTAATAATATTGTCTTCTACTTTGATGTAGAATGTCATCATGTCCCCACAAACCGGATTACCTACTTCTCCCATTCCGTCTGCATTCTCAATGATACCAACATTGCGGGGGTGCCTGAAATGATCCATTACTTTTTCATTATACATTTCTTTTCTAGTGTCCTTTCTTGTATAGAGGTGATATGTCCCTGAGCTCTTTTACCACATTCGGAAATATTGATAAAAAGGCTTTTACTTCTTCTTCTGTATTGTCCGCTCCGAGTGATAATCGAATCGAACCTTGCGCATCAACGGCTTCCAATCCAATAGCCTGCAATACGTGGGATATTTTTAAGGAGTGAGAACTGCAGGCCGATCCAGTGGATACAGAGAATCCTTCATCGTCTAACCGAAGAAGCAAAGATTCCCCTTCTACATACCGGATCGAGAAATGAACATTTCCAGGTAGTCTGTGGTTTTGGGATCCGTTCAAAATGACTTCTGGAATATTCATGATCCCTTGAATAAGAAAATTGCGAAGAGACGTAACATGCTTGACTCTATCCGCTAATTCTTCCTTTGCCAGTTCTGCCGCTTTGCCTAATCCAACAATACCGGGTGTATTATACGTTCCCGATCTTTTTCCATGCTCGTGCTCTCCCCCATCCATAAAAGCTACCATCGGGGTACCTTTACGAATGTAAATCGCCCCTATGCCTTTTGGTCCATAAAACTTATGAGCAGAAAGAGACAAAAGATCGCATCCCAGTTCATTGACTGATACAGGATAATTCCCAACAACCTGCACCGCATCCGTATGGAGCAAAACTCCCGCCTCTTTTGTAATTTTGCTGATTTCTGAAATGGGCTGAATCGATCCAATTTCATTATTAGCCATCATAACGGATACGATAAATGTATCCGGTGTTATTGCTTTTCGAATCTCCTCTGGGTTCACAATCCCTTTGGAATCCACGGATACAATCGTCAAGGACCTCCCTTGCCGTTCCAATGCTTTTGCGGTGTACAAAACGGCAGGATGCTCAATTGGTGAACAGATAATGTGCTTCCGTTTCGAAACAATGCCTGTGCCTTTTAGAGCCATATTATCGGATTCGGTCCCGCCGGAAGTGAAATACACCTCTCCCGGAGAAGCTCCTATCAAAGAGGCAAGCTGTTCCCTGGCCTGTTCGACTGCCAGGAATGCTGTTCTTCCATCGGAGTGGAGGCTGGAAGCGTTCCCATACACTTCACTAAAATAGGGGGTCATCGCTTCTAACACTTCTTTTCTCACCGCTGTCGTGGCGGCATGATCAAAATAGACACGCTTTTCCATCTTTATCTCCTTAGGCTAACCTCTGTCCAAAATTCTGTCACCAATTGCATTTTACCCTCGCTGATCCGGACAATATCAATCGGACGTTTTGCCAGTCCATCAGCGCTAAAACCCCGAAATCCAGCCATAAAACGCAAAGGATCCATAGAGCTTCCTTTCAAATGAGTAAACAAATCAAGAATGCTTTGGTTCGTTTTTGTTGCCATCATTTCTTGCAAAAGTATCATCTCGTCATACCCCATCAATGAATAATAATCTGGATTTTTGTTGAATTTCTGCTTGTATTCCGCAAAAAACTTACTATTCACAAACGTCTCTTTCTGGTCAAAAAATGGAACAATGCAAAAAATTTGTTGGAAAATCTTTGGATTTGAGCTCATCATAATTTCATCCGGTATCCGGTTCAAGAAAAGGATCGAATGCATGTTGAAGGTCAGCTGTGATAATTTTAGAAGCTCCTCATGATCTGATGCATTTGTACAAAAATAAATCACCTGGGGGTTCAAGGATTGAATTCGGGCTAAAATTCGGTTGAAATCGATTTTGCCGACCGTACTATCGAAGCTCTCAGAAATAACTTGCGCTCCGATCAGCTCTCCCTCAGATGAAAATCCCTTCGCTATACTTTTGTAAGACCGATTCGACTCGTCATACAGGATCACTAGCCTATCTTTTTTGAGATTTGAGTAAAAATATCGTACAGCCAGCTTCCCCATATTCAAAGGGCTTTGTTGAAATAGTAACGTTGTTTCCACCTGATCGGTCACAGATTCATCAAATGTATCTGTAATCAGGGTTTTTTGGCGGTAATGAGCTATGTATTTGGCTACCTGAGCGCATTCGATTGAATTTATTCCCATGAAAGCATCCACCTGGTCAGACATATCACGCATCAAGTTGGCTGTTTTTTCTGGTATATTGAGCGAATCTGCTGTTAAAAGTCTGATTTTCCAGGTCGAACTTGCCTTCGCATTGATAGCCTGGATAGCCAGGTTTCTACCATTCGACTGACTTTCATACACACTCCTTAAAACACCTGACTGGTCTTCGACGATGCCGATCCGGATCCATTTGCTTTTTTGGCAAGACAGCGCTGGAGAGAAGCAAAACAGTAAGACAATCCAACAAATTAATTTTTTTTTCACAACAGCTCTTCCCTATACATGATGAAAAGAAACCTTACGTTCCCTCCATCTGGACGATCGGGATCTCAAAGAAATAGGGAACAAGTGTCCAAAAAGCTTGCGGAGGTTTCAAATTGTTGAAATTGTAGCTATTTCGCAGGGTAATTAACGCCTTGGTGTCCGATACGGTCTTATACGAACCATTGATAGCATTACCAACCAAATCGGTAACTTGTAAAAAAGGAGCTAAGGTTGAACTATTCAGTGTCTCATAAACTGTTTGGGATATTGAGAGAAGTTTGGAGGGAATATTGTTTCCCGAAGCACGATTTATATCGAAATTTCGAATCGTATTCAACAAAGTAGTTAGGTCAGAACTAAGATTGGCGCGATCCGCTGCTAAACGGTCAATACTCGTTTCCAAAGCAGACCGAAAATTGGTTGTGGTTGAAAAAATATCTTTCAGGGTGAGTGTTTTATAAAATGTATCCTGCCCTGAAGCAGAACTGTAACTCAGTCCCTTGCTCGAACAAATTGTCTTAAACTCCGTCAGGTTAAGAAGCTTCATCGAGGGTAAACCACCCATCACGGGATTGCTTTTATAAATATTATCATTGATGCCAAAAGCTGCCTTGAACCGATTGGAGTCTAGAAAGGTATTAAAACTGTTATAATCATCCACCATGTCGTTCCACATGTTTTTTACAGAGGATGCATTATTGTTATTTTTCATGAGGGCAGCTCGGATGATATTGATCAGATTGATGAATTCCAGCTCAATAAATGCCAGATTGATCGGATCGTAGGTGACATTGTCGGGAACATCCGTCACCGGGTACGCATAGGAATACGCTAGTATTTTCTTTTGCTTTAAGGAGGTGGAAACTGGGAGAACTCGATAGCGAAGCGTTGGGGAATCGGATACAAGAATGTTGAAGACTCCGCTGGTGGCATCCTCAACATTTCCCCCACTCCTTCGAACATAGCGAAATACTAACTTACCATTTTTCAATCCAATTTCCCATTTAAACCGGGGAGCAGTACCGGACACTCCATTGATTGGTCCTCTCTGGAGGATCGCTTCGGCTGGACAGATCAATGAATAATAATTCGCCCACCGATTGGTATTTAAAGTTAAGTTTCGTTGCTCAATCGTTTTTGCATAAATCATGGCATCAGACATATAAAAATTTAACATTTCGTTATATATATCCGCATCGACAAAATGAGGACTAATCGGATTGCTAGCGATTTGTTTGATCAGGCTGTCATAAGAGCCCATGATGCTATTCATGTCGTTATTAAAAATATCTGCTGTTGGGTCATATCCCGGCGCTACCCTGTGTACTGCTTTCGCTCCATCCATCAAGTTTTCCATTGCCAGGCCCAGATTGTAAGAAATCTTTAGGAGTGGTTCCAGATTGGCAATATTTTGAAATCCCTCCATGCTCAATTGTTGGACAGAACCCCCCGCAAAGGCAATCGAATCTGACATATTCCGAAACCGTGTCTTGCTGGCAAAGACATCACCCAGAACAAACACAGACATGCCGATAAAAACAATCAGAAGAATACTGACAGCCACAAGAATCGTAGTTTGACCCCTTTGGCTCGAAACCAATTTCATTTTATTTAC
>Ga0247841_10003217_pt1 | contig 30789 bp, 19 predicted proteins | sample LaCruzMarch2015__2_FD_192410 | JGI IMG/M metagenome (GOLD analysis project Ga0247841, IMG submission 192410) | Freshwater microbial communities from meromictic Lake La Cruz, Castile-La Mancha, Spain - LaCruzMarch2015_18m | ecosystem: Environmental > Aquatic > Freshwater > Lake | place: Spain... | reverse complement strand
ATTGGCTCTGTGGAATCGCAGGGAATGCTCTTGGCAGTTGACGTTGATGACAAGCCAATACTGATTTTTCCTGAAAAGCCAGTGCCTGAAGGAAGCCTTGTGCGCTGACTGGCTTGCTTTTAAGAAGCAGAAGAGCTCCAAAGCCTTTTATTTCCCGCATGCATTATTCGCTAATGATTCGCAAAAAGGCGGCTTCGCAATTAAGCCTGAGTTTTGGCTCAAGCAGAGCTTCTCCGAAGGCTCCAGATTTTTCAAAAAGGCAGCCTGCATTAAATGCGGGCCCAAATGGCTTTTTGCAGAGTTCCGCAAATTTTCGCTCTATCCAAGCGCACCCTGCAATAAAGGCGCCCTTGCGTGCGCGCAATTTTTCAAAAAACCCAAAGCGCGCGATTGCATTGATTAATGCAAGGCACAGGATATTGCTCGGACAGGCAAGGCTTGTTGACCAGTTAAGGGCTGTTCGCAGGCAGCTTGAAGAGCTTGACAGGCCTGCAAAGCCAAGGGCTCCAAGGCCAAGGCAAAGGCAGTTCATTGAAGGTCAAAGAATCGAAATAGTCAAGGATCTTTTGGCTTCTGGAATGAGCTCCAAAAAAATAGCTGCTGCAGAAGAGCACGCGCAAGGCGGGATTGCAAGGCTTGCTGAAAAAACTGCGCTCCAGCTTGCCACTCTTGTTTATTCAATCCCTGAAAAAGCATTGGAAAGGCAGGCTGCAATCAGGGCAATAAGGAAAAGAATCAATGCTGAAAATCCCCAGATGCCAATTGTTGAAAAAGAGCTTGCAGTGCTTTCGGAAGTAAGAAAGCTTCAAGCCAGCGGAGAATGGTAGCTTGCCAAAACCCTTGCGCAAAAGCAGCCAGCTTCATTTGCAGCTTCCAGGCATTGAAGTTCAAGCCAAGCCAAGCAAAAGGCGGCTTGATGAAATTCATGAGCTTGTCCGTGATAAAGTTCCTGACAAATGGTGGGTGCCTGAAGAGATTCACGGCAAAGCTGAAGGCTGGAAGCCAAATGAAACAAGGCACAAGGACGTGCAATCAATTGAGTTCAAAAGACTGAAATCATTAAGCGGCAGAAAAGCGATTGAGAAAGCGCTTTCAAAAGACCTTTTTCTTTCGCGCTTCAAGCCAATGCTTGAGCACATAAGGGCGCTTGACGAGCTTGTAAGATTGAACAGTGAAATAGCAAGGCTCGGCAAAGGCGGCAAAGTCAATGGCTCTTTGACTTCAAGATTTTTCAAGGGCCTCTTGGAGGAATTGAAGGCGCGCAAAAGAGAACTGCTCAAAAGGGGCTTTTCCCCCAAGGAATTGCAGGATGCGCTAAAGGCCGAGAGCTCCCAAGCGCAATTGCTTGCGGTTTCAGTTGACGCAAGAATCAAGGGGCTTGTCGGGCAAGACCCGAAGCTGGCGGCATCAAGGGCAAGAAAGCTCGCGCTTTTGAAAGTCAATGGCGGGCTTTCCTTTGACGGCTTGCCTGAATTTGAGCGCAAGATTATTCTTCTCGAGCGCATAATGGTTGAAGTTTTTGAAAAAAAATGGTGAATTGCAGTCATTCTTTTTGCAAGACTGCCGTGAAAGTGCTTCCTTTTCCAAGCTTTGACTTCACGCTGATCGCCCCGTTGTGCAGTTCTGCGACTTTCCTGCATATTGCCAGCCCGACTCCCAGTCCTTCGCTGCTTTCGTCAATCTTCTTGAAAGGGAGGAAAATTGTCTTCAAGTCGTCCTGCTTTATTCCAATTCCAGTGTCCTTGACTTCGATGAAGAGTTTTCCGCCCGACTCTTTGCAGGATACTTTCACGCTTCCCTTTTCAGTGAATTTCACTGCATTGGAGACCAAGTTCCTTACAAGGCGTTCGAGCAGTTCGCTGTTCGCAACCAACGAAGTTCCTTTCGGGATTTTTTGGACTATCCTAATTCCTTTCTCTCTTGCAAGCTCTGCCTTGTAGGCAATGGCGTTTTTCACTATCTTGTCAAGGGCTGTTTTTTTCATGCTGATTTTTTCCATTGCCTGAAGCTTGCTCAATTCCATGACTGAAGAGAGCTCTTTCTCGAACATTGTGGAGTTTCTCCTGATCATGTCGATGTATTTTTTCAGTTTTTCGCTTTCGCCGCAATTGCTTGTCCTGCAGGCTTTGGAGTCAATCAGGTCAGTGGCCATCCTGATAACTGAAATGGGGTGCCTTAGCTCGTGCGAGACATCCCTCAGTATTGAGGACTTGAGCTCGTTGACTTTCTTGAGCCTTTCATACTCTGTCCTCTGCCTTTCCTCGAGCCTTTTGCGCGCTGTAATGTCGACTGTAGACGCAATGACTTTTTTCCAGCTTTCCTCAAAGCCGGGCGCTATGTTCACGCAAAGCTCTATGTTTTTTGCCTTTCCTTCAAGCGTTGTCGCAAAGGAGTCGCACTTGTAGGCCTTGTTTTTTTTCAAGAAGCCGGTTATTTCTTCCCTGAATCCTTTCAGGGTTTTTTTCCTGAAAATCTGCCAGAATTTTGAGGAGAATTCAGCCAGGTCCCTTGCCTTGAAGAATTCGAGTGCGGAATTGTTGACTGAAGTGACTCTTATCTTGTCCGCAAGCCTTGAGACAATCTGCGGGTTTTTTGCGAGCATGCTTTCAATGCCTTCATTTTTTCCAAACTTTTCTTTTGCAAGCTCTTTTTTAACTTCGGAAAAGTCTTCCTCGATGAGCGGGATTGGGGAGTTTTCGAAGAGTGAATGGTATTTTTCCTCGCTTTCATTAAGCGCTTTTTCCGTTTCCTTCAGTTCAGTAATGTCCTGCGTTGTCCCAAAGCCGCCCAACAGCTTTCCTTTGTTGTCAAACTCAAGCTCTGCCTTTTCCCTCACCCACTTGACTTTTCCGTTGGCCATTATCCTGTGCTCTATGTCATAATGCTCTCCCCGCATTCCTGCCTTCCATTTCCTGTCCACAAAATCCCTGTCTTCAGGGTGGATTCTTGAAAGGAATGTCTCGTAAGTCAATGGAATTCCTTTCGGCACTCCGAACAGCCTGTAGTTTTCGTCAGACCATAACAGCTCGTTCTTTTGCACTTCAAGCCGCCAGCTTCCTATCCTTGCGACAGACTGCGCGTGATTCAAGTCTTCCCTGCTTTTTTCAAGCTCATTTTCTGCCTTTTCCTTTTCTGTCTTGATTCTTAAATTTGTTATTCCCTGCGCAAGGTCGTTCGCAAGCTTGCCAAGCATTTTTGCCTCAATTTTTGGGAATCCGAAGGCCTTGCTTGAGTAAATGTTCAATGCCCCGAATGTTTTTCCATTGGCCACCAGCGGAAAAACAATTGATGACTGGTAGCCTCTCTTGAGCGCGGCATTCCTCCACGGCGCAAATTTCTGGTCATTAAGCATGTCATTGCAGCCTTTTGGCTTTCCTGAAAGCATTGCCTGGCCTGTCGGCCCGCGCCTTCTTTCAGGGTCTGAAAGGTTTATGTCTATTTTTTTCAAATATCCCTTTTCAAATCCTGCTTGCGCCACTGGAAGCACTGTCTTTCTGGCATCGTCCTGCAAAAGCCCGATCCATACCAGCTTGTGGCCGCAGTCTTTCACTATTATCCTGCACACTTCGTTCAAGTATTTTTTCTCGTTTTTCGCCAATGCCATTGCGCGATTGCTTTCGCTCAATGCATTAAGGACGCGGTTCATTGTCTGGAGCCTTTGCCTTGCCCTCTCGCGTTCTGTAATGTCAACAGCAAACCCTATTACTCCATTGATGTCTCCGTTCTCGTCAAAGAATGGAATCTTGTCTGTCTGCACTAGCCTGTTGCCTTCCGGAGTCTGCATTGGCTCTATTATGCCCCTTTTTGGCTTTCCGGACTTCATTACTTTCTTGTCGTCATTCCAGAATGCTTCGGCCTGCTGTTTTGGGTAAATTTCAAAAAGAGAGGTGCCTTCAAGCCTTTTTTTTGGAAGCCCCATTATTTTTTCGAACATCTTGTTTACGTGCACGAACCTGTTGTTCCTGTCCTTGTAGAAAACCATTGCGGGAACAGAGTCAAGTATTGCCTGCCTTTCTTTAAGCTCTTTCTTTGCTTCCTGCTCGAGCCTTTTTCTTTCAGTGATGTCCCTTGCAACATGCACTGATGCCTCGACTTTTCCATCAGCCCCAAAGATTGGCGTTGTGCTCACTAGGAAGTCTCCGCCGAGCCTTTCCTCATGCAATTCCGCAAAATGCTCTTTTTTGTCCTTGAGAGTCTGCGAGTGAGGGCAGAAATTTGGGGGTTTTCCAAGCTTGTGCACGCATTTGAAGCAGTCAAGCCCCGTGCACTGGCCTGCGCTTTTTCCAAGCCTTTCAGCCATTGCCTTGTTTGCGCGAACTATCCTGTGCCTGCTGTCTATTATTGCAATCAAGTCTGGAACGCTGTCAAAAGTGTTTTCCCATTCTTGCTTTGCCTTCATTAATTGTTCTTCGGCGGCTTTCCTTTCAGTAATGTCAAAGGAGTAAGCCCTGACTTTTCCTTCTTCAGGGCTTGAGAGAGTGACAAGATACCATTTTTCTGCGGCTTTCATTTCACGCTGCACTGTATGGCCGTGCCTGAGCTTTTCCCTCACATCCTGCAAGCTTTTTATCAATGCTTTCAGCTCGTTTTTTCCGACTTTTGCCAAAAGCGCCTGCGCTGCAGGATTTGCGTAAGTGATTTTTCCTGAAAAATCCGCTTCAACAACCGGGTTTGGGTTGAGCTGCGGGAAGGACGCCAGTTTTTCAATGCGCTTTCTGCTTTCTGCCTGCGGCTGGCTTTCAATCATTTCCCACATCCCGTGCTTTCTTGCGATTGCGAACTGGTGGTTTTTCACGACGTCAAGGACTTCTTCCCCATTGCATTTCTCAAGCGAATAGGAGCAAAGCGCCTTTATCCTGTATTTGCCTATGACTTCATTCACTTGCCTTTCATAATCCTTGAAGTCATTCCATCCTTCCTTTTCAAGCCAGAAAGTGTTTCCGCTCAGGCGCAATCCGCTGAATCCTTTGGCCCTTGCCTTTTTGAGCTTTTCAATCCATCCGTTGAGTACGCGCCTTGAATCGAATTTTCCTCCTTTAGTGTACCATTCGCTGTAGTCGAGGATTTCAATCTGGCCTTTTTTTCTGCACCCTTCAAAATTCTTTACTGCCTTCTTCAATGCCTCTTCAGCAGCCTTCTTGTCCAATGGCTCTGCAGTAATCCACATGCAGAATTCGTTCTTTTCAAGCCCTGCCTTGAAGTAAGGCACGAGAATGTCAAGCAAGTCCTGCCTTGTCTTGAAAAAATGGCAGAAATGTGTTCCCCATTCTGCTTCAGCAACAGTGTCCTTGATGATTTGCGGCATTTCTTTCAAAACAACCACTTTTTCCAGATTGCGTTTTTTCAGGCCGAGCCCAAATTTTATTTGAACATTTTCTGCATTTTTGCAAGCAGCTGCTCTTTCTTGAAGGGCTTTTGGATTATTTCAATGCCCTTGTTCTCTGCCTTGAGCCTTTTTGCAGTGTCATTGAGGACTGTCACGCAAATTACCTTGAGCTTCCTGAACTTTCCGCTTTTTGCAAGCTCATTGTAGAATTCATCGCCAGTCTGCTTTGGAAGTATTATGTCAAGCACCATTAGGTCAATGGCTGATTTTTCAAGCGCCTTTCTTGCGTCTGCAGTATTCCCCACAATTTCGACATAATATTTTTCTGAAAGCATGTCTTCATAGATAGTCTGCATGTCCTTGTTGTCTTCAACAACGAGAATTTTCCTCTTTTCCGCCATTGTCTCACCTCTTTCCTGAAGGAAGCTCTACAGTGAAAGTGCTGCCTTTTCCAAGCTCTGAAATGAAGCTTATTTTTCCGCCGTACATTTCCGCGATTTCCCTGCATATTGAAAGCCCGACTCCAATGCCTTCAGTGCTTTTCTCAAGCTTTGAGAAAGGCTGGAAAATCTTTCCTGAATTTTCAGGGCTTATTCCAATCCCGCTGTCCTTTACTGCAATGAATATTTTTCCGCCGCTTGCAAAGCATTTTGCGTCAATGAATCCCCTTTCAGTGAACTTGACCGCATTGCTCAAAAGATTCCTGACCATGCTTGCCAAAAGCCCGCTGCTTGCGCTCATTTCAGGGACTTTTCCCGCGCTTGCATTGAACTTTAGCCCTTTTCTTGCGGCTGCAGCGCTGAATTCCCTTGCCTGTTCCTTGAATATTTCCGCAACATTTGCGCTTTCATCAGCTTCCTTTTCCCCCGCTTCTATTTTGCTGAGCTGGAGTATTGACTCTATCTGCTCCTGGAACATTTTCGAGTTCCTGTTGAATATTTCAAAATACTTTTTCAGCCTTTCCTTGTCAGGCCTTTCTTTTCCCATCTCTTCTGCAAGAGTGTCCGTCGACATTGTGATTATGGAAATTGGCTGCTTCAGCGCCCTTGCAGTGTCCTTGAGAACATTGGATTTCAGCTCGTCCATTTGCTTGAGCTTTTCAAAAGCCTTCTTCAACTGCCTTTCAGAGCTTTCGGCTTCTGTGATGTCTTCAATTATCAATATTGTCGAGCTTTCGCCGCCCGGATTTTTCATTCCCGCGGCCTTTATCCGCAAAACCTTATTTTTAGGGCTTAATGCCTTCATTTCCGCAAGTTCAGAGCGGCCTTCAACAACTTCATTGACCTTTTTCAGCGGCAGGCTGCTTTTCAGGCCCAAAACACCGCTGTAAAACTTTTCGCCTGCAATTTCCCCAAAGCATTCTTCCGCATTCTTGTTTGCGAACTGTACATTATAGTCCCTGTCCACCACTATCACGCCGACAGGCAGGCTTGAAACCAGATCCACAACAAACTTTTCCGCAAAGCTGAGCTCTTTCTGCGGGGTTTTCGATATTTTCCTGAAAGGCTCCCTGTTGACAGACCAGATTTTTCCGCGCCCGACGCTTTTCATGCTCAGTATTCCATCGCTTTCCATCACTGAAAGATACTTGACCAGCGTGTGCCTTTCAATCTTGGCCGCGGCCTCAAGCTCCATTGTGGTGATTCCGCCGCTTCCTGCCCTGGAAACTTCGGCGAGTATTGCAGAAACAGCGTCCTTCCTCAAAGCTTACCATTCTCCCCGCGTTCAGTGGGATTTATTTCAATAATATTCTTGCTAGGGCTTTTAAACCTTTTTTTCGGCGCTCGCGCCGGAAACCTTTAAAGGAAGCCTTCAATGGTAACCATTGATGGTAACATTTAAAAAGAGATAGGTTCATAAGTGAGTGCAATGATTTGCGGAATCATGTTTTTGGAAAAGGGAGATGGTTGGGCTTGAATCATTTTGGGAATCATGCTGGGCATATTGGGAATACAAACATGGGGATAGGCTCCATGGCTTCGGCGGGAAGGAAGCCCTTCCCGCTGTTCGCGCTCGCATTTGTTTTCGCATTTTTCCTGCTTGCCTCCGGGCTTGCGTCCGCTGCAGCCTTCGGGCTTCAGGACATTTCTCCGGCCGAACTGGCAAGCCTGCCTGACCTTTCTTCAAATCCTGCCATAGAGAACTGGCAGGAAAATGTAATATCTACAGAGCAGAGGCTTGCTGCCGCGGAAAACCTCAAGCAGGCAAGGCTGGATGAACTCAAGCAGAAACTTCTAGCTCCCGAAACTCCCAATAAACTGCAGGCGGGCAATGCTGCCTCAAACGCAATCCAGACAAATGCTGTAGTTAATGTTCCTGCGGGCTTTGTCACTGACGCAAGCGGCGCCTTGGTGCCGCACTATTACGGCCCATACCCTAACTGGGCAAATAGTCCAATGCCCAAAGGCCCTGTTTCGGGCATTACTCTGATGTTTGGCGGCTCTGGCTATTCTGCAAGCCCGATGATTCTCATTTATGACGTCTACAGCACTGGAACAGGCGCTACTGCAACTGCAACTGTAACAGCCGGCGTGATAACTTCAATCACACTCACAAACTCGGGCTCAAATTATACTGCGCCGGAAATTTTAATCATTGACGCGACTGGAACTGGCGCTGAAGCAATTGCATCAGTCGGTGGAACATTGACTGGCGGAATAAGGAAGTTTGTGAACGCATTGCCTGGCCTGACTGCCGCTGGCGCAAACGACCTCAACCAGTACATTCCGTTGGGAATTGCGGATTCCGCAACTTATCCCGGCTCTGACTATTATGAGATTGCAGTAGTCCAGTACAAGGAAAAAATGCACTCTGACTTGCCCGCAACTCTTTTGAGGGGATATGTGCAGCTTGAAACTTCCTCAAATTTTGCGTCAAGCAAGCACATTGCGCTTGCAAACCCTGACGGCTCCCCAATACTCAAGGCTGACGGAACCAGGGCAATTGCTGTCGACATTCCGCATTATCTTGGGCCAACAATTGTTTCAACAAGAGACAGGCCTGTAAGGATAAAATTCTCGAACTTGCTTCCCACAGGAAGCGGCGGAGACTTGTTCATTCCAGTTGACACTTCAGTAATGGGCTCTGGAGCAGGGCCTTTGGATTCAATGGGAATGCCTTGCATGGGGATGGGTGGCATGGGAATGCCTTGCGAAAATTACACCCAAAACCGCGCGACCTTGCACTTGCACGGCGGCTTCGTGACTTGGATTAGCGACGGAACAGCGCATCAGTGGACTGTTCCAGCGAATGAAACAACCCAATACCCGAAGGGCGTCAGCGTTGCTTACGTGCCTGACATGTGGTTTCAGAATGGAACTGTCATTCCAAACACTGTCGGCCAGACTGCTCCTCCAGTCGCCGGAGCATCAAACAATCCTGGAGACGGCTCCTTGACTTTCTATTACAATAACCAGCAAAGCGCAAGGCTGCAATTCTACCACGACCATTCAATGGGAATTACGCGCTTGAATGTTTATGCGGGAGAAGCGGCCGGTTATTTGATAACCGACCAAGTGGAGCAGGACTTGATTGATGGGACAAACAATTCGGGAGTAAATCCGGGATTGGCAAAGGTCTTGTCTGATTTGGGAATTCCATTGGTAATACAGGACAGGAGCTTTGTGGACTCTTCAACAATCCAGGCACAAGACCCTACTTGGACTTGGAGCTCTAATGGCTCTGGAATCCCGCAGTCTGGAGATTTGTGGTTTCCTCACGTTTACATGAGCAACCAGAATCCTTACGACCCCAGCGGAATGAATGCTTTTGGAAGATGGCATTACGGGCCTTGGTTTTGGCCGCCTACAACAAACATCACTCACGGCCCTGCGCCAAACCCTTATTATGAGCCTGGAAATCCGATGGAGCCTGCAACAATTCCTGGAGTTCCAAGCGTTTCAATGGCTGGAGAGGCATTTATGGACACTCCGATAGTGAATGGCGCAGCATACCCTTACTTGGACGTCGAGCCAAAGGCTTACAGGTTCAGGATCTTGAATGCGTCTGACGACAGATTCTTCAACCTGCAGCTTTACGTCGCAGACTCTAATGTAATAACTGCGGATGGAAGACTGAACACTGAAGTAAAAATGGTTCCCGCATCATCAACAGTCGGCTTTCCTCCCGAATGGCCAACTGACGGCAGAGTCGGGGGCGTTCCAGACCCTGCAACAGCAGGCCCTTCTTTCATCCAGATTGGCACTGAAGGCGGCTTTTTGCCAGAGCCTGCAGTTTTGCAAAATTTGCCAGTTGCGTGGAATTTAGACCCCACAAACTTTGACATGGGAGTGGTCAACCAAGGCACCTTGATTCTTGGGACAGCGGAAAGGGCCGATGTCATAGTCGACTTTTCGCAATTTGCAGGAAAGACAATAATATTGTACAATGATTCTCCGGCGCCATTCCCTGCACTGGACGCGCGCTATGATTATTACACTGGAAACGAGGATTTGACAAGCATTGGCGGAACTCCGCCAACTCTTGCAGGCTATGGCCCGAACACTCGCACAATAATGCAGTTCCGCGTCAAGCCTGCCCCTGTTGCAGCGCTTTACGACATTGCCTCATTGAATTCTGTTTTTGCAAAAACAGTTTCGAAGCCAGGCGTTTTTGAAACTTCGCAAGACCCAATTCTCGTTCCACAGTCATACTACAATAGCGCATACAATAATTCACAACCAATTGACAATTTTGCAAGAATCGGAGACAATAACATGGCATTCCAGACTCTTGCAGGAAACACTGTCGCAGTGAACTTCCAGCCCAAGGCAATACAGGATGAAATGGGCGAAGTTTACGACATTGACTATGGTAGAATGAGCGGAATGCTCGGGCTTGAGCTTCCAAAAAACCAGGCTGGCGCACAGAATTTCCTATTATACCCTTTTGGAACTCCGCCTGTTGAAGTGCTCAAAGACTCAATGGTCCCGCTTTCGCCTGTTGCTGATGACGGAACGCAAATTTGGAAAATAACCCACAATGGAGTGGACACCCACACTATCCACTTCCACCTTTTCAATGTGCAATTGATAAACCGTGTTGCGTGGGATAACGCGCTAAGGCTTCCAGACCCTAACGAAATTGGCTGGAAAGAGACTGTAAGAGTGAATCCTTTGCAGGACACTATAGTCGCGTTAAGGCCTTATGCGCCAACGCAGCCTTTCGAAATTCCAAACAGCATTCGCGCCATAGACCCAACAATGCCTGAAGGAGAAGCATTGCACGGAGGCCCTGGCGGAATCGCGGACACTGGGGGAAATCCCGTGTCTGTAATAAACCACAAGATAAATTACGGCTGGGAGTACGTGTACCACTGCCACTTGCTTGCACACGAGGAAATGGACATGATGCACGCAGTGCTTTTCGCGGTCGCGCCTTATGCGCCTGCAAATTTGTCGGCAAGCGCCAATGCAGGAACAGCGCATTTGACATGGACTGACAATTCAATAAGCGAGACAGGCTTCAGGGTGCAAAAGGCAACAAGCACTTCAGGGCCTTGGACAACAATTGCCACATTAGACTCTAACACTGGCCCTGCAAAAGGAGGCATTATTTCCTTTGACGATGCCGCTGCCGGCGGCTTTGCATATTCTTACAGGGTTGCCGGAATCAACACTGTAGGAGACTCTGCAATTTATGCAGCTCCCGCAATCGGCTTTCCGACAACGACTGCGGAGTCATTGCCGACAAATGTCGTCACGATTGCCGCAGGCGCGTGCCAGTCGAGCGCTGACTCTGACGGAAACAACATTGTCAGCATGGCTGAACTGCTCGTGCACATTGGGAAATGGAAGCAGGGGACTGTGACAATGCAGGACTTGCTTGCAGCAATCAGCTTTTGGAAATCAGGGGCGGGGTGCTGAGCATGGGTTCTGGAAAGTATGTTTTGATGAATGGCGAATTGAAGCCGTTGAATTTTGCAATCAATGAAGGAAAAAACAGTTCAATCATGGAGGGCGATTGTTGATGGAAGATTCGGGAAGTAATAATGAAACAATGGCTGTTGCCGCCTCGGCCAAAAAGCAGGCAAGCCACAGTTCAAAACTGCTTTTCGGGACATTGTTTTTCATCATTGCTTTTGCAAGCCTGGCTTCCGCTGTCTCGACTTCCACTGTAACGCGAAGCTTTTCAACAGCAGCTCCTGCGCCGGGTGAAATCCTCACTGTCGAGCTTGATGTCAATGTGAACTCTCCAGACTCGTTTTATGTCATTCAAGAGCTGATTCCTGCAGGGTGGGTTGTAGTGGATGCCGGCGGCGGATATTCGCCCGAGCCTGGCAACATAACTTGGGAAATACAGACTGACGGCTCAAGCGCATTTTTCTGGTATTCCCTGGAAGTGCCCCTGGATGCCTCGGGCCAGTACAATTTTTCCGGAGTGTACAATTTTGACGACCTTGTGGCCCATGACATTTTGGGAAGCAATGCAGTCATAATCTCTGGGACTTCAGTTTCAAGCGTGACAAGGAGCATTTCGGACCTTAATCCCTTGCCTTGCTCTGAGATCACAGTGGCACTTGATGTCGTGTCATCGCCTTCGGAAACATACTACCTGATTTTTGAATACGTGCCTGAAGGGCTGACAATCCTTGACGCCGGCATTGGGGAATTGCAGCCTAACAGCATAATGTGGCAAAGCGATCTTCCAGCAAGCACAATCCTCGAATACACTGTAAGCGTTCCTTGCGATGCCGCAGCCCAGCAGTACGCCTTTTCAGGCAATCATTATTTTGATTCGGGAATTTTTTCAGACAATTTCGGCGATTCAGTAATTTATGCCGGGGAGTTGCCGTCAATAACCCCGATTCCGCAGCAGGACATTTCATTAGGGCAGGCTGTCGGCTTCACTGCCTCCGCAACAAACCCCAATGCAGGAACATTGGCGTGGTCCTTGGATGCTGGCGCTCCTGCGGGGGCTGCAATTGACGCCATGACTGGCGCTTTCTCCTGGACTCCTTCAGAGGCAGGAACCTTCAATTTCAATGTCTTTGTTGACGATGGAGTGGCGCCGCAGGTTTCATGGACTGTCACTGTTGTTGTAAGCGCGTGCCAGTCGAGCGCTGACACTGACGGCAGCAATACAATCAGCATGGCTGAATTGCTTGCGCACATTGGGAAATGGAAGCAGGGCACTGTCACAATGCAGGACTTGCTGATGGCAATAGGCTTTTGGAAATCAGGGGCGGGGTGCTAAGCATGGGTTCTGGAAAATATGTTCTAATGAATGGCGAATTGAAGCCGTTTGATTCAGTGATGAAAAATGAAAGCATTCTTGATGGAGGAAGATGGTATGAATGAAATGAATGAATATGGTGCAACAAAAATGGCAGGTGTAAGGAAAACAGGCGGCAATAATGCCAAATTCCTTTTCGGGACGCTGTTTTTCATCATTGTTTTTGCAAGCCTAGCTTCCGCTATCTCGACCTCCACTGTGACAAGGGGCTTTTCAACAGCAACTCCAGCTCCAGGCTCAAGCCTTGTGGTAACACTTGGAATTGCCGTGAACGCTCCTGACACTTTCTACCTCATTGACGAAACAATCCCGACAGGCTGGGTTATTGCCAATGCTGGCACTGGCGACACCACGCAAGCAAACCACTTGAAATGGATTGTCCTTTCAGGCGCTGCAAACACTTCATACCAGTACACTCTCACAGTCCCAGCAGCCGCATCTGGACAGTATAATTTTTCAGGAACTTACGGCTTTGACGACATGGTAACTCACAATATTCTGGGAAGCACTTCAGTCAATGTGGCTGCAGTCCAGACTCCAACAGCCCTCGCAATTGCATCACAGCCTTCAACGGCAATGCAGTCAACAGCATTCCCGCAATCAGTCGCAATAAACATTGTCGATGCGACCGGAACCAAAGTAAGCACTGCCACAAGCACAGTCTCAGTAGCGGCTTACGCCAGCCCGACATGCACTGTGGCGCCAGTCACGCTTTCAGGCACCTTAAGCAATGCTGCAGTTGCTGGCACAGCGACTTTCTCAAATATCTCTTACGCTTCAGTCGGCACTATCTACATCAAGGCAACAAGCACTGGCCTGGCTTCAACATGCAGTGCTGCAATCGCAGTCAGGGGAACTCCGGCAATAACTGCAATCGCACAGCAGAATGGAATCGTTGGAACTCCTTTAACATTCACTGCGACATCGACTAATCCTAATGCTGGAATGCTGATGTGGTCTTTGGATGCTGCAGCGCCGGCTGGTTCAACTATTGATGCCATGACTGGAGCTTTTGCATGGACTCCTTCAGTTGCAGGAACCTATAATTTCAATGTTGTAGTGAATGATGGAATTGTTCCTGCAGTGAGCTCTCCAGTTTCAATTACAGTGAATCCGGCAGTATTGTTTTTTAGCATTGTTTCTTCAGCAGGGGCCGGAGGCTCTGTGGCTCCTTCAGGCACTACTGCGGTTTCTGCCGGTGGCAGTCAACATTATGTGATTACGCCTGATGTTGGGTTTATCCTTGTTGATGTTTTGGTTGATGATGTTTCAGTTGGTGCTGTAACATCTTATGACTTCAACAATGTTTTAGCTGATCATTCGATCCAGGCTGGTTTTTTTCCGACTCCTGTGATTACCCTGATTCCGCAGCAGAATGTTTCTGTCGGGCAGGCTGTCTCTTTTACGGCGACAGCGACAAACCCTAATGCTGGGATGCTGATGTGGTCTTTGGATGCTAGTGCTCCTGTTGGTTCAACCATTGATGCCATGACTGGAGCTTTTGCATGGACTCCAAGCGTTGCAGGAACATACAATTTCAACGTGATAGTGGATGACGGATGGGCTGTGCCGGTAAGTTCACCGGTTGCAATTGTCGTATCGCCGGCTGCAGCTTCTGCCTTGGCAATGGCCTCACAGCCTACAACAGCACAGCAGGCAACAGCCTTTCCACTGCCTGTCGTTGTGAACATCAATGATGCTTTCGGAAATCTTGCAAGCGCTGCAACAGACACTGTTGCAATTGCGGCATTCTCTGACTCTGCATGCACTGTTCCCGCAACTGGAATTCTTTCAGGAAGCCTGAGCACTGCGGCAGCAAGCGGAGTTGCATCATTTTCCGGACTGTCATTTGACACCATTGGAACAATATACTTGCAGGCAACAAGCGGAGTTTTGACAGCATCTTGCAGTTCTGCAATAAGCATTACTGCAATGCCTTCTCCAGCCATCACTCCAATTCCAACACAAAACGCGACAGTAGGGGCTGCAGTAAATTTTACTGCTTCTGCCACAAATCCTAATGCTGGAATGCTGATGTGGTCTTTGGATGCTTCAGCGCCTGCTGGTTCAACAATCGATGCCATGACTGGAGCTTTTGCATGGACTCCTTCAGCGGAAGGAACATACAATTTCAACGTGATAGTGAATGACGGAATTGTTCCTGCAGTGAGCTCTCCAGTAAGCGTGGTGGTCAGCGCTGTTGCCTTGCCTCCAGTAATTGCTGAAGTTACTCCGGTTGCAGTGTTTTCAAACACAAGCACTCCATCATACACTTTCAGCTCTACTGACGCTGGAACAATATCTTATGCAGGAGACTGCAGCAGCCTTTCCACAAGCGCAGTCGCAGGAAACAATGCTGTTGTTTTCAACGCATTGCCTGAAGGCTTGCATTCTAACTGCACAATACTGGTGACAAACTCTGCTGGCGCCAGCAATTTGCTAAGCGTCAGCCCTTTCACTACAGACCTCACTGCACCAGTGACTTCTGTTTCAGCAACAGACTCTAACGGAAACGCATATGCCTTTGGAGCATGGACTGACTTGAATGTCAGCATTGCTCTTTCAGCAACTGACTCAGTCTCGGGAGTTTCTGCAGGATTTCCAAAATACTGCATTGACTCTGCGGGCATTTGCACTCCAGACCAGAACTCTCTGCCGGCATTGTTCAATACTGCAGGAACATGGCACTTGAGATTCCAGAGCTTTGACAATGCAGGAAACGCTGAGGCAATACAGTCAAAAATAGTCAAAATAATGGATGCGAATGCAAGGTTCTGCAGCTCTGAAAGGGAAGAGTTTGACCAGAATACAAACGACTTGATAATGTCTCCGGGCTGCATTACCCGCGAAATTGAAATGCCAGACAGCATTCCTGAAGACAGGGAATTGTACCTCGACCTTTCAGGAGTTGAAGACTCGAATGGCGACGTGAACGCCGCGAACGGCTTCAAGTTCCACAGGAAGGGAATTTCATACGACATCAACATTGAAATAATGCCTGGAACAGTCATTGACGGGCCTTTGGGCTGGAATGGATTGTTTATGCTTCCTACAGCAAGGCTTGCCTCTGGCTATTCGCTAAGCTCCGGAAGCATTGACATTGTCATTGAGACAGGCTCAAGTTCTGGACTGGCTTTTTCGCAGCCTGTGAAAATAACATTTGCGGGAATGGCTGGAAAGAAAGCCGCTTTCAGCAATGGAACAACGCTTTCTGAAGTGGCTGTTGCCTGCACTCTTGATGCGAACGGCATTCCGACAAACTTGAGCGCTTCAGGAACGCGGGAGTGCTTTGTTGACGATGGCGCCAACTTGGTTATTTGGACGCTGCACTTCACTAGCTTTGCGGCATTCACTCCAGCTCCTCCAGCACCTCCAGCAGCAACTGGCGGAAGCACTGGCGGCTCTGGCGGCGGAGGCTTTAGCGGAGGCGGTGGAGGTTCTTCATTGCCTGCAAGCCAAAGTCAGCCTGCACAGCAGGACAGCGTGCCTGAAGAGCAGCCTGCAGATAATGCTGCAAGCATACCTTATGACATTCCGCCATACGGCGAAACAGCAGGCAATGCAGGCACAAGCGCTCCGGCAGCTTTAGATGCAGCGGCTGGCAATGCAAGCCCTGCGACAGGATTTGCAGGACTTGGCTCTTTGACAACTGGCTCAAGCCTTTGGATAATTGCAGGCCTTGCAATAGTGGCAGTGCTTGCAATCGGCTATTACGGCATGAAAAAGGGAAAAGGGGGTGCTGACTGATGAGGAAATGCAATAAGGGCTTGAACTACAGGAAGCCAGCCAAGGAAAAGGTTGAAGACTTGTGGCTTGAATCAGACGATGAGGATTATTGCTGAGGTGCGAAAATCTGGAAAAGCCATTGGAGGGGAGAGAATGAACCGCAGAAAAATAAGGGAAATTGCTGAATTTCTGCAGGTGAGATGCAAGGAAATAAGGAATTACGTTGAATGAAAAAAAAGGGAGGAGAGAGTTATGGAATTGGACATTTTGGATTGCGGATCAAGAAAAAGCATTTACTCGACAATAGCGTCAAACCCCGGCCTGCATTACCGTGAACTGCAGCGCAGGATTGGAATGGCGAACGGCTCTCTGCAGTACCACTTGGGAAGGCTTGAAAAAGGCAGCCTTGTCAAGTCAGAGAAGTCAAAGAACACAGTGCGCTATTTTGCATTGAATTCAAGGCGCATTGAAGGCGAGGAAAAAATCCTGCCTGTCCTTCGCGAGGCAAGGCCGAGGAGAATTCTTCTCGCAATGCTTTCAGGCAGGAATTACACGATAAGCAGGCTCATGCGCAAGATAAAATTGCCTTACAGCTCGACTTCAAGGCTTCTTGCAAGGCTTTCACAGGCAGGCATTGTTGAAAAGAGCATAAAGGGAAACACAATACACTACCTTGTCGAAAGGCCTGCGGAAATAATGAAAATGCTTTCGTCATACAGGCAAAGCTTCCTTGACTCCCAAGTAGACTGCTTTGTTGATTCCTGGAATGAAGGCGGAACAGGCAAGGGGTGCCCTGCATGAACCCAGGCCTTGCGCTGAGCGCAATAACCGCGTTTTCAATAGTCGCTGCCGTGATTTTGCTTTTCGGTTGAGCATTCAGCCCGCAAAAAACAAATGGGAGGTGCTTGAATTGGGCTAGAATTCATTGATTCAAAAAAATCCGCAGAGCAGGACTGCCTAGGCCTGCAATGCATTTCATTCTTAAAAGAACATTTTCAGCAAGTACGGAAGCGCTATTATGACTCCAATCGTTGAACCGATGTTAGTGAAAGCCGCGACAATCAGCAAGTGAGTCACATTGTTCCTCTGGAAGTCCCCAAAGCTTTCCAATTTGTTCAATCCCTCAAAGTCCTTGACTTTGGGCTTCCTGAACTTTGCTTCCGCGAGCGCTGCAAACCATCCGCTCGCAAGCGCTGGATGCAATGTTGTGAAAGGCGCGGCAACAAAGGCTGTGAGAATGCTCAATGGATGCGCTCTCGCGATTATTGCCCCGATTGCTGAAAAAATTGCAGTAATCAAGAACCACGAGAGGAAAACCTCAACTCCGCCTTGGATTCCATTGTTGTAAAATCCCCAAACTAGGAAAGCGACAAAAAGCGCAGGAATCCCGTACTTCAAGATTTCCAGAATCCAGTTCTTCTTTTCAGGCGCTTTCTCCAATTCTGCAACGCTCTGAATTCCATTGTGCAAGTGCCCCTTTATTCCATCAACATGCCCTGCGCCGACCACTGCCACAATTTTTTTGCAGTCGCATTCAAGGATTTTTTGCGCAATGTAAAAGTCCCTCTCGTCAACCAAAACCTGCTTTATGCTCGGGGCCTCTTTCGAGAGCTCTTTTATGAGCTCTGTCATGATGTCCTTCTGCTGCATTTCCTCGACTTTTTCCTTTGTGATTTTTTGCGCTTCATCGCCTCCGCCTGCAAAGAGCCCGACAATGATTCCAAACCCTATCTTGAGCTTTTCCCCCAGGCTTGTCTTGTTGAATGCCCTCTTCAGTGTTATTTTGACATTCCTGTCAAGCAGTGCAATCTTCAATCCTTCCTTTTCCGCAATCTCAACTGCCTTGAGCATTTCGCTCCCAGGCTTGACTCCAAGGCTTTCGCCAATCTTTCTCTGCATGTTGGCAAGCATCAAATTCAGCAAAAACAAGTACGCCTGGCCTTTGGAGAGCAAATCCATGACATTCTGCTCTCTCCAGCCCTCGCCCTGCCTTAATTGCGCAAACCTTTGGTCGTCAAGCTCTACGCCGACAACTTCAGGCCTTTCGGCAAGTATTGTCTCTTCAACAAGCTTTACACTTTCAGAGCTCACGTGGGCTGTTCCCACAAGAATTATTTCCTTGCCGTCAATCAGAATCCGTTCTATCATTCGCAGGCCTTGATTTAACAGAATGATAGAAATGCATAAAAACGCAGGGCTGCTCGGAAAAACTCTTTTTCCTTTCAATGCGTTTAAACCCATTAGTTAGTTTTAAATATCTTCAGCTTCAGCGGTATGAACGGGTTGCTTTTTCTTTCAAAGGGCAATCACTTGGGGGCGTTTATTTTGGGTAGTAGCAGTCTAAACAGAATTCTAATTTTTTCCTTGGTTTTAATCTTTATTGCATCAATTTCAGCAAGCGCGCTTGCAGGCGCTGTTGTTGATGTGAATGCCCCGGTCGTTTCTTCCGCAAAAGTAATTTCATCAAGCCAGGTTGAGATAGTCTTCAGCGAGGCAGTGAACTGCGTTGCCGAAGATTTCACAAATTTGGACATTTCCAATCCAGCGACCGTTGAAAGCATTTCAGGCTCTGGAACAAACACAATATTATTGGAATATACTGGAGGCCTTGACTGGACTTTAGCGACAGGCACTGTTGATTTGGGTGCTGGAATAAAAGACTTAGCAGACAACGCGCTCGTTCCAGTAATAGGCCAGGCAATAGCCGACGGCAGAAGGCCAACAGCATACATGACTTATTCTTCGAATGCAATCCGTTCAGGCCAGTATCAGACAATAACCGCGCATTTTTCTGAAGACATGGCTGACGCAACCCCAACAAAAATCGAGCTTTCAGGAGCGAACACGCTTGCAGCCACTGACATGGCTAAATTTGCAGGCAAGCAAATTTACAATTATGGCTATTTTGTCGGAGCTGGAGAAGGGACTGTGACTGTAACCCTTTCAGTAGGCACTGACAATACTCCTGGAGCAAACATCATCACTTCAACCCCGACTTCAGGCGCAACTTTCATAGTTGACAATACAGCGCCAACCACGACAGACGATTACGCGGCAAAAGATGACGTGTGGCAGAATTCTGAACAAGTAATTGCCTTAGCTCCGGCTGACGCAACTTCAGGCGTCGCTTCAACCAAATATTGCACAGACTTGATTGATTCATGCGATCCGGCTTCTGGAATGGCTTATGTCTCTTCCGTGACAATCTATACTGAAGGCGCAAGCTATTTCAGGTATTCTTCAACAGACAATGCAGGAAATGTTCAGGCAACTGTCTCCAGAACAGTAAAAATTGACACAACGCCTCCAACCTGCGATTCGCTCACAGTGACAGAAGGAACGCACCCTGAAAACATATTCTCCAGCGGAACTGACATATTTTATGGCTTTAATCTGTCAGACACAGCATCATTCACACTCGCAGCATCATCGACTGATGATGGCTCTGGAGTGATGACAGTAAACTTTGCCACTGCCAATTTGGGCCTTGGGGCCATTGGCGGCGGAAGCGACACAACCGACCCGTACAATTCCAATTCATACGGCATTGGCGTTGGTTCAAACTCTGACAGCATATCAAACCCGCAAATGGTCACTTGCTATGACAATGCCGGAAACAATACGCAGACTTGGTTCAGTGTTTACTTGGACAATGCCGCTCCAACAATAAGCACTGTTTCCTTGAGCGATTACAGCGTTCAGGACGGAACAACAGTAACAGTCACTTCGGACGGCGCTGACGCAGGAACAGGCGTGGCCAGTTGTCCGGCTTATTGGTCCACTGACGCTGTTTATGACTTTGGCGTTGACGTTTTGCTTGCAGACCTTGGAAGCGACTGCGCTGAGGACATAACAGTTCCTTCAGGCGAGGGAACGTTTTACATTATTGTCGGCGACGATTATGGTGTAAGGGACAATGTCAACAACTGGGACAACACAAACATTGCTTCCAGCGCGATAATAGTGGACAACACTGCTCCAGTACTAAGCTTGCCTTTAGACAGTTCTCCCGAGGCAACTTCATCAAGCGGCGCAATAGTTGATTACGTTGCAACAGCAACAGACATTGTTGATGGCGAATTGACTCCTGACTGCACTCCGGCTTCAGGAACAGAATTCCCTATGGGAGTGACAACAGTCACTTGCTCTGCAACAGACAATGCAGGCAATACTGCATCAGGCTCGTTTAACATTACAGTAGTGGACACTACTGCGCCAGTGCTGACATTGCCTTTGGACATGATTGTGGAGGCGACTTCAGCTTTAGGAGCAACTGTTAGTTATGATGCTTCAGCATCAGACGCTGTTGACGGAAGCGTTGCAATTGACTGCTCTCCGGCATCTGGCTCTTTGTTCTCTTTTGGAATAACTACAGTCAGCTGTTCTTCAGGAGACTCTCACGGCAACACATCAGCAAGAACTTTCAAAATTACAGTAGTGGACACTACTGCGCCAGTGCTGACTTTGCCTTCAGACATTACTGAAGAGGCGACTTCATCAAGCGGCGCAACAGTGACTTACTCGGCAACTTCCTTGGACACTGTTGACGGCCCAGTTGCAGTAGAATGCACTCCTGCTTCTGGAACAGAATTTCCTATAGCTGTGACAACAGTCACTTGTTCTGCAACAGATGCGGCAGGAAATACTGCAACTTCAGATTTCACAATAACGGTTGAAGACACTACGGCGCCAACCTATTCTTGGAACTCTCCTGCTGTAGACTCGATTTATGCGGATGGCCAGCCAATTACCGTTGACGCTGACATTACTGAAATAGGCAGCGGAATTGCTGACGGCGCTAATTGTAATCCAGCAATCCACTTTCCAGCGGGTTCTTTCATTGGCGCAGTAACCTACAGCACAGCAACAGGCAAGTGCACAGGAACCATTACATTGAATGACCCTAGCTATTTAGGCGATGGAATTCACCATGTGACTTTAACTGTTGCCGACAACGCAGGCAATTCAGCAACATCGGAAGACAGGAACATTTTGATAGATAATACTCTTCCAAGCGTTTCAAACCTTTTGGCGACTTCTTCAGTGTTGAACAAGGGAAGCCTTGGGCCTTCATTTTCAGTGATTGTGACATATGATGAGGCAATGGACACTGCAGTCAATCCTGCAATAACTTTCATTGACGGCGTTGACTCAACACTTGCTTTCAGTTCGGGCCACTGGACTGACTCAACACACTACCAGGCAGACTACATAGTTAGCGATTCTGGAATAGAGTCTGACTGGATTGACATCAAGGCCGAAAGCGCGCAAGACCCTTCAGGAAATGTCCAGAACCCATACACTGGGGACGACCAGTTCAAGATTGACATGGTTGCTCCGACAATAACTGCAGTATCCACAGCAACTGTCGACGGATATTACACTGTCGGAAATGTAATCGACTTTGTGCTGACTTCAAGCGAGCCAGTAAATGTCAACACGGCTAGCGGAACTCCGGAATTCCTTGTGAATTCAGGACCTGGAAGAAAGGCAGTTTATGACTCTGGAACAGGAAGCTCCACTTTGGCATTCAACTATACTGTAGGCTCTGATAATGGAACTGCAGACTTGTCCAACATTGACGGGCAAATAACCCTTAATGGCGGAACAATCAAGGACTTTGCAGGAAACACTGCTGTCTTGGACTTGCCGAGCAGTTCATTGTTTGCCGCAGACCATGCGATTGTGATAGACACAACCGCACCATCCATCTCAATAACAAATCCGGCTGATGGAAACACATTGGCAGGAACAATAAGAATAGATGCAACCGCAGATGATTCGACTTCTGGAATAAACAGGGTTGAATTTAGCCACAGAAGTGTGCCCAGCTCAATAGGAACTGATACAGAGGCGCCTTACACGATTGAATGGGATACTGTTGCAGATGGAATACTGGATGGAGGGCATGTAATATATGCCAAAGCGTACGACAACGCGGGCAATTCAACAGAAGTTAGCGTGAACGTAAATGTTGATAATACTGCACCAAGTATCACTGTGACAACTCCTCAGGCAAATGTCGTCTATACTGAATCATCCTGGGACAGCATTGACTTCAGCGCAAGCGATTCTGGCTCTGGAGTTTCACAATGCATGTACTCAGTTAACGGCGCGGAAAACACTGTGACTGACTGCGGCCTTGTGGTAATGGTTGACTTCACTTCCTTTAACGAGGGAAGGAACACTGTCTCAGTCACGAGCGTTGACAATGTCGGGAATTCCAACACAGTGTCTGTCTCTTTTGTAAAGGACACTGACCAGATAATAACAGTCGACCAGAATGCAGAAGCAAACGCGGATTTCACTGAAATACAGTCTGCGATTGATGCTGCTTCAGACAATGACACAATATTGGTCAATGACGGAATTTATGAGGAAATAGTTTCAATAGAAAAGCCATTGATGCTCGTGTCAAAGAACGGCAGGGACTCAACAGAAATAAGGTATACTGACGCAGAAAGCGTTGTTTATGTCTCTGCAAGCAATGCCACAATCGACGGTTTCACTGTTTCAGGAAGCTCAAGGAGCACTGGAGTCTACATTTGGGATGCAGAAAACATTACAATCAAGAACTGCCAAGTAAGCGACTTCAGCACTGGAATTTTCGCTTCGGAATCAAGCGGAATCGGCATTGACAACTGCATTGTTGAAAGGAACGGCCGCGAATTTGCAAACGACACTGGCGTGCATTTTGAGGGAATCACTGATTCAAGCATTTCGAACAGCCAGTTGAACAACAATGACAAAGCCATCAAAATAGAGAATGGCGAAGGCTCAAGCAGCAATATTTCAATAACCAACAACACAATAACAGGAAATTATGAAGGAATATATGTTGATTCCGGAAGCGGAATAACCGCAAGCAAGAACAAAATTTACGGCAATTTGTCTCCATCAATAGGAGTCCACAATTCTGACGAAGTAAACTACCTGAATGCAGCAAGCAACTGGTGGGGAGATTTAACAGGCCCGTACCAGTCAACTTTGAATCCTTCAGGCATTGAAGGCTCAATTTACGGGAACGTAATATTCAGCCCTTGGTGCACTAACGAGGAATGCACTGAGTTTGCGCGCTTGAGTGTTTCTGGCAGCGATGTAAACCAGCTTGCCGCAAGCGGTGCTTTCACTTTTGAAGGCTCTGACCCTTCAGACACTGCTTCATTGACTGCAACGCAGGAAGTTGTGATAGCGGTTTCAACAGGCGACGGCAACAGCGCCATAACAATTCCACAAGGGACTGTGATTTCAAGGATTGACGGAAGCAATTTGAATGCCTCGGATTTGTTGGCTTTTGCCCCAGGCAATGGCGCAATTTCCGGCCTTGGAACAGGCTATACATCTCAAGGTGTCTTGAAGTGGGGATTGGAGAATTTGGGACTGCAGTTCACTCCTTCAATACAGGTTTCAATCTATGTTGGAACAGCATTGAATGGAACGACATTGCAAATCCAAAGGTCTGTTTCAGGAACTGACACGTGGGGAAATGACGGAATCTCTCCGACATCATGCGTTGTAACTGCAGGCTTTTGCGACTTCAATGCCTCAAAGGCATCCTATTATGCAACAGCAACTTACACTGCCCCTGCTGGCGGAACTCCAACAACTACAACTACTACGACTTCAGGTGCTGGAACTGGTTCGACAGGAGCTGGTGGAACTCCAGCCAACAATGCGCCTGCTGCTCCTGTTGCTGAAGCTCCGGCAGTGAATGAAAATAATGCGCCTTCAGCGCCTTATGACATTCCAAGCTATGATGAAACAGAAACTGCCACTGATGGAACTGCAAACAATGCAGTCCAGCCGGCAGCTCCTGCTGCAAGTCCTGCCACTGGGTTCGTGAATTTGGGCCCTTTGGGGAATTTTGAGACAATTCCATTGGCTGGCGGGCTTATAGTGCTGGTTCTTTTGGGAATTGGCTATTGGTTTGTTGTTTCAAGGCCTAAATAATTTAGGCCTTTTTTTCATTTTTTTCTATTTCTTGTTTTTTCATTTCACAAGCAGGCTTGGCCAGTTGGTTTGCAATAGGGCATTAAAAGCTTTCCAGCCATGTTTTGCCTATTATGCGTCCTGAAAGCTTGGTGCTCAAGAACACTGCCTTTCTGGCATTCGGGCACTTGCTTTGGGTTGCATTGTCTGTAGCGCTGCTATTGCTTTCTGCAAGAATTCTCGGCGTGGAAGATTTTGGGAATTACAGTTTTGCATTCTCTTTTGTATTCCTTTTTTCAATTTTGAGCGAGTTTGGCTTTGAAAGGATAGCCGTGAGGGAGCTTGCGAGATTCAGGCGCAAGTCCGCGCAAATTCTGGGCAACTTGCTTGCATTAAAGCTCTTGCTTGCGCTCTTTTCCCTTGCTTTGCTTGCAGTCCTTTGCGTTTTGCTTGGCTTTGGCGGCGCAGTTTTTTCAGCAACCTTGCTTTTGGGAATTTACGTTGCATTCAATTCAATCTCAATGGTTCCAAAGTATGCGTTCAGGGCCTTTGAGAGAATGCATTTTGAGGCATTGTCCAATGTTTTCTCGAAAGGCTTGACTCTGGCGCTTGGCGCTTTTGCATTGCTTTCAGGCTTCGGGCTTTCAGGCCTTTGCATGTCATTCGCGCTTTCAGGCCTTGCCGCTTGCGTTTTTTCCTTTGCATTGCTTTTCCATTTCCTGAAAATCCGCCCAATGCCATTGTTTGATTTTGCATTTTGGAAAAAAACGCTTGCTGATGGAATTCCTTCAGCGCTTGCATCGTTTTTCCTAGTTTCAGGCGGAAGGGCAAGCGCTGTTTTGCTTTCTTTCATGCAGTCAAGCTTTGCAGTTGGAATTTATGGCGCCGCCTTCAAGATTTTTGAAGGCGTTGAGTCATTGCCTTTCCTGCTTTCTCTTCCGGCATATCCCTTGCTTTCAAGGGCTTTTTCCAAAAAATCCGGAAAAGGGCTTTCAAAGGCGTTCAATAATTCATTCAGGCTCTTGATCCTGTTTCCATTGCCTTTTGCAATTGCCGCAAGCATGCTTTCATTGCCCTTGATTCAATTGCTTTACGGAAGCCAGTATGCAGTTTCTGCCCCAGTGCTTGCAATTCTTTCATGGTCTTTCTTCCTCTCTTTTGCAAGCGCTTCTGGAATCAACCTGCTTTTTGCGGCCGGAAGGCAAAAGACTGCTGCAATTGTTTCAGGGATTGGCTTTGCGGCATTGGTTGCGTTGAATATTGCATTGATTCCTTCAATGTCCTTTGAAGGCGCTTCAATCTCAATGCTTTTTTCATCACTCCTTGTTTTCGCGCTCTCGCTTTTCGAGTCGCAGAAAATTTCAAGGCTTTCCAGTCTTTCATTCATTCCAAAAGCCGCGCTTGCAGGCGCATTGATGGCATTGACAATTTTTTTGCTTTCCTTTGCGGGCTTTTTCGAAAGGCTGGCTGCGGGCTTTGCTGTTTACTTTGCGCTGATTTTTGTTTTCAGGGCATTTGGCGGCAATGGATTGGGTGATTTAAAAACATTTTCAGCCAGGCTTTTCACTAGAGGGGCTGTTAAGGATTGAAGAAACCAGTGTTTGCAAGGCTTGTGGTGATGATTCCGGCATTCAATGAGGAATCTTCAATCGCGAAAGTCATTGGCGAAATTCCGCGCAGTATTCAGGGCTTTTCGAGGACTGAAGTCCTTGTGATTGACGACGGCTCGACTGACAATACTGTTTCCGCTGCAAAAAAGGCAGGCGCTGACAAGATAGTGCGCCATCAAAAAAACTTCGGCCTCGCGGTTGCTTTCAGGACAGGCCTTGAGGCTGCGCTGAAAATGGGCGCTGACGTGATAGTAAACACTGATGCTGACTTCCAGTACAATCAAAAGCAGATTCCATTGCTCGTGAAGCCAATAGTTGAAGGCAAGGCTGGAATAGTTCTTACTGACAGGAATGTCTGGAAGCTGAAGCACATGCCTTTCCTGAAAAAGCTTGGCAATTCAATATCGACCGGAGTGACTTCTTTTGCAAGCGGAATGAAAGTGAGAGACGCGCAGTCAGGCTTCAGGGCATTTTCGAGGGATGCCGCTTTGAGGATTAACATTCTCTCAAATTACACGCACGTTCAGGAGACGATAATACAGGCTGCCGCCAAAAAAATTCCAATCACGCAAATTTCCTGCGAGTTCAGGAAGCGTGATGGAAAAAGCAGGCTTGTGAAAAGCCTTTTCTCATATGCCTTCAACGCCGCCTCGATAATAATCAGGACTTATGTCCAGTACAGGCCTTTCAAGGCATTTTTGGAGCTTGGCTCTGCGTTCATTCTTGCAGGCCTGCTGTTCGGCTTCAGGGTGATTGTGCACTTCCTGCAGTCTGGCTCTGTCTCTCCATTCATTCCTTCGGCAATCCTTTCAAGCGTCCTTTTGCTTATGGGATTCCAGATTGTTGTATTGGGGCTTGTTGCAGACTCGATAAAATCGCAAAGGCAGGTCCAGGAAGAGCTTCTCTACCTCGCGAAAAAGCGCGAGCTATTTTAAATGCTTTCAACAATCCTTATCTTGATGCACCACAACAGCAGGCTGCAAGGCGTTAGGCGCGGCATTGAGGCAATTATTCCGGACTTCAGCGAAGACAGCGGCAAAATATTCGCAATCCTGATTGCGCTGGCCTTTGCCGCGCTTGCACTTTCAAGGATTTTTGCTGTCCTTTCAAGCGGAGTCCCGATAGGCTATGATTTCGGGCTCTACAAGCACGCTTTCGAGCTTCACGCAAGCCAGTTCCCGAACATTTACTCGAGCGCAATTCCTCAATGGTATGTTGCATGGACTCCTATTGGAATGTATCTTGTTGCGGACCTGATTTCGCTAACAGGCCTCAAGCCCGCGGACTACATGACTCCCCTTATAATAATACTTGAGCTTTTGGCTGCAGTTGCAGTCTATTTTTGCGCAAAAGAATATTTCGGGAAAAAGGCTGCAGTATTTTCGCTCCTGTTTTTTTGCCTTTCAATGGTCCAGTTCAAGGTTTTTGAGTACTTTTACCTCAAGAACATTTTAGGGATATTGCTTCTTTTTGCCGCGCTTTGCTTCATGAAAAAAAGGCAGGCAATCCCGCTCGTCATTTCAGCAGGGCTGCTTGCGGGAATCCACAGGCCGACATTCCTCGTATTTGCAGCCTGCTTTGCAGCATATTTTTTCATAAACGCAAAGGACTGGAAAAGGAACCTGCTTGCAGGCGCAGGCATGCTTGCCTTTGTGCTCTTGTTTTACTGGAATTCTTTCCAGTCCTCGATAATTGACATGATTTTTTCAGGAATCAGCGTGTCAGGAAACTTCCTTGACTTCACAGCATTCCTTTCATTGTCTGTCTGGTACTGGCCTTTTGCAGTCATTGCGCTTGCAATGCTTTTCTGGAAAAGGCAAAGCCTCGAGATTGCGGTTCCTGCAGTCATTCTGCTGATAATCACGCTGTTCCAGATAATATTCTACAACCGCTTCCTCATTCATCTGGATTTGCTGTTCATCCTTATTGCCGGAATTGGCTTTTCGGCATTTCTCGCCAGCATTGGCTCAAAAGAGCTCAGGTTCTTGTTCTTTGCATTTGTCGCGCTTTCCGCAGCCTTTGCAGTTTTCACAGTGCCAGTTTGGGAGCTTGAGACAATATCAAGGCCAGAGCTTGACTTCATAACCCATATAAAGGATATTACTGAGCCTGACGCAAGCATTCTGGTGACTGCTCCTGAATATTCCACTTGGGTTTTGGGCTTCAGCGGCAGGAATGCAATATGCCCTGGATTTTCCGACCAGGACAAGTGGAGCGAGGCGCAATGGCAGGAATTTTGGGACACGGAATCCCCGCAGGAGGCAATCAAAATGCTTTCAGTCTACAAGAAGCCGCTTTACATTTTCACTGGCGATAAAACAGTAATTGAAGGCTCGAAATTCAACGACCCCTGCTTTGAGGATGTTGCAGGCTTTGGCTACACCTGGCTTGTAAAGGTCAAATGCTGAATGCCTTTCACAAAAACCTTATTTACAGGCAAGGCGTATTCTTTGCAGCATGTCCAAAATACCTTTGGGGAAGTCCATTCCCCTGAAGAAGAAAAAGTTTGTCTCTGAATTGCGCAGAAGGCAGCTTGCAAGCAAGGCAAAGGGAAAGCTTTCAAACCTTGCCTTCATGGCATTGAATCCAAAGCGCTCGCTGGGAATAAGGCGCAAGATAGGCCCGTACTATTACAGGCGCGCAAAGCTATTGGTCGCAAAAAGGCAGATTCTGGAAATGCTTGCCTCTGAAGGAATTGCACCATTGAAGATTCTTTCAAGGGTGAAGACCACTGAAAGCATTGCGAAAAAGATTGACGTCCAGAAAGTGCGCGAGCCTGAAGTCATGGACCAGGCAATCGGCCTTAGGATAATAACCGCAAACACTCTGCAATGCTACCGCATTCTTGAAACCTTGAAAAGGAAGGGCAAAGTCTCTGACATCAAAGACTACATAGTCAATCCGAGGGCATATGGCTACAGGTCAATACACCTCATTTCAAGGCATTTTGGGTTTCCTGTGGAAATACAGGTGAGAAGCCTTGAAATGGAGAGGGAAATAGGCAAGATTGACGAGCGCGAGGGCGAATTCAGGGACGCTGCAGAAAAAGCGAGGCGAAAAAGCCTTGACGCAAAAGTGGGCTCGCTTGTGGAAGATGCGGGAGCTGCGAAAGAGCTTGCGCACAGCGATTTTGAGTTCAGGCGGAAGATTGTCTCAATGATTGAAGGCTCAAGGCTGCCTTACACGTCAGTGCTTTCCCTGATTGGAAAACTGCGCGAGACAAGGGTGATAAGCAACAGCTTCCACGCCCATTTGAGGGAAAAATTCAAGCGCAAGAAATACTGAACTCAATCCTTGCGGCCTTTTTCAAGATGCTTCCTGTATTCCTCGTCAGCCTTTGCAGCAGACTTGAAGAACGAATTATTTCCAAAGAAGGAATCCATTATCCTGATGTCCTTTGGAAGGCAGTGCTTTCCAATCCCGTCCCTGGCCTCCCTGATTTCAATGTTCCACTTGGTGTTTGCAGCATTCCTCAATTCATTGAAGTCAATGCCTTTTTTGTCGCAAAGCATTTTCAGCTCTTCAGCAAACGCTATCTCTACATACCTGTACGCGTTCTCCAAAGGCTTGCACAATTCCGCAATCTCAACAGATGTCTTGTGCAAAAACTCTGTAGGCAAATATCTCTTGTAGAATGCAAGCGCTTCCTCCATTGTTTTCTCGTCGCTCGCCCCAATCACCCTGACAAAGTCTTTTGACACATTAAAGTATCCATGGACATCGCGGGTCGGAGGATCAAACCTGTGCGGAAACACCACAAGCTTTGTCTTGGGCTTCAGCTCAAGAATCCTTCTGGCAGTTCCAGGTGTTATTGTGCTTTCAATCACCACAAGCGCCTTTTCAGGAATCCTGTTTTTTGCCACGACATCAATCACCTGCTCTGTCAAGAGCACAGCAACCACGTAAACGTCAAAGTTTTCAGGAACTTTTGCGGAAACATTGAATCCTTCCTTCCTGAATGCCTCTAGCTTTTTCTCGTCAATGTCGACTCCAACAATCTCATCAATCCTGAAGCCGGCCATTTCCTTCAATAGGCCGCCTCCAATCTCTCCCAATCCAATAACGCAAACTTTCAAGAAAATCAGCTCCTGTGAAAACCAAAAAAGGCTCAATATTTTACAAAGTTTCCTTTTATCTCCCTTGCTAGTACAATTCTGGGATTTTATGGGGATGCACGGATTTGAACCGTGGTTTCTAACTCCCGAAGCTAGGGTCCTAACCAGGCTAGACTACATCCCCTGCCCTTTCGTGGGCAGCGCCGAGGCGCCATCTTCGCTGCTGCTCGATGACGCTTCGTTGGCGTGCAACGAAACAGGTGTTGTTCAAGGATTATTGTCAGGAAAGGTTTTTCAATTTCCCGAAATAATAGCTTTCATTCCCCTCCAAAACCCATGCCTCGAACTCTTCCAGTCCTTTCTCAAGGAAAGGACTTAATGGGCTCTCTTTCAAAACATCGCTTCCTTCATTGAAAGAATTGAAGCTTGGCAGCACAACCAGTGTCTTGCCAGCAAACTTTCCTTTCAAAAAGCACTTGAACTTTTCAGCCTTTGCGCCCTCGCGGATTGTGACTGCAGGATGCTCATGCCCCATCACAATTGCCTTTGCTTTCTTGAATTCAGCGCTTGCAGGAATTTTGTCTCCGTGAGTGAATAGCATTCTTTCCTTTTCGAGCCAGAATTCTTCCTGAACCTTCAGGCCTTCCCAGTGCGCGAGCGGGCCGAGAATGCTGTCATGGTTTCCTTTTAATAGCACAATTCTCTTACAGTGCTTTTGGCAATAGCGCAAAAAGTCAATGACTTCATTCCATTCTTGCGGGCTTATTGTTCCGAACTCGTGCTTCAAGTCTCCGCAAATGACCAATGTCTTAACAGCGCCTGTTTTTTCAAAAATCAGCGCGATTTTCTGCATTGTTTCCTTGAAGTTGAATTCAGGAATCAATGCGCCTTTTTTCCTGAACTCTTCCTC
>Ga0247841_10003216_pt1 | contig 30796 bp, 28 predicted proteins | sample LaCruzMarch2015__2_FD_192410 | JGI IMG/M metagenome (GOLD analysis project Ga0247841, IMG submission 192410) | Freshwater microbial communities from meromictic Lake La Cruz, Castile-La Mancha, Spain - LaCruzMarch2015_18m | ecosystem: Environmental > Aquatic > Freshwater > Lake | place: Spain... | reverse complement strand
GTACGCAAATTGGATGGGAAATAATCTGTGAGAAATCCTTTTTTGGGATGGAACTCTCGAATCCCTACCTTTTTGAGCGATTATGCCAACCGATGATCCAAGCTCTCAATAAACTCAACATTCCGGCAGAGTTTAGGCCCAGAAATGATATTGAGGTAGATGGACGTAAAATTTCTGGGACAGGAGGGACAGATCTTGGAGATGCTTTCCTGTTTCAAGGCACCCTACTGGTTGATTTCGATGTAGATACTATGTTTAGGGCACTTAGGGTTCCTATCGAAAAACTAAAATTTAAGGAGCTTGAATCTGCCAAGGAGAGAGTTACATGTGTAAAGTGGGAAACAGAAAACAAAGCGACTACTGACCAGCTTAAAAAAATAATCAAATCCAGTTTTGAAGAGGTCCTTGATTTAGAACTGATAGAAGAAGGGTTAAATACTTGGGAAAAGGAACATCTCCCCAAAGAGGAAGAGTTGTTTGGTTCCAATGATTGGATTGATAAAGTTAAACTCCCCTATTATGAAAACAATACCTTGTATTCCTTGCATAAAACTAAGGGGGGAATCATACGGACAACACTCTGCGTAGACTCAACGCACCATAAAATAAAGTCCGCATTAATCACTGGGGATTTTTTTAGCTTTCCCTCCCGACTGATCCTGGACCTTGAGGCAGAGCTTAAGAATACTCCCGCTACCATGAATTCTATTTCAACTATTTTGACTCATTTTTTTACCATCAAGCACCCCCATTATCGGGTCCTAAATATTCAAGCTGGGGACTTTAGCAAAGCTTTTGAGAAAGCGATAGAAAAATTAAATTTCCCTGACTTTGGAATTAGTCTGGAAGAGGCGAATCATATTTTTTCCATCCAGGAATCTTTTGAAGAAGTGATCCGACGAAAACCGAGACACTTGCTACTTCCCTACTGTGCCAAATCAACAAGGTGCGGTTTTCGAAACAAAAAAGATTGTATTATCTGCGGTCAATGCCATACTGGTGATGCCTACAAACTTGGTGAAACCAAAGACTGGTGGATAACAACCATATTGAATTTTGAAGATCTGATAAAAACTTTAAAAAATATAAAAAATGAAGGCGCAACATCCTTTGTGGGAAGTTGTTGTGAAGCATTTTACGCCAAACATATGGAAGAGATGGAGGAAGTTGGACTCCCTGGCATTCTTGTGGATGTAGATTCTACGACTTGTTACGACCTGGGCAAGGCAACAGATGCATACCTTGGAACTTTTGAAAATGAAACTACCCTCAATTTTTCTTTGATTCAGAAGGTGCTTGATGCAGTGTGACCTTTTAATTATCGGGGCTGGTCCAGCTGGTTCTTCGGCGGCTATTACTGCTTGTCAGCATAATTTATCGGTTGTGGTGGTAGAGAAAAGAAGATCCATTGGAGAGCCGATACAGTGCGCCGAGTATGTTCCCAAATTACTGCGTCATGAAATGGATTTTTCGAATCAATGCATTGTGCAAGAAATAAACACCATCAAATTATTTACCAAGGAGGGACAGGTGTCTGAATTTTCCAGTCCCGGATATATGCTCAACCGGGCAACCTTTGACAAAGAACTGGCAGCAGAGGCTATCAAAAAAGGAGCGAAGTATCTAACAAATGCCTGTTGTGTGAGTCACGTTTCTGGAGAGGTCAAAATAGTACAAGGCAGTAACATTCTAAACATTCGTCCAAAAGTAATTCTAGGGGCTGACGGTCCCAAATCAATTGTTGGAAAATGGATGAACAAAAGTATAACTGATTTTGTCATGGGTTATGGGGTAGAACTACCTTTAATGAAACCGAAGGACTATTTGGAAATCTACTTTTTACAATCTCTTAAGGGTGGATATGGCTGGCTATTTCCAAAAGGTAAGATAGCGAATGTTGGTATTGGAATGAGTTTTGGCGAAAACAATGTAAGCGAAGATAAAAAAATATTACATGAATTTTGTAACTACCTGGAAACAATTGGGAAAGTAATCAATAGTCCTCTTTCTTTTCGAGCTGGACTAATCCCCTGTTCTGGACTTTTTCAGGAATCAGTAGTGGGGAATATGATGCTGGTGGGTGACGCTGCTGGACAAACACATCCCATCACGGGTGGAGGCATAGCTCCAGCTGTCATTTGCAGTAAAATTGCTGGTAATATTGCAGCAAAAGCGATTATGGGAAATCAATTAGAGGTCCTTAAAAATTATGACACTCAGTTTCGGAAAGTTTATGAAAAAGAGCAAAACCGAGCTGTTCAGAACCGAAAAAAGATGATAGAAAACTGGGAAAATCTTGATTCTATGGTTCCCTCCATTTGGCCTACGTTTAAAGAATACTATGAGTAAAAAAACCAATCAAATCACCTTCTATATCCCGGGGATGTTTACTTACTTTGGGGAGAAAGGATCCTACCCTTCTGTGTCGATCACCGGCAGGGAATGCGACCTTCAATGCAACCACTGCAAAGGTACCCTATTGGAGTCCATGATCCCTGCGACAAGTCCAGCCAAACTCATTGAGGTTTTCGAAATGTTATCCCAAAAGGGAGTTGAGGGGATACTACTCACGGGTGGGTGTTCCTACATGGGTAAGCTTCCCTGGAAAGAATACATCCCCACCATTCGTTATTGCAAAGATCATTTTCCTCTTCTTGTATCTGTCCATTCCGGCCTTCTTGACCATGAAACCGCTATTTTACTGGCTAATTCTGGGGTTGATCAAGCTCTTATTGATATCATTGGGGACGACGAAACCTGGAGCGATGTGTATCATATCGATCATGGGGTAGAAAAGCTTAAAGAAACCTTATCTTACCTGAAAGAATCCAAAATATCCCTTGTCCCCCATATAGTGGTAGGTCTTAACTATGGCAAAATATCGGGAGAATACCGGGCACTTGAACTTCTTTTGGATATTCCCATGGAAGCCCTTGTATTTGTCTCCTTGATGCCTCTGACAGGCACCCCCATGAAAGAGTGTAAACCTCCCAGTGCTCAGGATATTTCTGCCTTGATACGGAAAGCCAGAGCCATGTTTCCGGATACGGTTCTTTCCCTTGGATGTGCCAGGGAGAGAGGGAATCACCAGATTGATCTCTTAGCGTTAGAGTCTGGTATTGATAGAATAACCATTCCCTCTGAGGAGACAGTCCAAAAAGCAAAAGAATTGGGATATGAAATTCGTTGGAAAAAAACTTGTTGTTCAGTTCCCTAGAAAAAAAGGAGAAAATATGGAAAGTCCAGAATTTTTACGAATGAGCTTGGCTGCATCAATGACTCTTGGCTTCAAGAATGGATTATTTTACAGGGATGCTAAATCTCCCTGCATCAACGTCCTTCTGACCTATGAATCAGGTTGTGCTGGCAACTGCTCTTACTGTGGTCTTTCCAATAAACGGGAAGGGGTATATGACGATAAAAGTTTTATCCGAGTCGGGTGGCCATCTTACCAACTAGACGACATAATCCAGAAAATTGATGAAAAAGGGGAAAAAGTCAGTCGAATCTGTATATCCATGATTACCAACAAAAGAGGAGTTAAGGATACTCAATATCTAATTCGTCAGTTTCAAGAAAAGTTAACAGTACCCATCTCCATTCTTATCGCTCCTACGGTACTAGAAAAGGAAGATTTAGAAAGCTTTAAACAAGCAGGCTCAGATCGAATAGGAATATCGTTTGATGCGGCTACAGAAGAACTGTTCGAAAAGTATAGAGGCAAAGAAGTTCACGGACCCCATCAGTGGAGCAGGTACTGGAAATGTTTTGAGGAGGCAGTCACAACTTTTGGGATCGGAATGGTTGGGGCCCATTTAATCGTAGGTTTAGGGGAAAATGAGGAGGAGATGCTGAGAACCATTCAAAAAGTATCCGATATTGGCGGAGTCACCCATTTGTTTTCCTTCTTCCCAGAAAGCTCTTCCCAAATGAGTCACATCGGCCAACCACCTATCGATCAATATAGAAGGGTCCAGCTGGGATGCTACTTGATTGACAGTCATGTGGCTAAGTGCTCTGACTTTACGTTTGATCCCTGTGGCAAAGTAATTTCTTTTGGACTACCCCAAGAAAAGCTACTCTCTATTATCGAGACTGGACTCCCCTTTATGACCGGTGGATGCCCGGATAAAAACGGAAATGTTTCTTGCAATAGACCTTATTCCAACTCAAGACCCAGTGAAGAAATTAGAAACTTTCCCTTTATTCCAGAAAAATCTGATATAGAATTAATTAAAAAGGTTTTAGAAGGAGTTTTATGGTGATACCGGAAAAATTGTGGTTGTACTGGATCATTGCAGGCTTCATTTTGATGATTATTGAAATCTTTACTCCTGGATTTGTCACATTTTTAATAGGTTTAGCATGCTTGATTACTGCTATTTTTGCCTGGTTGAAAGTTCCATTTTATTACCAATTGATCGTTTTTTCTATCATTACGATCATCCTCACTTTTTGGGTTAGACCTTACCTGATTAAGTTTTTCTTCAGAAATCATAAGGAGGACGAAACCAATGTTCATGGATTAATCGGTAAAATTGGAATTGTAACAGAAGATATCGACAACGACCTCTCTCTAGGAAGAGTAAAAATTGGGGGAGAAGTTTGGAGGTCTGTTTCGATTGATAATCAAAAATTTCTAGTGGGGCAAAAAGTGGCGATCAAGAATATTGAAGGAAATAAGGTAGTCGTAGATTTAGCGGTGTAGATATTAGGAGGAACAAATGATTTGGGTATATGTTTTTATTGCTCTCGTTGTTTTGTACTTAGTTTTTGGCCTGATTATTATTCGACAATCCGAAACAATGGTGATTGAAAGATTGGGCAAATACAATAAAACCCTTTTGTCTGGAATCAACCTGATTAATCCAATCATTGATAAACCTAGAACCGTAGAATGGAAATACACAAACACCGATTATGCAGGAAGAACGGTTGTAACCAAGCGAAGTATTACCAGAATTGATCTACGAGAAACGGTATATGATTTTCCCAGGCAAAACGTGATTACAAAAGATAACGTAGTGATTGAAATCAATGCCATGATATATTTTCAAATTACCGATGCGAAAAGATCTGTTTACGAAATTGCCAATCTCCCTGATGCTATCGAAAAACTAACTCAAACAACCCTTAGGAATATCATTGGCCAACTTGATCTCGACCACACCTTATCCTCGAGAGATACGATCAATAATGAGTTGAGAATTATTCTTGATGAAGCTACCGACAAATGGGGTCTCAAGATTAACCGCGTAGAACTTCAGGATATCATTCCTCCCGAAGATATCAAAGTAGCTATGGAAAAACAGATGAGAGCCGAAAGAGATAGAAGAGCTCTAATTCTTCAGGCAGAAGGTATGAAACAATCCAAGATTCTAGAATCAGAGGGGATAAGACTGGCTGAAGTGACCAAGGCAGAAGGATACAAAGACGCAGCTATTCTTAAAGCAACCGGAGAAGCGGAAGCTATTATGAAAGTGACACAAGCTATCAAAGAGGCTAATGGAAACCCAACTGCCTATTTGATCGCACTCAAATATATGGATACACTCAGCGAAATCAGTTCCGGTAAAGATAACAAGATTATTTATATGCCCTATGAAGCAACCGCACTCCTATCTTCGGTTGGAAGCATTAAGGATTTATTTAACCAAACTCCTACTCTTCCCCCTCCTCCAGTAATTCCCTAATATAAAAAAAAGAGGCATATACAAAAAAATATGTGCCTCTTTTCACTGATTTTCGAACTATTATTTGATAAAAGCGACTTCAAAGGCAGAAACTTTTTGACTGGCTTCACCAAATTGGTAAATACCTGTTACTTTTACTTTTCTTCCGACCGTCTGGGGAATATTAAAATTCTGAGCCGCTAAATCGACGTGAACCTGATTACCAGATTCGTCCTCCATATAAAACCAACATCCCACAGAACATTCCGTAACAATTATCCCTGTGATAGCAACAAAAGTTCCCGCATACTTTTCAGGACTCTTGATTAAATCGCTAATTTCAACCGTTTGCACACTACCAACGTCAAAAGTTGCTTCTCCTTTATAAGAATCTTCAACTTTAGCCCCTTTTGGTTTGCAGGAAACCAAACCTACGGTTAAGATACCTATTATCAAAAAACTTATTATTTTCTTCATTTTCTTCCCCTTTATTGGATTTTGTCCTAGTAATTCAATAGAAATCATTCAAAAAAAGTTCATTTCATCGCTAATTCTACAAAAAAGCCCCTTCCTTGACAACATCAATGGCTCTCTTACAATGATTGCATGAAATATACGAAAGCAACAGGAACAAGAGATATTTTACCAGAGGAATCCCTATTGTGGGAGAAAGTTCTTGGCATTTTACGAAAGATTTCCTATGATTTTGGTTATGGGGAAATTGTCACCCCTACCTTTGAGTCACTTGGACTTTTTTTCCATTCCGTAGGTGAAACAACCGATATCGTTAGCAAAGAAATGTACTCATTCCTTGACAAGGGGGGAAGAGAATTAGTCCTTAAACCAGAGGGAACTTCTGCAATCGTTCGAGCTTATCTGGAAAATAATTTTACAGTCAAACCAAAACCGGTTAAGCTTTTCTATATCGACCGATTTTTCCGATACGAGAGACCCCAAAAAGGTAGATTCCGTGAGTTTCATCAGTATGGTGCTGAACTATTTGGATGCGCTGCTCCTTCTGCTGACGCAGAAATGATTTCCCTCTGTATGATGATGCTGGGAAAACTTGGATTTGAAAATTTGTTTGTTAGCTTAAATTCGATTGGCTGTCCAAATTGCAGACCTCTTTACCGACAGAAACTGATCACATATTTGAAATCTTATGAAGCCCAACTATGTGAAGATTGTTTAAAACGAATCGACAAGAATCCATTACGGATATTGGATTGCAAACAGGCAACTTGCGAAAAAATTGCCCTTGAAGCTCCCATCATTACAGAAAATCTTTGTGAAGATTGTGCGATTCATTTTGAATCTGTTAAAAAATACCTGGAAATCTTGGGTATTCATTATTCTCTCAATCCAAAATTGGTCAGAGGCTTAGATTATTACAATCGCACTGTGTTTGAGATAATCACCGAGGATCTAGGTTCTCAGGGAGCCCTTTTGGGTGGCGGTCGTTACGATTCCCTGATGAAGCAAATGGGCGGACCAGATACACCTGCCGTTGGTTTTGCTATGGGACTGGAGAGAATCCTAATGCTACTCCAGGAACAAGGGAAAGTCTCCTTAGATATAAAGCCAGTAGACTTTTGGATAGCCAACTTTGGCGGGGAAACTCTTCAAGAATCTTTAAAACTAGCCAAAGAGCTTCGGGATAATAACCTATCTGTTGAAATGGATTTAGATGGAAAAGGACTCAAAAAATCATTAGAAAATGTTCAGAAGAAAAATATTCCATGGATGATAATTATCGGTGAAGAAGAAATTAAGAATAACCAGCTTCAGCTAAAAGATATGGCACATCATACGCAACAAACCTTAAACAAAGTAGAACTGCTGGAAAAGTTCAAGAAATAAATCAAGAGCAGTGAGGGAAGACATGAATTATCGAACAAGCTTATGTGGAGATATTTCTGAATCATGGATAGGAAAAGAAATTGTTTTATCGGGTTGGATTGATCGCATTCGAGAAGTCGGCGCTATTACTTTTATCCTACTGCGCGATCATAGCGGAATTATTCAGCTAGTAGCAGATTCCTCCCACATGGATTGTTCCGTTGTCAAAAACCTGAATCATGAGTTTGTCATACATGTTAGTGGATTGGTTAGAGCTCGAAATGCTGAGGTAATCAACCTAGAAATGAAAACGGGAAGACTAGAAGTCATTCTTTCTTCTTTTACAGTTATATCTAAATGTAATCCTCTACCTTTTGAGATTCAAAAATCCTTCGAGGTAGATGAAAACTTGCGCATGAAATATCGGTACTTAGACTTGCGCAATCCTCATATGACTCAAAACATTCAAATGCGTCACCATATCATGCAAACCACTCGAAATTTCTTTTCCAAACAAGGCTTTATTGAGGTTGAAACTCCCTATATGGGCAAAAGCACTCCAGAAGGAGCTAGAGATTTCTTAGTACCTTCTCGAATTCTTGCAGGTAGTTTTTATGCTCTCACCCAGAGCCCCCAACTCTTCAAACAGCTCTTAATGATAGGCGGGATCGATAAGTATTTCCAGATTTGTCGGTGCTTCCGGGATGAAGATTTTCGTCTTGATCGCCAGCCAGAATTTTCCCAGATAGATTTTGAAATGGCATTTACAACGGAAGATGAGATTCGATCGTGTATTGAAAGCCTAATGAGTGAAATATATAAAAATGTTTCTGGAATAGAGCTGACCGTCCCATTCCCTAAGCTTTCATATCAGGACGCAATCAATCAATATGGATCAGACAAACCAGATCTTCGGTTTGGGATGCCAATGCAAAACCTAACAGATATATTTAACAAACCAGAGTACAAGAATTTTTACGAGGCTATCCAATCTGGCAGTGTTGTTTTTGGACTTAAAGCAGAGGGAAAAGACTTTCAAATGTCTCGCAAAGAGAGTGATGATTTTATACAAACTTTGGGATTGAAGGATGAAGCTCTTTATTTGATCCGACACAAAGAAGACGGAATATCTGCAAATTTTATGACACCAGAAGACAAACAAAAACTATTAGATACCTTCAATAGCCAGATTCATGATATGTTTTTTGTGGTTTTGGGGAAGAACAGAAAAACGCAAATTGCACTTGGAAATGTACGGAATAAACTCGGTGCTAAGTTACTTGCGAAAAAATCAGAAAACTATCCTGCTTTTCTTTGGGTACATGATTTCCCACTATTTACTTGGAATGAAGAGGAAAGTCGGTATGATTCCGAGCATCATCCCTTTACAGAACCAAGAATGGATGACTTTGCCAAATGGATCGATACAGATCCTTTAAAAATCGGAAGCTGTGCTTTTGATCTGGTTCTGAACGGTTTTGAGCTGGGTTCTGGAGGCTTGAGAATCCATGATCCAGTATTACAGAAAAAAATATTTCAAATGATTGGTGTTAGTGAAAACTTGATCGAGGATCAATTTGGTTTTTTATTAGAAGCACTCTCCTTTGGTGCACCACCTGAAGGGGGCTTTGCCATTGGTCTTGACCGTGTGGCAATGTTGATGACAGGAAGTCCTTCTCTTCGGGACGTGATTGCGTTTCCTAAGAACACAAAAGGAGCATCACCCCTGACCGGTGAGCCAGTTCCAGCCACAGACAAACAACTGGACATTCTACATATACAAACTAAACAAATATGAAAAGAATATTCCTTTGTTTTCTCATTCTTTCCATATTTGTTTCTGTAAACCTTTTTAGGAAATATATTATCAGGAATGTTGAAGCTGCGGTAAACGGAAGCTGGGTTTTTGTTGACAAAAAGATGATCGTAAAGTCCCTGGATAGTGCTCCATTTTCTTCAGAAATATCAGGCATAGACGGCAAAAGAATTTTGAAGAGCAAGTATGAATACCAGAATATGAAAGAATATGCTGTGATTGAATGGGGCTGGACAGTGCCTTTAAAAGAAATATTCCCGGGAAGTACTTTTGAAATGGCTCTAACCGGTAGAATAAAAGAGTGGAAAACTACACATTTCTTTTCTGGGACGATGTATGCCAGAATCCAAAAGTTCGGTGTCTGTCCCTGCGAAGCTGGAACAGATCTGGGATTTATTGGAATTGACTATTACAGCGGTGATGAAGTTGGTAGATTAAAAACAATTAAAAAGAGTGGCATTATTCCAAATTTTGGTGAATTGGATTCAAAAACAACAAATCGATTCCAAATCTCAATAAAATTGACACAAAATGGAGCTGACTACCAATGGATCTATGTCTACCAATGGAAAGAAACTGCAAATTCTCAGAAAATCAAAATTGAGTTAAAAGTCGGAAGCAAAATAGCTCTTGTGAATGGCATATCAAAGAGTTTGGACTCAGCTCCTTTTATAACAAATAATCGAACTTTTGTTCCCTTTCGTTTCCTGGGAGAATCTTTTGGCGCAAAGGTGGGTTTTACCACCAATCCATCTTCCAAGCTAGTAGAAACTGTGCTGTATAGCTTAAACAATTTAAGCATTCTTCTTTATATCAATAAACAGGAAGCCCTGGTCAATAACAAGAAAATCCAACTGGATACTCCCCCCATTATCAAGAATAACCGCGTGATGGTGCCAGTTCGTTTTGTATCAGAAAATCTTATGGCAGAGGTTGATTGGAACCCGACAACTCAAACCATAAAAATTCGAAAGTAAAAGTTTGTACTTTTAATCCAAGCTTTTGTACAGTTGACTATCCTTTTAATTGGATTAAAATTACAGTATGATAAAAAGAGAATTGCTAGATGAACTCATAGGGCATCTGGATCAAAAAGAAATAAGTTTACTAGTCGGACCCAGACAATCAGGTAAAACTACTTTGATGTTTTTGCTTAGAGAAATTGTCAAAAAAAATGGAAAAAAATCAATCTATCTGAATCTTGATATTGAAGCAGATAAACAATATTTTGATTCACAAGAAAAATTGTTACAAAAAATAAAGTTGGATATAGGTGATAGCGGTTATCTCTTTGTCGATGAGATACAAAGAAAAGAAGATGCTGGAATCTTCTTAAAAGGTCTTTTCGATATGGGTTTACCATACAAATGGATTGTATCTGGCTCTGGGTCGGTTGAATTAAAAGAGAAGATACATGAATCTTTGGCGGGAAGAAAGAGACTGTTTGAACTTACAACGCTATCTTGGAGTGAATTTGTGAACTACAAAACAAATTACCGTTATGAAACGAATCTTCTTGATTATTTTTCATTAGAGCCACTGAAAACACAAGGATTATTAGAAGAATACATGAGCTATGGAGGCTATCCAAGAGTTGTGCTAGAAAATAGGATTGAAGAAAAAAGAAAGATTATAGCAGAACTATACCAAAGCTATCTGATTAAAGATATCGTTGATCTTCTCGGTGTTCAAAAAACAGAAAGCTTTACGTCTTTAGTTAGAATAATGGCATCCCAAATTGGAAAGATGATTAATATTGCTGAGTTATCCAACACGCTTGGGATACATAAAGCCACTATCAATCAATATCTTTGGTACATGGAAAAGACTTTTTTCATTACTAAAGTAACCCCATTTTTTAATAATATTCGCAAAGAAATCACTAAGACTCCCATTTATTATTTTACTGATCTGGGGATGCGAAATTATTCGCTAGGCATTTTTGGAACGCCAATTCCCATTTCCGATATTGGCTTTTTATTTCAAAACTACATCTACCACATTTTAAAGAAAATAACAACCAATAACTCCTTTCAAATCCATTATTGGCGAACAATAAATAAAGCTGAAGTTGATTTTATCATTGACAAAGTAACAGAAACTGTTCCAATAGAAGTGAAATATCAGAAACTTTCAAAACCAAATCTGACTCGGTCTTTTTTAAGTTATGTTTCGAACTACAAACCAAAAAAAGCATATGTAATCCATCTGAGTAAAGAAATACAGATAAAAGAAATTGAAACAGAAGTATATTTGATTCCCTTCTTTTTGTTGCCCTATCAACAGATCTAATACTTTTAGACTAGTGCGGTATGCTAAAATATGTGTTTTTAGCATAGTACGGTATTCTAAAATTTGTGTTTTTAGCTTAGTAAGATTAGTAAGAATTAGAATATTTTTTCAAATTTTGCTCTTTGAAAGAACAGATCTTTTCAAAATTAGCTTCGATGATTTTGCGGAGTTCCGGATCTTTTTCAGCTCTTAGCAAAATTCCAGCAATGATTTCTTTTGTCCGTGGTAATTGATGAGAAAACATGATAAGGTTATGTCCAGCTTTTAGGGCATTTTCTCCAGCATCCACAAGATTCAGTCCTTCAATCGCCAAAGGCATATCAGAAAGGTCATCTGTCAACGTGATCCCTTTGAATCCAAGTTCTTGCTGTAAATATTCTGTTACAATTTTTTTAGAAAATGTGGAGGGATGGTCGGGATCGATTTTATCATATTGAGCATGCGAGGTCATAACGAACTGGGCTCCATGATCAATGCCGCTTTGAAAAAGTTTCATGGATTCCTCAACGATCTTTTCATCTGAATCGGTTTGGATATATTTTTGATGCGGATCGTCTGAAAAAAGCCCTAAACCTGGGAAATGTTTGAGGGTAGCCATCAGTTGATTATTTTTTAACAAAGTAATAAAAGTCTTGTTGAAAGCCATCATGTTTTCTTTGGTTCGAAATGGAATCCGTTTTGAGATAAAGGAGTTTGGAAGGAATGGAAAGTCTGCCAGAGGAGCAAGCTCAACATTTATCCCAATTTTGGCTAAAATCCCAATATCATTCTCAATTTTTCTCCAATCCGGATTTCCCAGCGGAAAAATATCTTTAAGGAGTCCCATTCGATTGGCACCATCAGGCTCCTCATCCAACATAATGAAATAAGATGATTTAGTAGTTTGCTTTGAGATTTCTTGAAGCTGACTAATTAATTTAGTGACCTGGCTAAAAGAGGTAAAATTTCTTTGGTATAGGACAATCCCTGCTGGTTTTACCTCTCTAAGGATAGATTCCGATGTTTTATCCAATTCAGCATAAGGGATCCCCACAACCAGGTTTTGTCCAAATTGATCAGATAAGCTAAGTTTTGTTTTTTGATTAACAGGAGCAGTTGTTTTTGAAACAGCTACTATTGGTTTGGGGCAATAAACGATCAAAGGTCGAAGAAGCCAGATAAAAGAAAAATAGATAAGAAGGAAAATTAGTAAAACTATTCTTTTTATAATCAAAATCAGTTTTCCTCTGGCTGGGTAAAAAGAAAAGCTCCATTCTTATCGATCCGAAGCTTGTAGAGCAGGTAATAATCTTTATCGAATTTCGTTGAATAATACTGGTAAGGATCTTTACCAAAAATCCAGGATATGAGTTTAGTTGGTTCTTTATCCTCTTTTATAGCTGGATTTTTTGTTTTACTAAATGTTATGTAATATTCATTGTTCCTGGGGATGTATTGTGAATCAATAATGGGAAAATGAAGCAAATAACTTGTGTTTAACTCCTGATACTCGATATGTTTACTAATATCCTCTAGATTAAGATTCATAATCTGCTGCTTATTGCTGTTATAGAGTTGGAGCCCAGAAAATAAGTTCTCATGCCAATAATTAAAAATGTCGTAGGATAAGGATATTTTATCGTATCCTTGATTAGCAATCACTAAATCCAGACCGTTTTCTTTGTTTCTTCGAAAATCAATGAATCCCTTTTCAATAGGAACTAATAATCCTTTGTACTGAGAAGGTAAAACAAATTTTTCAGGACCACGGTTCCATTTATTGAGCTCAACTGGATCTCTTTGATAAAAATTGGGACGAACAATCTGTTTTGCTTTGTTCAACAAAACCATATCTTCCAGTTGAATTTTGATCAAACCTATTTTTTTTGTTGGTTTATATTCAATTTGCATAACTGTTACCGTTGGATTAATAAATATGGGCTCTTTCAGTTTATACCAAAAAACTCCGTTTGTGTAACAATATTGGTCAAGAATGGAGGCTCCACGAACTTCATATGTAAAAAATGGACCGCAAGCATGAGCTTTTGGCAAAAGAAAATCCAAGAAACCTAATTTAATATCACCTCCTCTGTTGTAATTATCCACTAACCAGGCAAAACTTATTTTTAAATCCTGGATAAGAGAAGGATCGTTAATTTTTAAGCCTACATAACTGATCAGCATACTTTCAGATACTTTAATTGGTGTACCGATAAAAGAGAAAAAATGACTTTGAAATCCAAAAATAGGTTGATCATCATTGTAACTTCGATCAATGATCATTTCATTTTGATCTAACCTCATAGCAGGTTCAGAGGATGGATCAATACTTTTTAAATAATCCTCATTGGCAAAGGAGTAATTATAGTTATAAGGGGAAGCATACAAGAGATTTATTTTTGCTTTTTCAGTTTTTGTGTACTTTGACAAATCAGTAAAATTAATTCTAAGGTTCGCCTGATTGGTAGACGAAACTTTTTCTTCCTTTGATAATGTTTTTACCGGGTATCGCAAAGTTTCTCTGTTGATTTGATAGAAAGTTTCAGCTTCAGCTGGAGTCAACTGCTTATTGTAAATACGCAGACCATCCAAATAACCAGCATAACCAAATTCACCTTTTTTGGTTGGATATCCACCAAATTTTAAACCTCCCCATAGTTTTGTTTGTTTCCAATCAAAAGGAATTTTTTGAGGGAACTGTTTAATCAGTTTTCCATCGACATATACCAGGATAGATTTCCGACTAAAATCCCAGGAACAAACCAAATGATACCATTCATCTTGTTTCAATCCTGAGTTCCAAAAGATTTTATTACTGGTTTTACCATTTTGAAAAAAAATGGTTCCATCATGAGTGATCCCAATTTGAATCTGTTGATTGGAATCTACAAAAAAATGTTGTGTTATATTTTCACGTATCGAATACATTCTTAACCTAAGCTCTATAGAACCTTTTTGCGCAATAGATTGCATTGCTTTCGATGCTTGTGTAAAAAAAATATCTTTATCCCTATCATCTTCGTACCAAGATTTATAATCTCTAAAGAAAATATATGATTTTTTATCTCCATAATAACTTCTTTCAAAAAACCAGCTTGTTGAATCTTTTATAGTAGAAAGGGTTCCATGATTTCCAGATCCAGAAAAATCATAAATATTCGTGGTTACAGGAGCATTGAAATAATACCACCCAATCAAATCCTTTTCAGGCAAAAAAGTTGTCTTAAAATTGGAGTAAGTATATTTTGTATCGTTTCCATAATAAATATAGATACTTTTTTTTAACCTTGGTTTAATGATGGGGATTCGTATCCAAAATTTGGTAGCTTCTTTTCCACAGCCTTGTTCGATCCAATGGGAGATAATTGTTTTTCCGTCCTCATCGGTAAAATAGATTTGATCACAATTAAAGGAGACTTTAGATTCCCGTATTAAAGACAAAATATCAATTTCCATGCTGACAATATAATATTTAAGTGGAATCTGATTGACTTGCGTATCAAGGATTATTTTTTTCCGATAAAGATTGATTGAGGTGTCAAAACTATCAATAGTATTTTTGGAGTTAGAGGTATTGGAGTTGATTGGTGCCTCCAGAGGTATATTAAATTTCTCAATTTCAACCTTTGCATTTGGATTAATGGCAGAAATAAAACCTACTGTTGGGATTTTGACCTGTTGTTCTACCAATGAGTCCGTTGTTTCCCCAGGTACTATTTCTTTATAAGTAACCTTTTTTAAATTTGAGACTTTCCCTTGATACAAGAGGAAAATGAAGTAAAAGCATAACAGCAATACCACCAGAAGAAATAATTTTATTGTAGTTTTTGAAAACCTACTTTTCATAGAGGAAATTTTAGTCTTTACTCTTAATTAATCAAACAAACAAAACTACAAAAAAATTAATTTGCTGTAAATGATTCTCAGAAAGAACCTACAACAACAACTGAGTAAGAAAACTAACCTACTCAGTTGTTGTTGATAAGCATTTAACCGCGTCCCGTCCCCGGAGCGCTTCCACAAGAACAAGGCTGCTGCGGAGGTTTATCTCCTGGTGGTTTGGGATCAGTGGGTTGTGTTCCGCCTGGGTTTGATGGTTGTTCCTTGGATGGTGGTTTTGGGCAGGGTTTTGTCTTTCCGGGATTTTTTTCCGGCGCTCTTGGAGAATCGAGTGGCTGGATGCTTTTTTCAATCGTGTTTTTGTATGTTGCTTTTGTATATTCAACTTGTTTTGTATTTAACACAAAACCAAAAGCAACCACTAAGAATACCAACACTAGTACGAGAGAAGAAATTTTCTTCATTTTGCCTCCTTTCCGTTAACAATGTGAACTACTTCTATTATCTCCTAGTATTTTACTATGTAAAGTACCAGTAGATATTCAATATAACTGGTTGAGTTTGAAATAATTCAAATTAATTTAATTAATAATTGACAAAAATAAATACTGTTGTAGGGTAAAAATAAGGAGAGAATTAGTATGAAAGTAAATAGAATAAAATTTTTTGTACGTAGTACGCTTTTTTATTGGAGCTTTTTTTTATTTATTCCCACTACCAATGCCGTAATTGAAGCACCATGCTGTCCACCAAGTCTATCCAAATTGAGTAAAGCGATAGCATCCCAATTAAAACAAATAACAAACAGCTCAAGCTACCAACTAATGAGGATGGTGATACTTGCTCTCCTTGGTATAATGATTCTGTATGTAGTTGTACTAATTCTGTTGGCAGTGAAAAAGGAAGCCAAAGCTTCGAAAGAAAAAACAAAACAAGAACCTCTGACACCAATTTAATCCTGGTTTTTTACCATATCATTCCAGAATTATGCCTTTGTCTTTAAAAGTGGCAAGGATGTCTTCTTTGGAAAAAAAACCGGTATGTCGAAAAAATTCTTCTTGATTTTTATCTAAAAATATCTGTGTCGGAATCACATTGATTTTGTACTTCTTCACTTCATCAGGGTTTTCAATCACATTAATGAACTCAAAAGCAATCTTGCCTGAATATTTACTCTTTAGTTCCTCAACAATCGGGATCATCATTTTGCAGGGAACACAAGTTGTAGAACCAAGCTCTATCATTTTTGGCAACGAAGATTGCGATGAAATCAAATTGTTTTTTGGCTTTTGAATTTGTTTGTAAGCAACAATACCTACTAAAACAAGAATAAGGAATCCAACCATGCTGAATCTTAATTTTACATTCATGGTGTTTCTTCCAGTTGGCTATTCATGATCTTTATAACAATCTCTTCTTTTGACAGGAGTTTCCCGGCAGATATAACTTTGCCATTTATCACAAGACCGGGCGTACTCATGATATTAAACTTCATAATTTCTTTAAAATCTGTAATTTTTTCAATATTTGCCTCAACTCCAGCATCTTTGACTGCTTGCTGTGTGTGCTCAAACAATAGTTTGCATTTCGTACAGCCAGAGCCCAATATTTGAATTTTCATTTTTTCCCCTCCTAAAAAATTAGATTAAACAGGTAGCCGACAATTATAATACCGGTTGCAACCACACCGATAAATATTGCAATCAATTTCCATTTTAATACTCTTCTTAAAATAAGGATTTCTGGTAGGGACAACCCAATCACAGCCATCATAAAAGCCAAAACAGTACCCATGGCAGCCCCTTTGCCTATCAATGCCTGAACAATCGGAAGGATCCCAGCTGAATTGGAATACATAGGAACACCCACCAACACAACCATCGGTACAGCCCACCAAGTTTTTTGACCCATAATCCCTTCGATCAATCGAGAGGGAACATAGCCATGAATCGCCGCGCCAATGGCAATACCTACTAAGATATACGGCCAAACTTTGCTAACGATTCTTTTTACTTCACCGAAAGAATAGGTGATCCGATCCGATAAAATCAACCTTCCTTCTTGGACTCCATTCGATTTAAATTGTATCTCATAAACCCATTCTTCTACATATTTTTCTAAATGAAGCTTGCCGATCACTATTCCGGAAAAGATCGAAATGGATAGGCCTGCCACAAGATAAACAACTGCATATTTCCATCCAAACAAATACAGCATAACTAAAGCCAACTCATTGATCATCGGGGCAGAAATTAGAAAAGAAAAAGTGATGCCAAGGGGGATACCTGTTTCAACAAAACCAATAAATAAAGGCACAGCTGAGCATGTACAAAATGGCGTGACAATGCCAAGAAACGAAGCCATTACATTCCCGATCCATTCTTTTTTTCCCCGTAAGAGCCTCCTCGTTCTTTCTGGAGTAAAGAAAGACCGAATGATACCAACTACAAATACTACCAGAGCAAGAAGAAGCAATACTTTTGGAGTATTATATAAAAAAAAATAGACTGATGCACCAATCTGGGATTCAATTTTGAACGGTAATAGCGTAAAACTGATCCAATAGGTAATGTTTACGAGGTAATGATTCAAGAGAAACCACACAATTAGAGACAGGAAAATGTAAATGATCTGCTGATTCAATATTTTTTTTTCTTCAATCATTTGCCAGTAAATCCTTCACTTGTTTGATCAGGGGAAGCATCTCTTTATTTTTTAGAAAATAGATATTTTTTTGTCCCTCCCGATAAGAATCAACAAGACCAGACTTTTTTAATACTGTTAAGTTACGGGAAGAGTTTGGCTGGCTAATTTTTAGAAGGTCCGGAAATTTACAAGCGCAATACTCTTTTTCAGCTAATAGGAGAAGCATTTTGATACGAATGGGGGATCCAATGGCTCGAAACACTTTCGCAATGGAATCAATCGAATCATTTGAAATCGATTTTTTCATTCTTATCTCCTACCTTTGTTTATTCCCAAGGGATTTGAATCGGTTGCAATGCGGTCTCCAGCTTTTTTTTAATAAAAGCCAGGTTTTCAGCCGTGGTTGCTTCAGCACGGATGATAATCTCAGGACCAGTATTAGAGGCTCGTATCAAACCCCAGCCATTATTTATTATAGCTCGTACTCCATCTATATCGTTAATTTGAAATTCTTTAGAAAGGTACTGCTTTGCTTTTTCTACTATTAGAAACTTTTCTTTTTCAGTCACATGAGCCCTGATTTCAGGAGTGGAATAAACCGTTGGCAGATCGGAGAGCATTTCTGAAAGGGATTGATATGAGTTTGATAGGATTCTCAGTATCCTGAGACCGGCATAGGTAGCGTCATCAAATCCAAAGTACTCGTCTTTTAGAAACATATGTCCGGACATCTCCCCGGCTAAAATTGCCCCGATTTCTTTCATACGGGCTTTAATCAGAGAATGTCCTGTTTTATAAATCTCAGGTTTTCCGCCTAACCGGGTAACTTCATCTACAAGAAGTTGGGAGCATTTAACTTCTACTAAAACTTTTTCACCTGGAAAATTTTTCAAAATTTCTCTCGCGAACAATACAAGGATAATGTCTCCCCAGATAGGACTCCCATTTTCATCTAAAAGCCCAATACGGTCTCCATCCCCATCCAATCCTATGCCTGCATCACAATGATTATCACGAACCGCTTTAGCTAAATCCCTGCAGTTTTCTAATTTTACCGGATCCGGAAAATGATTGGGGAAATCTGGGTTTGAATCACAATAGATTGGCACAACGTCTACACCAAAACTTTCCAATATTTTTTGGGAAGTTATTGATGCTGTTCCATTCCCGCAATCAAGAGCAATCTTCAATTTTCGTGGTCCCAGTTTTATATGATCCAGGAGATAGACATGATACTCTTCTAATATATCTTTTTGTGCAACTTCCCCTTTGTTCTTATTTTCAGTAAATAGATACTCTTTTTCCTGGATGTATCTCAAAATCCTTTGAATATCATCCCCATATATGGTTGATTCTCCCAATAATATCTTAAAACCATTGTAGTTTGCCGGATTATGGCTGGCTGTAATCATGATTCCTGCCGGAATGTGCCCCGTTCGGGAGGCAAAATAAAACATAGGCGTTGTCACACACCCCAGATCAATGATATTGAAATCTTTTGAAACAAGGGAAGAAACAAGTATATCCCGGAATGGTTTCGAGGAATGCCGGTTATCATAACCAACTAAAATTGTATTCATTTTATTGGCAAAAAAGAAAGAAGCAAAGCCTTTAGCTAGCTCTTCCAAGGATTCGGTTGTCAGTTCTTGCCCGACTATTCCACGAATATCATATTGTCGAAATATGGTTGGGTCGATCATTATTTTCTCCTCACAGTTATCGATATTTGTCATGCCCGGAAGTTTCGAGTTTTTTTACCAAGTTTTTAATATCCTGGCTATGTTCTTTACTGCAAACCAACAGAGAGTTTCCGGATTTTGCAATGATAAGGTTTTTTACACCAACCGCAGCAATCAGCCCTTCATCTACATAGACGATTGTATCCTTTGTATCGATACTGATGAAGTCTCCTTTGATGACAATATTTCCTTCACGATCTGAATCAAAAACATTCTCAAAGGAGAGCCAGTTACCTAGATCATTCCAAGGGAATTGTACCGCTAGGACGAAAATCTCTTTGCTGTTTTCCATAATACCATAATCAACAGAAATCGACGGAAAACATTCATATGTCTTTCGCTGAATTGTTTTATCCTCTGTTTTTAAAATGATATTGACAATCCCATCATAAATATTTGGCAGACAAGTTTTAAATAGATTAATAAAATAGGACGCCCTGAATACAAACATACCGCTGTTCCACAAATACAATCCACTACGGACATATTCCTGGGCTTTTTCTAATCGGGGTTTTTCAACAAATTTTAAGGCTTTGTATATCGAATATGGTTTTTGATCTACAACATCCTGGTCTCGAAGGATGTAGCCATAACCCGTCTCTGGTCGAGTTGGAACGATACCAAACGTAATTGTTCCTTCGTGTTGGGATAAAAAATCAAACGCATTAAACATCTCCCGTAGAAAACCTTCTTCGTCCAAAATGAGGTGATCAGAAGGCAAAACGGCTATCGTATCGTCACCCAATCTCTCCATCAGAATGGATACGCTCAATCCAAGACATGGCGCTGTGTTTCTTCCACAGGGCTCCCCGATAACGTTTTCTTTTGGAATCGGAAGTAATAATTGTATTTTTTCAACATATTGCTCCGTTGTTATAATAAAGATCCGATCCGGAGAAACAATTTTTTTTGCTCTTTCAAACGTTGCCTCTAAAAGGGTGTTATCATCTGAAAGACTTAAAAATTGTTTTGGATTATCCTGCCGACTAACAGGCCAAAATCTTTCTCCAACACCACCAGCCATAATAATTACACTCGGCATTTTAAGTCCCCTTTCTTTTTAATCAGAAACACCTGCTGGTTTTCTCCCTCTATATCATAAGAACCAACAGATCCTGGAATCAAACAGCACTCGAATGGATTTAATTTAAAATTATGATCGATAAGAACTGCTTTTTCAATAGCTATAAGAATATGGAAGCTCAAACCACATGTATCCAATTGTTTTTTCCCGTTCAACTGGATTGTTTTTACCTGATAGTTCTCTAAGGATTGGTTCAAGGGATCCGACCGGAGATGTGTTTTTTCATCCTCAAAATGTATCGATTGAAGAGCTTTGGAAAGATGCAATTCACGGGGGTTTCCATCCTTCTCATGTCTGTCCCAATCGTACAATCGATACGTAATTTCTGAATTCTGCTGGATTTCAAGCAATTTCAGGTTTTTCCCTAATGCATGGATACAACCAGCAGGAATATAGATCCAATCACTCTTATTGGGATGATCGAACCGGAGAAAACGCTGTATAGATTTATCCTGGATTGCTTTTTCTAGTTCATCTGATTTAATCAAAAAATTAAATCCATGAATAATTTGCGAATCTGCTTCGGTCTGAACAAAATACCACATTTCCGACTTTCCCCAAAGTTCCTTTTCAAGATGTTGGGCTATTAAATTATCCGGATGTACCTGAATCGATAACCATTCGTTTGTTGAAATAAATTTTATCAGCAGGGGGAATTTTGGTGGAACATCCCCTTTTCCAAATAAATATTGCGGACTTTCCTTCATGATATCGTTAAGGGAAATATTTGAATTCGCTACTTCTGTATTTCCACCCAACAACCATAACTCATACCCCCATACAAGATTCTTATGAATTGGTTTAAATTTCAAACATCGATCCGTTACTTTAAGTAGTCTCATATGCTTTGATTATTGAATTCTTCAATTGACATGTCAATACAATCACCGTATATTTTTGTGTAATAATTGATATAGATATGGAAATGTATTTTTAAGCTCTATAGGTTAATTGCACTATAGGAAAGAGGGGGTATTGGTTTTATGCCATTATTGGAAGTTAAAGACCTGCATACATATTTTTATACGATGGACGGGATCACAAAATCGGTCGAAGGAGTTAGTTTTTCGATTGATAAAGGAGAAACACTCGGCATAGTGGGTGAATCGGGTTGTGGAAAATCAGTTACTTCTCTCTCTATTATGCAATTATTAGCAAGACCTCCTGCAAAAATTGAAAAAGGACAAGTTATCTTTAATGGAGAAGATTTACTACAAAAAACAACTGACGAAATGCGGCATATTCGCGGGAATAAAATCTCGATGATTTTCCAGGAGCCGATGACATCACTGAATCCTGTTTTTACAGTTGGTAATCAAGTAGCTGAAGTGCTAATTAACCATTTTAACATGGGAAAAGAAGAAGCAAGGCAAAAAGTTATTGAGGTGTTTGCAAACGTTGGCATTCCAGATCCAATTCGAAGATACTCCAGTTTTCCCCACCAAATGTCTGGCGGTATGAGACAGAGAGTAATGATCGCCATGGCTCTGGCTTGTGATCCTGATTTATTAATTGCCGATGAGCCAACGACAGCGCTAGATGTAACGATCCAAGCCCAAATTCTTGAATTAATGCGCGATATTAAGCGCCGAACAAATATGGCCATCATTTTAATCACTCATAATTTAGCCGTGGTGGCAGAAATGGCAGACCATATTGCTGTCATGTATTACGGACGGATTGTCGAATATTCAAATATTAAAGAAATATACAAAAACCCAATGCATCCCTATACATGGGGCTTATTAAATTCGATTCCCCGTGTTGACAAACCGAAAACAAGTGAGGCACTTCCCGCAATTCCTGGCGTTGTACCCAACCCTTATAAGCCGCCCCAGGGCTGTAAATTCAATCCGCGATGTAAATATGTACAACCAAAATGCCGCCTGGAAGAACCAATGTTAGAATCACTTGGTGCCGGGCATTTTGTACGTTGCTGGTTTCCTGTAGTCAATCAATAGGTTTTAGGAGATTACAAATGTATAAAGAAAAAGAAGTCATTATCAGAGCCGAAAATCTAGTTAAGTATTTCCCGATTTACGGAGGGTTGCTGGATAAAAAAATTGCTGACGTAAAATCGGTAGACGATATCACCTTTGAAGTAAAACAAGGGGAGACCTATAGCCTTGTCGGTGAGTCGGGTGCAGGAAAAACAACAGCAGCCAAGACGGCGATACGGCTTTACAACCCTACAGGCGGAAAGCTATTTTTTCGCAGGGACGTAAATGAAGAGCTGGAAGATATTACTAAAATCAAAGGCGAATCCTTACGTTCATTACGAAAGCATGTACAAATAATTTTCCAGGATCCGAGTGGTTCATTGAATCCCAGGATTCCCGTTGGGGATATTATCTCAGAGCCATTGATAGTACACGGGTACCGAAATAAAAAAGAAATCCAGGAAAAAGTATGTGCTATGATGAAAATCGTAGGATTGCGACCAGAATACCTAAAACGGTACCAGCATGAGTTTTCTGGTGGACAACGTCAGAGGATCGGTATTGCCAGAGCTTTAATTCTTAATCCCGCTTTCATAGTCTGCGACGAAGCTGTTTCTGCGTTGGACGTTTCCATCCAGTCTCAAATCATCAATTTACTACAGGAACTTCAGCAAAAATTCAACCTTACCTATTTGTTTATTGCTCATGATTTAGCTGTAGTCAGGCATATGTCCGACACAATCGGCGTAATGTATTTGGGCAAACTGATGGAAGTAGCCCCAAATACAGTTTTGTTCAATCAGCCCCTTCATCCCTATACAAAAGCACTACTAAATGCGGTACCCATACCAAATCCAGAAATAAACCGGGATCGTAAAATTATAATGGGAGATATTCCTTCACCCATCAATCCTCCCTCTGGATGCCGTTTTCGTACCCGGTGTCCTTTTGCCATCAAAGAATGTAGTGAAACAATTCCAGAACTGAAAGAATACGAGAAAGATCATTTTGCCGCTTGTTTCCGAATTGGTCAAATTTAACCGATTTGATTTGTATACTTTGGGAGGAATAAAATGCTGACTCCGCTTGAAATATCTAAGAAGGCTTTTAAAGGTTCGGTTGCAGGTGGATATAGTAAAAAAGACGTTGATGATTTTATCGAAGTCGTCAAGGAAGATTATGAAACCCTTTATAGAAATGTAATCGATTTTAAGGAAGAAAACGGTCGATTAAAATCAGAACTGGATAGATATGCCAGTACCAGCGACCAACTGCAAAAAGCTTTGACGCTTGCCCAGAAAACGGCAGATGAAATAAAATTATCCGCCGAGAGACAAGCTGATTTGTCCGTCATGCAAGCCAATGTAAAATCACAACAAATCTTGAACTCAGCAGAAGCCAAATTAAGAAACATGAATCAAATGTATCGCCAATTCAGTTCTGAGTTTGGTTCCTATCTCGGTACGTTCAAGAAACTTCTGGATAAATTAGACTCTGATGCCGAAAGAGTCACCAAAATGCTCTACCCAATGGAAGATGATCCCGACTCAGAGGAGAATCCTCCGAAACCCACTAGTGAAGAATAGCTTTTTAAGAAAAAACAAAGCCATCCTCCTGGGAGTTATTGTTTTTTTCTTCCTTCTTCTGTTCGATCATGCCTCAAAGCTTTGGATTCTAAAGAATCACCAATACAAACCTCTTCACATATTGCCCTATTTTGATTTTGTATTTGTTCAAAACCGAGGGGTTGCTTTTGGTTTGTTTGCGAATACTCCTCTTAACTTTACACTGATTTCACTGGTTTCCATTGGATTAATCTTGTATCTCCTTAAAAAGTTCTTACATTCCCCTCCCCCAATCCTTATTGCTATGGTTTTAGCTGGAGCTTTAGGCAACATATGGGATCGTATCCTGTTTGGGTATGTAATCGATTTTGTAAAAGTAGGTTCTTTTTACGTTTTTAATGTAGCTGATTCTTCGATTACTTTATCTGCGATCTGGATACTAATCCTGATTTTACATGAAAATAGAAAAACAGTTTAAAGTACAATCCGATCAAAAACAGCGTATTGATAAATTCTTAACGGATTCACTGCAAATTACGAGATCCAAAGCAACTTTTTTAATAGAAAATGAAATGGTTTCCGTAAATGGGAAATATGTAAAACCATCTTTGTCGTTAAAAAAAGGTGATTCTGTTGCTATCATTTTAGACGAAACAGAAAAAAGCGATATTTTTGCTGAAGATATTACTCTAGACATTCTATATGAAGATCATGACTTCTTAATCGTCAACAAACCAAGGGGTATGATTGTCCATCCGGCTGGATCGACCAGAACCGGCACACTGGTCAATGCACTGCTGAATCATACAAAAAACTTATCAAGCTTTTTTGGAATCGAGAGAGCAGGGATTGTTCATCGAATCGATAAAGATACAACAGGCTTATTGATTGTTACAAAACACGATAATGCCCATCAATATTTTGCTGATCGATTCAAAGATCATAAAATCGAAAAATACTACCTGGCTCTTGTTGTAGGAAATTTTCCGCAAGAAAAAGCCAGGATCATGCTCCCCATTGAGAAGGACCCAAAGAATAAAAGCGTGAAGATTTCCACCTCTGGAAAATTTGCCGCCAGCGATGTAGAAGTGATCGAACGATTTCCTCATCATACGCTCCTTCTAGTAAAAATCTATACCGGCAGAACCCACCAAATTCGGATCCATCTTTCACACATAGGATTTCCTATAGTAGGCGACCGATTGTATGGCAAGGAAGATTCAAATGTTGATGGGCAATTGCTTCATTCTCACCGATTAATTTTTGTTAAACCAGGAGAGACAGAAAAATCTGTTTTCGAATGCCCTTTCCCTGAAGATTTCCGGCAATATCTTGAGAAACTACGAACTAAGGAATAATATTCACCGTTACAGCTTCATCTACTTCAATAAATAATTGTGTTCGATTTCTTATTATATTTTTCGATAAAATATGAAGCTTGTCATTCAAATCAAGACTATAGTTTAAGGGAAACTCGACTAGATATCTCTGTGGACGGGTATTTTGGAATAAAATTTGATTTTGAGTAACAATTGGACACGCTTGAACATCCGCATAATTTTCAACATAAGGACGTGTATTGGAAACAAAATCATACTCAATCCAGGGAAAAGCAGTATGCATAGCTTTGAATTCAGCTCCCAAACGATAAAACAATCCGTTTTTACTTGTCGCTTCTCCATACCAGGAGAGATTCTCCGGGTTTCGAATCCATCCGACGGGAAGCGTGGGATAATTCGTTGGATTGCTGTAAATATCATCCGGGTGAAGAAAATGAGTCCATATGCCAAAAGCCTCCAGCGTAGAAAAAGCAATCAGGCGGTCATAAGAGTTTAAATAATAACCAGAAGTGCAACGGGGTATATCAATAACGCTCCCATCCCATGGCTCCCGATCAAATTCCCTGTTTTGTCCCAACATTGTATCAGCCTCATAAACAGAGCAAAAGGATAGAATTTCAGGAAAATTTTGTTTCAAAATTGCATATCCATCTTGATCAATTTCATTCATCGGCGGAACATAGAAGGCGGGGGCTGTCTTTGAGTACTGAAACCATTTTTCCCTAGCTGAAGACAATGCTTGATCCATCTGGAAAACACTTTCCCAATACGATTTTGTTAATGGGACATGATTATACCCATGGAAACCGATTTGAAACATTTTTGGATGATTTTGAAGATATTGTAAAAGAGTACTCGGTACATTCACAATTTTTCCATCTTCCAAAACATTGCACAAATCCCAATCGTTAAACAGAAACGGAGAAGATTTTTGCTGATTATAATTAAAAACAACAGCAGTAGAATAGCGGATTCCGTACTCAATCGATAGTTTTTCCAAGTCTTTTAAAAGGATAGAGGAATAGAAACCCGTATCGGTGACTCCCAGTTCAGTAAAAGTTGGTTCTAATTTTGCTCTCCAGGAAGGTGCTGGATAATCATCAACAAAAATCAAAGATTTCCCAACTACTTTCCGAACCGATACTTCTAAATACCTTGTGATGGAAGCAATGATAAATCCACGAAACGCTTTTGTGTTGAGCATAGCGCTATTCCAGAAAAGAGTTCGCCCCGATCCAAAGGTAGATTCCCATAATAAAGGAACATTTTCGCTGGATATTGCAATTGGCTTGATTGGATTTAAAAATGAAAACAAGTAGCATTCATCTAGAAGATAATCAGCATCTACTTTTATAGTGGCTCCACCAGGAATAAAATCTTCAAGTAACTGAAATCCATGAATCGTATAGGGTTTAGGTTTCACTTTTTTGTCAATCCCAAAAATCTCTGCAATTTCTTCTGTATAACCTCTTATAAACTGAATCAGCTGTCCGCCATTATTGACATATTCTTTTATGTCACAGATTGTGTTTCGACTCAGATTATCGATTAGCTCTGTTACAATGCCGATTAAAGGATAGGATCGCAAGTCGGGAAGATATTCATTTTTGTTTAAGTCCCAGGAAATTGTATCAATCCCATTTTTCTGCAACGTATACAGAACGTTATCATAAACAAGCATCCCATAGGTATCCCTGGAATTGAAAACTAAGAAAATCTGTTGTTGATTGCTATTTCTTGATTTTACGGTGGATGATTTTCCAGAAAGAATCATCGAAAGGACAACAAGGAAAACTACCCAAATCTTCATCTTCATATTCTCCACCTATTTGCAAAAATGTGTCAAGTAAATGATACAACAAATTGAAAAAAAGTTCATCGGAAGAAAGGTAAACATTTTATTCAAGCTACAATAGATCTCCTGGTTTCAGATTTAAATTTTTGACCAAAGTTGAAAATGGTCATATGCTAATATTGTTGTTAGACTATCATGCTAATTCTTGTTTTAACGACAAGCTTTCTGTATCGCTCTAAAACTTTTCAAACCAAAATATACCGTCCCATTTCTCGACGGTGATAATCCCATAATCCATCGCCACTTTATCGATGTACTGCTCCTGAATTCTCAGGTGGAGCGTTTTGAGCCGTCTACGAAAATTCACTAGCGATAATCCTCTCTTATAATGGTTACATCTCCGGCAACTGGGATTTAGATTATTGATATCATCTACCTCGGGACCTTTTCTCCTGCGCTTGGCTTTGATGTGATCCACCTGCAGATCTTTATAATCAAGTGGCCTCCCGCAGTAGGCACACTTTTTCCCGTATTTATTCCAGACAAGTTCTCTCAGCTTTTTGGTCATTTGGGATCTCTCTCGATTAATTTATTATCTCGCCATTCCATGCCAGTCTTATATTCCTTTTCTTATCTTTCTAATGAGTCTCGCTTTATTTTACTCGAATTTGTCTATCTGACGAATTTAAAATACATTACTATTTCGGGACAAAGGATTTAGATTATAATGATCGATATGTTTGATAAAAAAAGTCAGGCGCTAGAATGAAAAGATTTTGGAGTGTTGCCGGTAAAAATCTATGGCTGATAATTCTGGCTTTGATCATTTTAACCTGTGTAGGCATGCAATTTCCTGTGAATTTAGTATAAGGAGCCAACGATGAGACATGTAAAATTGTTTCTAGCCTCTGGTAATAGTCTTAAGAAGGATAGGGATGAGATTATGCTCTTCCTGGCCAACAAGAATCAATACCTGGTCAAACATGGCATCTTCCTGGAACTGGTACGGTGGGAGTTTCTCTCTTCCTCCTTCTCGAATACCCGGAAACAGGATGATTTCAACAAAGAGCTGGAAGATTCCGATATCTTTACGTGCTTAATCTTTGATCGAATCGGGCAATATACCAGGGAAGAGTTTGATAAAGCTTATGACATGTACAAAGCTGGGAAGAATCCCAAGAAGTTTTATCTCTATTTTAAGACCCTACCCAAAGGGAAAAAGGAAGAAGCGATAGAGGTGCTTGAATTCAGAACATCGATTGAGAAAGAGGAGCAGATATACAGGGAGTATAAGTCTCCAGACCAACTTAAGGTCTTTCTGAACCAGAATTTGGACGAGGACATGCCCGAGATGCTCAAAGAAGCACTAATCAAAAACATATTTGAACCTGATGCTAAGCCGATTACCGAGGAGATACCGGACCATATACTGGATCATGTTGAGGATGCTGATAAGATGCTTTCTAAGAACTTGACGGAGGAGGCATTGACCGTATATCAAGAGACATTAAAAGAAGTCAATAAGCGGAATAATCCACGGATTTACGGGCGAATTCAGCTAAGGCAGGGGATATGTTATGTCAATTTGAGCTATTCCCTGGATCAGGAAAAGAACATTCTCAAAGCGATTCTTAAGTTTGAGGAAGCTCTTGAATACCTGGAATATGCTACGGATAAGCAAAACTACTTATATTCGATGCTACGCTTAAGCAGTGCTTATTATTCAATGGGATCCCTAAGAGACCGAAAAAAGAACCTAAGCAAAGCGATCGAAATAACCGAAAAAGTTCTTGCCCTGCCAGATGAAAAAGACTATCCCGACATATATGCAGATGTATATTGGATACTGGGTAGTTGCTATAAAGAGCTGATGGTGATGGATTCCCAGAAAGATTGGTTTGATAAAGCTCAGGGCTATTTTCAACAAGCTTTGACTCTAACGAACAAAGATAAAGACAGCGAACTATATACCAAAATAGCAGTAGGACTGGCAAATGCATATAGTTTTTATACTTTATTAGAGCTGGATCCAGAGAAAAAAGTATCGCTACTGAGGGAGAGTATTCGCCTTTGTGACGAAGCACTGCTTTTGGATACCTATGAAACTGATGCCATCTTATATGTGACGGTACTGGATTGTATTTCCAATAGCTACAACCATCTCAACAGTCTTACTCACGAAGTAAGTGATATTCAAAAGGCTGTTGCTTACAACAAAAAGGAGCTGGAAATCCTGCAGGATTATGAAAACACCGTCACCTATCTCACCGCCCTTAGCAACTATAGCATGAATTTAATCAAACTACATGATCAAACCAAGCAGATGACTTGCCTTACGGAGTCGATTGCCACATCGGAGAAGGGACTTACCAAAACAACCCTGCAAACCCAGCCGATTCGGTTTTCCAAGTTTCATGTCAATATAGGGATATGCTACTATAAGAAAGCGTCCCTGGTAGAGAGTCAGGAAGACAAGACTGCCTTGTTATCAAGAGCTTTGGAGGAATTCGCTTCTGCTTCCCACGTTTTTACCAAATCCCAGTTTTTGATCGGTTATAAATCTATCAAGAATCACGAAGCTGGGTGCTATCTTCAACTGAGCAAGCTAGAGAACAAAGATGAGAATTTGAGGAGAGCTCAGGAAAGAATGGACGATTTGCTAGCTTGTTATGAGGGTGTCCAAAAAGATGGGTTTTACGAAGCCATAGAAAACCTGCAAAAGCAAATCAACCAGGAAAAAGTGTAGGTGTCAAGGGGACGGGGTTGTTGACAACAAAATTAAAAATTAGGCAGTCACGATTTAAGTACTACTCCCCGCTGAATACCGGCATAATACCTTACTTTGGAATTATGTTTACTGTTGTCCCCGTGGCTACTTCTGCAAGGTATTTTGTTCGGTGATCGATAGTTTCTTTTGTTAGGATCTTGATTGAATCCGATAGGCTGAATGTGTAAGCTTCCGGTAACTCGATCAAATACCGAATGGGTGATTGGTTTGAAAAAATGATCTGATTTTGGGTCACTATGGGACAAGATGTATCTTCTGCATAATTCTTTACATGCGTTCTTACATTGGGAACAAAATCGTACTCAATCCACGGAAAATTGGTTTGCATGGATTCAAAAACATCTTTTAACCGATAAAATAAACCGTTTTGTCCTGTCGCATTCCCATACCATGACAAATTCTCGGGATTTCGGATCCATTCGATGGGAAGAGTCGGGTAATTGGTTGGATTGCTGTAAATG
>Ga0247841_10003214_pt1 | contig 30823 bp, 22 predicted proteins | sample LaCruzMarch2015__2_FD_192410 | JGI IMG/M metagenome (GOLD analysis project Ga0247841, IMG submission 192410) | Freshwater microbial communities from meromictic Lake La Cruz, Castile-La Mancha, Spain - LaCruzMarch2015_18m | ecosystem: Environmental > Aquatic > Freshwater > Lake | place: Spain... | reverse complement strand
GCTTTTTCTTTTGTAATTTTATGCATAGGGGATGTTTGTTTTTTGCACCTCAAAGATATTGAATATCAATGAGATAACCAAATAATCCCCTACTTTTTTTTATTTTTGTGAATAATTCAGGTTAGAATGAAAGATGTATTTTCCGCCGACTCTTGAAAAAGAATGATAAATTTGATTAAACAATTATCAGCAATAGATTGGCCGGAAATATGCAAGGAAAACAACTGAAAAAATTAGAAGCAGAACTTTGGCGTGCCGCTGACCAGTTGAGGGCGAACAGTAAACTGACTGCCTCTGAATATTCAATGCCTGTTTTGGGGTTGATATTCCTCCGGCATGCTTACAATCGCTTTCTGAAAGTTAAAGTGCAGGTGGAGAAAGATCTGCCAGAGCACCCGCAGCGCGGCAAACGACCCTTGAATAAAAAGGACTTTGAAGAAAAGAATGCCTTATATCTGCCTGAAACATCACAGTTCGACTATCTTGTTTCACTGCCCGAAGGCGCTGATATTGGAGAAGCCATTGACAATGCCATGAAACGGATTGAGGAAGAATATGACAACCTCAAAGGCGTGCTGCCAAGAAATTTCTCCATTTTCAGTAAAGATTTACTCAGGGAATTGCTTCGTATTTTCAATAAAGAAGTCTTGCAAAAGGCCGATGGCGATCTTTTCGGGAAAATTTACGAGTACTTCCTGAATAAATTCGCCATGACCGGGGCGCAGGAAGGCGGAGAATTTTTTACGCCGATGAGCCTGGTGCAAACGATTGTTAATGTTATTGAACCGGACCACGGTATCGTGTTTGATCCGGCTTGTGGTAGCGCGGGGATGTTCGTGCAGACAGGTTATTTTATTGAAAATGAGGGACTGAATCCTGCTGAAAAGGTAACTTTTTACGGACAGGAAAAAGCGGAACTCAACACGAAACTCGCCAAGATGAACCTGGCTGTTCATGGGTTGGAAGGCAATATACAGGAGGGGAATACTTTTTACGAAGATAAACATGACATGCTGCACAGGTGCGATTTCGTCATGGCAAATCCACCGTTTAATGTGGATGGCGTTGACAAAGGCAAAGATGCTGTTAAAAAAGATTCCCGTTTGATGCTGGACGGAACAGTTAACCTGCCGAAGAACGACAACGCCAATTATTTGTGGATCCAGTATTTCTATAATTACCTGAAGCCCACCGGCCGGACAGGCTTTGTAATGGCTTCTTCGGCGAGCGATGCCGGTTACAGCGAAAAGGAAATCAGGGAGAAGCTGGTGAGAACCGGGGCGGTAGATGTGATGATGGCCATAGGCAACAACTTTTTTTATACCCGTTCTTTGCCCTGCACACTCTGGTTTTTCGACCGGGCCAAAGAAGCAGATCCCCTCCGGAATGAAAAAGTGCTCATGCTGGATGCAAGGAAAATATACAGGAAAGTTACCAGCAAAGTCAACGATTTCAGCCCCGAGCAATTGACGAATCTTATTTGTATTGTCAATCTTTACAGGGGCAATGCCCGTAAGTTTGAAAACACGGTTAAGGGGTATGTGCAAAACGCTATAAATTTAGCTGACGAAACATACACGGTTCTTTTAGCATTGCAAAAACTTTTACAGCAGATTTTGCTGGATGTCAGCCGGGCTATCAATATGATGAATTTTCCTGATGTCGATAAATTCCGGCAGATATTCGACATGACTTTAGAAGATGAAACCAATCTTTACGCGTTGCAGGATGAATTGATGGCCGAAATAAAGTTGTTAAAGACCAAACCGTCGCAACTGGAAAAAGTGGCTCAGCTTTGTAAATCCATCAGAAAACCTCAGGATAAACTTGTCAAACAGGTCACCGATACGATACTTGCCGGTCAGAAAGCCTATCAGTTAATAAAAATTAAAGAATGGAAAGACCTGAATATCAAGGAAAGTATTGATACATTGAGAAATATAATGCTACTGCTCAGCGGCAACCCTGACGAGGAAGAACCCGGTTTGCTGCATGAGACTGAATACTTCTGGAAGCAGTCCCAATGGCTCACCAGCAGGTTTCCCAATGGAGTTTATAAGGATGTTGAAGGACTATGCAGGGTAGTTATCCGGGAAGAAATTAAGGCCAAAGACTGGAGCCTGAGTCCCGGGCGCTATGTGGGCGTCGATACTGCAACCGATGAGGATTTTGACTACGAAGAACGCCTCCGCGAAATTCATATTGAGTTGGATGGCTTGAATGAAGAGGCAGCCAGGCTGGCGGCTTTGATCGGTGAGAATTATAAAACAATGTTGTGATGAAGGAATCCAATAGAATAGAATTCAAGTTGATCCTTACGGATAATCTTGAAAAAGAGGTGGTGGCTTTTCTGAATTACCGGGAAGGTGGGATTATTTATATTGGTGTTGATAACAAAGGGAATGTCAAGGGGATTGAAAATTCTGATGAAATTCAATTGAAAATCAAAGACCGGCTAAAGAACAACATACAGCCCTCATGCCTGGGACTTTTCGATATTTTAACCGAGGGTGAAGGGAAAGACACGATTTTAAAGATCATTGTTGCCAGCGGTCCTGAAAAACCTTACTACCTTAAAAAGCATGGCATGTCTGAAAAAGGTTGTTATATCAGGGTTGGCACAGCATCGGAGCCCATGCCGGTAAGGATGATTGAAACCCTTTTTGCAAAACGTACCCGCAATTCTCTGGGGAGAATCAAATCAAACATTCAAAGTCTTAAATTTGAACAACTTAAAATCTATTACGAGGAGTCGGGTAAAAATCTTAACGCACAGTTTGCCACTAACCTTGGTTTATTAACCGAAGATGGGGCATTCAACTATGTTGCATACCTGATGTCGGATGTAAATGCTGTTTCAATCAAAGTGGCTAAATACAATGGACTAGATAGGGTGAACCTGGTTGAGAATAATGAATACGGTTATTGCTCTCTTATCAAAGCTACCAAACAGGTTTTAGATAAGATTGAACTTGAAAATAAAACGCGCAGCCTGATTACTTCCAAAACGCGCATCGATACCCGCCTCTGGAATGCTGTGGCTTTGCGTGAAGCCATTATCAATGCGGTTGTTCATAACGATTATACACGTGAGGTACCGCCTAAATTTGAGATTTTCGATGACCGGATTGAAATTACCTCTGCCGGAGGGCTTCCGGAAGGGATTAAAAAACAGGAGTTTTTTATGGGCTTTTCTGTTCCGCGAAACCAGGAGATCATGCGAATTTATAAGGATATTGAATTGGTTGAACACTTAGGTTCAGGCATTCCGCGTATTTTACAAAGCTATTCTGAAGAATGTTTTCAATTTTCCGAAAACTTTTTGCGTATCACATTTAAAAGTGAATGGAATCAGAAAGAGGCAGTTGAAGTTATTCCGGTCACCCCCCCGGATACCCCTCCAGTTACCCCCCCGGATACCCCTCCAGTTACCCCTCCAGTTGAAAATTTGCTTAGAATTGTAAGTGGGGAAATGAGTAGGTGGGATATACAGGGCAAACTCATGATCAAGAATAAAAAATATTTTTTGAAAAACTATTTGCAACCGGCTGTCAAAAGTGGATTTATTGAAATGACCGTACCTGACAAACCCAACAGCCGTCAGCAAAAATACCGTTTAACAGAAAAGGGCCAAGCTTTGCAAAAGCAATTAAAGAATGAGCATAACAAATAGAATAAACACTAATTATCCTTTTCAATTAGATTGTTTTGGATCTGAAAGTTTTAATTTAACAATAACTTTCTTAGGATGACAATTTTAAACGCCTGGAATCTGGCTGAAAAAGATAGCTCCCCTGGAGTAAGCCCCGAAGAAAGTGGCAAAAAAGGTGGCCCAATAGGTGGCTCAATCGGTGGCTCAATCGGTGGCTCAATCGGTGGCTCAATCGGTGGCTCAATAGGATTAACAGAAAGACATAAACAAATACTTGAAATAATAATTGAAAACAATCAAATCAGTTATCGCGAAATTGCCATAGTGCTTAAAATTAATGAATCAGCCGTGAAAAAGCATTTAAATACTCTCAAAACCAAAGGCGTGCTAAAACGCATAGGAGGAACCAGAGGTTATTGGCAGGTGATCACGAATAATAAAAGTGAAAATGATTAAGGAAATAAAGGAAATGGCAATCAGGCTGCAGCAACTTGCCCGGCAGCAGGTGGCAGTATATCGCCCTATGGTGGAAGAGATCATCCTTAATAAAATCACGGATGACAATACCATTCAACGTACCCTCGATAAAATGCTCGATTTTGCTTTTGAAGAAAAAATGCTGCTGCTCTATAAAAAGCTTTGCCGCTACTATTGGGATATCAACCCGCAGGCAACAGCCAATTACATCAACTATTACCGCGAAATGTGGGATGAGGATAGTCAAAATCAAATAGCGAAAAACGAAAAGGAAGCGGAAAGATGAAGTGGGAGAAAATTATTTTTTCTGAATTAGTAGAATTTCCGCCTAGAGTTTCATTAGAAAAGGGAGAATTTTATGATAATATTCCTATGGATGTTGTTGATGGTGGAAATAAATACGTTCAAGTTATTGATCAGAAAGTCTACACGGGTGGCGGGGCTAAATTTGCCAATGGCGATACAATTTTTGCGAGAATCACGCCATGTTTGGAAAACGGTAAAATTGCCAAAGTTAAAGGCTTAAATAAAGAAGGTGGATTCGGATCTACGGAATTTTTTGTATTCAGAGCAAAAGAAAAAATTTCAGACCCTGACTTTATTTATTATTTAGCAAAAACAGATATAATAAGACAACCGGCTATAAAAAGTATGGTCGGGGCTTCGGGAAGACAAAGAGCTGATAAAGGAGTTGTGGAGCAAATTAAAGTTCCAAACATACCTCTCCCTACCCAGCGCCGCATTGCTTCCATCTTATCTGCTTATGACGATTTGATCGAGAATAATCTGAAGCGGATCAGGCTGCTGGAGGAAAAAGCCTTTCTTAGTTATAAGTTCATAGTTCAAAGTGCAAAGTTGGAGGAGGCTGTTCTCGGAGAGGTCGCGTATGTTAATAAAGCAAGTATTGGGAATATGAATCAGATGGATGCTCTGCTTTATATAGATATTTCTTCCGTTACCCAGGGGACAATTCATACAAAGACCAAATATGACCTGAAAGATGCTCCCGGCAGAGCGAGGCGTGTGGTTCATCATCAAGATATTATTTGGTCTTGCGTCCGTCCAAATCGTAAATCCTACGCGATTATATGGAAGCCGGAGGAAAATTTAATCGTTTCCACAGGATTTGCAGTAATTTCAGCAAAAGATGTTTCTTCATTGTTTCTTTATCAGTGTCTTTGTACTGATGAATTTGTTCAATATTTAGAAAATAACGCCACAGGTGCAGCTTATCCGGCTGTTACTTTCAGAGATTTTGAGAAAGCAAAAGTTTATCTGCCAAATAAATTGATCTTAGCAGATTTTCAGCTTGAAATGGAACCAATTTTTGAACTAATATATACTATAAATAAGCAAAATGCCAAACTCCGCGAAGCGCGTGACATCTTGTTGCCGCGGCTGATGAGCGGGGAAATTGAGGTGTAATCAAAAATTAAAACCATGGAAATTGTAAATGCAGTTGAATTTTTAAGAAAGGAGCTGAAGGCTGAAAAAATGTAAAGAATTGAACGCGTTTATGTTATTTATTCGTAAATACGATCCATCAATACATCACCGGCGGTCATTGCGCCTGAAGGGATACGATTATTCACGTGCCGGGATGTATTTTATCACCATTTGTTGCCAAAACCATGAATTTCGGTTCGGTAAAATCGAAAATAAAATGATGATGTTAAACCAATATGGAATTATTGCCCAAAATGAATGGTACAAATTACCGGAACGTTTCAAAAATTTGCAATTGGGCGCATTCCAGGTCATGCCCAACCATATCCATGCCATCATATTATTAAACGACCCATCCGCAGGGGCAACCCTCGCGGTTGCCCCTATTACGGATCATGTTGATACGGTTTCCCCAATTCATGATGATATTATTGATGCGCCGGTTGATAATCAAAGGGCAGGGGCAATTGATGAAAAACAAAATGGGGCCGGGGTTGATGAAAAACAGTTTGGGGCAGGGGCGAGCCCTACCCCTGCGGTATCACCATCAAATCCAACGGTTGGTAATATTGTCGGGGCATATAAATCGTTGGTTGCCAATGAATGTTTGAAAATATTTATTTCAAATAACGAAAAAATGGGTAAATTGTGGCAACGAAATTATTACGAACGGATCATTCGAAATCATAATTCATATCAAACCATTACGGTATATATCATGAATAATCCGGCTAAATGGAATGAAGATAAATTTTATATGCAATCATGACCTCCGAATACTCCGAAGATAGCCTGATCGAACAAACCGCCATGGATTTGTTTCACAACCGACTGGGTTGGGATACGGCTTTTGCATTCAATAAGGAGACCTTTGGCGAGGGAAGTGCCCTGGGCAGACTAAGCAGGAAAGAGGTTGTCCTGCGTGAAATATTCCTCAAAAAACTTAAAGAATTTAACCCCGGCCTGCCTGAAAAAACCTATCAGGAAGCCTGGCAGAAACTTACTGAAGAAAGCATAACCAAATCACTGGCCGAGATCAATTTCGAAAAATACCAGCTGTTACGTGATGGATTCCCGGTAAAGATTCCCACACAGCTTGGCGAAAAAGGAGATGGAAATGAGGTGAAAACACTCAAAATCATTGATTTTGAAACGCCCGGCAACAATAACTTCCTGGCTGTGCGCCAGCTCTGGATCCAGGGAAAAAGCAACCGCGAACGCCGGCCCGACATCATCGGGTTTGTCAATGGCATCCCGCTGTTGTTTATCGAACTGAAAGCGGCACACCGCAAACTGGAAAATGCCTACAACGACAACTTTACGGATTATAAAGATGTCATCCCGCAACTCTTCTATTACAATGCATTCGTGATCCTTTCAAACGGGATTGAAAGCCGCATCGGCAGCATCACTGCCAGGTATCAGCATTTTCACGAATGGAAAAGGATCACAGAGGATGAAGACGGTATTGTGGCACTCGATAGGATCATCGCTGGCGTTTGTGAAAAAAACAGGTTTTTGGACCTGTTTGAGAATTTCATCCTTTTCGATACTTCCCTGGGGAAAGTGATTAAGCTGATTGCCCGGAACCACCAGTTTATCGGCGTTAACAAAGCCATCGAAAACATCAGGCAAAAAGAAATGCTCTGTAAATCAGGAATAATTAGCGCTGAGGAAAAGCAGAAACTTGGGGTGTTCTGGCATACCCAGGGCAGCGGCAAATCGTATTCCATGGTTTTTATGTGCCAGAAAATCCACCGCAAATTTACAGGCAGTTATACTTTTTTAATCGTTACCGACCGGAATGAACTGGACACGCAGATTTACGGCACTTTTAGCGGAGTAGGCGCCGTGCCGATGGTGAAATCCGGATCAAAAGATTCGCTCAAGGCCGGAAGCGGGAATCATTTAAAAGAATTGCTGCAGTCAGATCACCGCTATCTGTTCACCCTCATACACAAATTCAATTTTGAAGGTGAAATCACGCAACGGGAAAATATCATCGTGATCTCCGATGAAGCCCACAGGACTCAGGGCGGGCAACTGGCCATGAACATGAGAAACGCCCTGCCCAATGCTTCCTTTATCGGGTTTACCGGCACCCCGCTCTTTAAGGATGATGAAATCACCCGGCGTATTTTTGGCGATTATGTGTCGCGCTACGACTTTAAACGAAGCGTGGACGACCGGGCCACCGTGCCGCTGTATTACGAAAACCGCGGTGAGTATCTCGGCCTGAAAAACCCGGTGATCAACGACCAGATCAGGGCATTGATCGATGCCGAAAGCGAAGACCTTGATAGCGATCAACTTAGCCGGGTTGAGCAGCTTTTTGCCAGGGAATATCCGATACTTACCTCGAAGAAAAGACTGGAGGCCATCGCGAAAGATGTAGTCTGGCATTTCTGCAACCGCGGATACAAAGGCAAAGGCATGTTCGTGGCACTCGATAAGCTTATCGCAGTGAGGATGCATGATTTGATCCGTCATCACTGGGATCAATACATCGTGCAACAGGAAAAGGAAATATCCGGGATTAAATACGGTGACCAGGAAATGCTGGAAAAAAGCAGGGAATTGAACTGGATAAAGGAAACGGAAATTTGTGTCGTGATAAGTCCTGAGCAAAATGAAATTCAGAAATTCCGGAATTGGGACCTTGACATTGAACCACACCGGGCTAAGATGAATTCCCAGGACCTTGAAACCAGGTTTAAGGATGATAATGACCTATTCCGCCTGGTTATCGTATGCGCCATGTGGATCACGGGTTTTGATGTTCCCACGCTTTCAACCCTTTACCTGGATAAGCCACTGAAATCACACACCCTGATGCAAACCATTGCCCGCGCCAACAGGATCAGTGAAGGCAAAAACAATGGACTGATCGTGGATTACATTGAATCTTATACTGCATTGCTGGATGCATTGGCCATTTACGGCGCTGGCGGGGACGGAGGCGAAAAACCTGAAACCCCTGTTAAACTTAAGGAAGAATTAATTGCGCAATTGGAAGAAGCCCTTTCAGCGACAGAAATCTTTTTGGAGGATGAAGTTAACTTTGGCTTACAGGAACTGATCAATACAGCCGGTTTGCAAAAACTGGCTGCAATGGAAAAGGGCGTAAATGCAGTCTACACAAACGATGAAACCAAACGAAAGTTCCAGGTCCTTGCAAGGGAAGTGTTCAGGAAATTCAAAGCGTTGCAGCCTGATAAAGCGCTTAATATTTACGCTCCCCGTAAAAATGCACTTGATGTAATATATTCAGCAATAGAAGATAATATTGAATGTGCTGATGTGTCGGATTTAATGAAGAAAATCCAGCATATTGTTGATGAATCCATCGACAATATGGTGAACGAACCGCTGGAAGAGGGTGGTAAGATCATCGATCTGAGTAGCCTGAATTTCGAAATCCTTGAGCAATATTTTCTGAAAACGCAACATAAAAATGCAGCAATCCAGGCATTAAAAGATAAAATTGAGGGCAGTCTGAAGAGGATGGTTGCCCGCAATCCGCTTATGGTCGATTTTTACAGGCGTTACCAGGAAATTATTGATGAATATAACCGCGGAAAGGATGAAGTGGTCATCCGGGATACTTTCAGAAGACTGATCGAATTGGTAAACTCGTTTACCGAAGAAGAAGCAGACACCAGGCGCGAAGGGTTGACAGACGAGCAAAAAGCGATTTTCGACATATTAAGGCTTGGGAAAAAACTCAATGAAAAAGAAAAAATAAAGATTAAGAAGATTTCGGTTGATTTATTGGATGAACTTAAAAAAGATAAGCTGAGAGTTGAGCAATGGTCGGAAAAAACGACAACTTCAGCATCAGTTTTTAATTTTGTCAGCAAGACATTATTTGAAATTTTGCCTTATCCTACCTATTTGATAGAAGATATTGAAACCAAAACCAATCTGGTTTATGAACATTTAAGACATCAATATTTCGGGGGTGGATTAAGTGTTTATGGGCAGTATTAGAAAACCTCCCCTTTCTCCGGCAAAATCTGCCTGAATACCTCAATTTCGAGCAAACATGCAATATTCATTTTACTTTTACATTTTAAGGTGATTATGATGAAGAATAAATCAGCACAAATTCTGTTTCATGTGATCGGATGTACCATCTTTCTTTCGCTTCCGATTATCTTTTGGCCCGGTCAGGGGGGCATTTCTGATTTTTTCACTGACTTCAGGGCGCTGAGGGGATATGTAAATGATATCCTGATCCTGATGTTTTTTTATCTGAATTTCTATTTCCTGATCCCAAGATTTTATTTTCCAAAGAAATACACTTATTTTATACTGGCGATCATATTGTGTTATTTCATCGTTGCATTTCTTCCCGGGATTATTTTACCTTTTCAGGAATCCGGCCGCCCACAGCACCACTCTGGCCCGGGAGGCAACAGGTTTATCTTTACAATAGGCCATAATCTGGTTTTTTTCCTGGCTGTGGTCTTTTTCTCACTCATGTTGAAAATCAATAACCGGTGGAAACAAACCGAGAAGGAAAAGCTTAAAGCCGAGTTGTCATACTTTAAAGCCCAGATCAACCCGCATTTTCTCTTTAACACGCTGAATACGATCTATTCTCTTGCTATCCAAAAAGCCGGCAACACCGCAGAAGCCGTGGTCAAACTTTCCGGAATGATGCGTTATGTGCTTTCTGATGCAAGCCATGATTATGTTTCTCTGGAAAAAGAGATCGGTTATATCAGTGACTATATCGAATTACAAAAAATCCGGTTTGGCGAAACTGTTAAAATTGATTATAACCCGTGTGATCCGGCTTCCGGAAAAAATATAGCCCCTTTGATCCTGATCCCTTTTATCGAAAATGCTTTTAAATTTGGGGTAAATCCCGGGGAAGACTCATTCATCGGGATTAATATCAGCTTATCAGGCTCTGAGCTCCACATGAAAGTCTTCAATAATAAGGTGAATGACCGGAATGAAACCGAAACGCCGGGCGGCCTGGGTATCAACAATGCGAAAAAACGGCTGGCCTTGCTTTACCCGGAAAAGCATCAGCTTTTTATTGAGGATAAGGATTCGGAATATACGGTCGATTTATATATAAACCTGCCATGATTACTGCTATTGCCATTGACGATGAGCCTCCGGCACTGAAAGTTGTAGAAAGCTTTTGCAGCCAGGTCGATTTTATCGATCTGGTAAAAACTTTTACCAATCCTCATGAGGCATTGAAATATGTGAACAAATTCCCGGTTGATCTGCTTTTTCTTGACATCAGGATGCCCTCGGTCTCGGGAATTCAATTCCGTAAGCAATTATCTCCGGATTTGATGGTCATTTTCACGACAGCCTACAGTGAATATGCCGTGGAAGGTTTCAATGTGAATGCAGTTGATTATTTACTGAAACCTTTTACATTTGACCGGTTTTTGCAGGCAGTGAGCAAAGCACATGATTTTTATAAATTCTTTCACCATCATGAGTCGGCTGTGCAGCAGTATTTGTTTATCCGGGCCGATTACAGCCTGGTAAAGATTATGTTGGAAGATATTCTTTTTGTAGAAGGTCTGGATGATTATCTTAAAATCCATCTGAACGGCCGGAAAACATTGGTAGTAAGGATGACGATGAAAGCCATACTGGAAAAACTGCCTGAGAAGGATTTTATCAGGGTTCATCGGTCATTTATAATTCCCCCGGCCCGGATCGAGAAAGTCAGGAATAAAGTGATTTATATCGGTGGAAAAGAAATACCGGTAGGTGGAAGCTACGAAAAAATATTTTTTGAAGCTTACGGGAATGAGTGAAAAACGAAAAACGAAAAACGAATACCCAATAACCAATACCCAATAACCAATACCCAATAACCAATACCCAATACCCAATACCCAATACCCAATACCCAATACCCAATACCCAATACCCAATAACCAATGACCAAGAACAGATTCATTATCATTATCCTTCTCATATTTGCATGTTTTTCCGCAAACGCCAAAAAAGTCAAATTCGCCGTCGATATGACCGGGCAAACGGTTAGCCCTAACGGTGTCCATGTATCCGGCGATTTCCAGGAGGAGGCAGGATTTGAAGGAGGCGACTGGCAACCTAATACTACTGTTATGACCAACGAACCCGGTTCGGAAATTTACAGTATTGTCGTTGATATCCCGGCCTTTGCAAAATATGAATATAAGTATCTGAACGGAGATCAGTGGTACGAAGTAGAGTTTGTCCCGGTCGAATCAAGGGTCGGTTATGATTTCAATGATAACCGGTGGATATATGTTGATTCGGTGATGAACGATACGACAGGCATCAGGCCGGTCCTGTTTTCCGGGAATGCCCCTCAAGGATATCACCTGCTCAGGCTGAAAGTGGACCTGAGCCTTGAGGAAACGATCGACCCGGCCGGAGTATATGTTGTTACGGATGAACAAGTCGGAACTGTCCCGCAGACCATTATGTATTCGTTTGGCGATGATGTTTATGAGCAGATCATCTATGCTGAAATGTGGACAGATAATAGCGACTGTTATTATCTTTTTGTAAACGGTAAGACGATAGAAGGTTATGAAACCATTCCTGCGGAATGTGCAACAGACGGCTACCGCTTTATAGAAATTTTGAAAGATACCGTGGTTGAAACGGTTTGTTTCTCGGCCTGCGTCGATTGTGACGCAATAGGGACCCATGAAATTTCCCCGCCCTCTAAGACACGCATTTATCCAAATCCCTGTAAAGCCGGTACGACCCTGGAGTTTAATGATTCTGAAACCAGCCACAAGGTTACCATTATGGATTTGTTTGGAAACACGTTGCGGGTATATGATGATTGCACGACAAAATCCCTGGTGATCAACCGTGACAACCTTTATGAAGGCGTGTATTTTTTAAAGATTGATAATGGACAACGATGGATAAGTACCCTCAGGCTGATATTTTCTAACTAATTTAGTAAGCATTAACCATTTAATATTTCATTTATGATCAGAACATCATTAATCCTTATCACCTTATCACTTTTTCACTTTATCACCTTGAGCCAGCAATGGGGTGAATACACCTTATACAGCGTTCAGAACAGTTCTACAGCTCAACTTATTGATACGAACGGGACGACTTATCATTCGTGGTCATTTGGCTCTTCGGCTAAAACAGGATATTCTTCCTACCTGATGCCTGGAGGCACAATAGTAAGAACGGTTGCCCGGCAGGGTAATTCATTCAATGGCGGTGCTATATGCGGCCAGGTGCAGAAAGTCGATTGGGATGGAAATCTTTTATGGAATTACGTCTGTTCTACAACGACCTATTGTTCGCATCACGACATCCATCCCATGCCCAATGGCAATGTCCTGCTGATCGTCTATGAGCTGAAGAGCTCGGCACAGGTTACACAGGCCGGCTGCCAATACAGCCATACTATGTGGCCCGATATGATTCTCGAGGTTCAGCCATCCGGGTCGACCGGCGGGAACATCGTCTGGGAATGGCATGCCTGGGACCACCTGGTACAGGATTATAATTCCTCAAAAGATAATTACGGAGTTGTGGAAGACCACCCCGAACTGCTCGATATCAATTATAATAACACTCCGCAGACAAAAGACTGGATGCATGTGAACGGTATTGATTACAACGAACAACTCGACCAGATCGTTATTAGTTCACATTTTCTGAATGAATTGTATGTCATAGACCACAGTACCACGACAGAAGAAGCTGCCGGTCATACAGGCGGCAATTCGGGAAAAGGAGGGGATATCCTTTACCGGTGGGGAAATCCTGCTGCCTACGATGCCAGCGGCTCGACAATCTTTCATGTGGTGCACGATGCCCACTGGATACCGGCCGGCTATCACCATGCCAACTATCTTGTCGGCTTTAACAACAACGGCATCTCCTTTAATCAATCCAGCGTCGACCTGATCTCGCCACCCTATGACGGATATACCTATTCGCTCATTCCAGGATCGGCTTATGCGCCCACGACTTATTCCCTGCGCCATGCATGCAACGGCCATACCAACAGTGAAGGAGGCTGCCAGCAACTTCCCAACGGAAATACGCTGGTTTGTATCAGCCAGTCCGGTTTAATATATGAAATAGACTCAAATAATACCCTGTTATGGTCGAAAACTATAAGCGGAAATTCATCAAATGCACGCAGATACTCCCGATGCTACGTGGAAGGAACTATCCCCCAGTCGCCCGAAATCACCCAGCAAAACGACACGCTGTTTTCCAGTCCCGGTGAATCGTACCGGTGGTTTTTCAACGGTAACCTTATTCCCGGTGCAACGCAATCATTCCTGGCCCCGGAACTAAACGGAAATTACCAGGTTGCTGTTACCGATGAAAATGGTTGTGAATCTGAATTATCCCCACCTTATCAATTTGAATTAACCGGGATCAATGAGCCTCAAATCAATATCCGGATGCTTGTCTATCCTGTTCCGACAAACGGTTCAATTACGATCAGTGAAGATATTCTTCTGGAAGATCTTTCGGAAATCATGGTTTTTGATCAATCGGGCAGAATGGTCGTACAGGTTGATCCTGTTCGTACCCTTAATCTTTCTTCAGTTGATAACGGAATTTATTTCCTCGTTGCCCGGGGAATTAATCATTCGATTTATACGGCTAAAATAATCATAATCAGATAAATATATTACAGATGAACCTCTTCAAATTCATTTCCGGTACGAAAACCACCCTGTTGCTTGTTATTATGGCTTCGGCATGGAATAGTAATGCTCAGGATGATTTTTACGACATCAACACCATTCAGCAGATCGAAATTTCATTTACCCAATCCAACTGGGATTACATGATGGATACGGCCAAAGCAGGCTCGGGCAGTTACCTGATGGCGCAGTGGGTGAAGATCAACGGGGTACAATACGACAGCGCGGGGGTTAAATACAAAGGCTCGAGCTCCTATGATCCTACCTTCGCAAAAAATCCATTGCACATTTCACTTGACGAGTTCAAGAACCAATCCTACCAGGGAGTCACCAGCATCAAGCTCGCTAATTTCTACGGCGATCCGTCTATGATCCGCGAGCCCCTGGCCTACTCCATCCTGGCTAACTACATGGATTGCCCCAGGTCGAATTTTGCAACCGTGACGATCAACGGGAGCCTGATAGGTTTATATGCGAATGATGAGAGCGTAAATAAAAAGTTCTGCTCAACACATTTCTATTCTTCCGGAAATACATTTATCAAAGGAAGTCCTGAATTACCCGGTCCCTTTTCAAAAAGCAACCTGAAATACATCAGTGGCGACAGCAGCGATTACTTCGGCAAATACGAGATCGAATCGGATCATGGCTGGAATGACCTGGTGGAACTGTGTGAAGTAATCACCAATCAGTCGGAAGACATTGAGAGCATGATCGATATCGACCGGGCGCTCTGGATGATTGCCTTTAATAATGTGCTGGTCAGTCTGGACAGCTACACTGGATGGTTTTCTCAAAATTACTACTTGTATAAAGATAATACAGGCCGCTATAACCCGGTTATATGGGACCTGAACATGTCGTTCGGGGGATTCCCGTTTGCAGGCTCTCAGAATGGCGGCAGCGGCGCCATGACTGTTACACAGATGCAGCAATTATCACTGGAATTGCATTACAATCATAACGACTGGCCGCTGCTCTCACTTGTATATGCCCATCCCATCAGGTGGCGCATGTATGTTGCCCACATACGCACCATTACAGAAGAGATTTTTTTCAGTGGCAGCTATCTCCAAACCGCGGGGATGATGCATTCACTGATAGATGACGCGGTTGCTGCTGATCCGAATAAATTTTTTACCTATGATGAGTTCCAGGGTTCATTAAATACGGATATCCAGTTTGGAGCCTATGTTATACCCGGAATCCAGAACTTGATGGATGCGAGGTCGCTTTACCTGTCAGCGGATTATGCGTTCTTACAGGAACCGCCGGAAATATCATCCGTAGCGCCTGATAACCCGGAACCCTTTCTGAATGAAGTAGTTACAATCAATGCCACGGTAACCCCGGTCGGAGGACCGGAAGTCAGGCTCCGGATCAGGTTCAGCAAGGAGGACAAATTTCAGGAGCTGAATATGTTTGACGATGGGAACCACAACGACGGGGCCGCCGGCGATAACATTTACGGCCGTTCATTCATCATGACGTCGCTCATCGCCCAATATTATATTTATTCTGAGAACGCTGATGCCGGTAAATTTTCACCTGAAAATGCCGAACATGAATTCTATACGCTGAATGCTGTTGTTCCCACAGCACAACCGGGTGATGTGGTGATCAATGAATTTCTTGCTAAGAATAATACTGACACAACCAATGAATACGGGAATAACGAAGATTGGATAGAACTATTCAACATGACTGATAATCCGGTTGATGTGTTTGGCCTATACCTTACAGATGACATCTCCGATCCGGTCAAGTTTGCTTTTCCTGAAAATTCGATTATTCAGCCTGGTAGTTACCTGATGATCTGGGCAGATGAAGAAGATACGGTCTCTCCATACCTTCATGCCAATTTCAAGTTATCGGCAACTGGTGAATCACTGATGTTCAGCGATGGCGCCGGCCTTGTCCTCGACAGCCTTACCTTTGGCCCGCAGACGGCAGATATCTCCCTGGGTAGATGCCCGAATGGCTCAGGGCTTTTCTCTGACCTTATTATTCCCACTTTTGGGACCGATAATTATTGTCCTGATTATATTACAGATCAAGATGTTAATGATCAAGGAGTTATTGTCATGCCCAATCCTTTCCGGGATCATTTTACTATATTAAGCGATAACCCGGAAACTTCTTCAGCCGAAATTTTCAACTCATCCGGCTTGCAGGTAGCAAAAGAGAAGTTTAAATCAGGTGTGGTCAGGTTCAATGCTTTTTATCTTCCGGCAGGAATGTATTTCTATATTATCAGAGACGATAAAAATGAGGTATTATGCTCAGGAAAAATCGTAAAACTTAAATAAAGCTTAATAATAAGTTAACTTTACGCCATCAAACATGGCAGTAAATTCTATATTTATTACCTTTAATTACTCAGGTACCAGGAAATTCTCATAATGCATTTTACGCGTCGTCACATACTCATTCTATTGCTAATTTTGGTCATTCTTACCATCTTCCTGCCGATACCTGTAAGGTATAGTTTTGTTGCTTCTGCAAAAATATATCCAGTCAGGGAGTGGAAACTTTCACGTGGCGCGGAGGAAGGATTCTGGAGCCAGACGTATAATTATGAGACTGATGCCCTTGGTGATTTCAAAAATTACCGCTTCGAAAGAGGGGATATCGCCGAATTGAAGATCAGGGAAAAGCTTGAATTTGATGCTCCCATCGAGGTAAAGGACACGGTTGCCTATATTGAATCCTTTTATATCCAGAACGAAATTACCCGCATCAGTAACCTGCGCGACGTCGAGATGGCGAACATGAACGTGGTTTCTACCGGCGAGAAGCAATCGATGGTGGAGCAAGCGCAGCGGCAATATAACTATGCCATGCAACAATTGGACCTGGAAAAAAAGAATTTTGGGAGGCAGGAAAGGCTTTTCCGCGATAGTGTGATCACCCCGGCCGATTATGATATTTATGAAAATGCACTGAAACTGGCGGAAATCAACACGCAAGTTGCCTATGAGGCGTTGACGTCTTTGAGTACAGGGGAAAAAGATCCAATAGTAAACCTTTCCGGGCAGAAGATCATTTCTTACGAAAAGGAGATCAATCGCCTGGAATCCCAGAAAGCTCAATATACTATTGCCACGCCGATAAGCGGATTGCTTAGCTATGATACTGAAATCGGGGGAATTGTCAAGGTAAGCGACATCAGCAGGCTTCTGCTCAAGATACCGGTGGCTTATCAGCATTCTGCCTACCTGAAAAGCCTGTACGCGGTTAAATTCTCTACTCCTGATAATAAAATCACCGTCAACGCCACTTTTAAAGGATTTGATGAAAATGTAAACCTGATCCAGAACCAGCAGTTTGTCATTGCCAGGGCGGTCACCACAGAGCCGACACCGGGAATTTATCCCGGGATGGTTGTCCAATGCAGGATTTATTGCGATAAAGTAATGCTCCTTGAGTACCTGAAAAGGAATTTTTTCGTATCTTTCTGACCGATGAAGTATGAATTCAAATACATTGTGCCTGTAAGCCAGATGGATCAGCTCCGGGAGGCGATGAGGCCATATTTAGAGCTTGATCCATACGCTGCTGCAATGGAGGATCATGAATACACGGTCAGGTCTGTATATTACGATACTTCCCGCTTCGATTATTATTACGAAAAAATTGACGGCTATAAGGTCAGGAAGAAGATCAGGATCAGGGGTTATAATGAGAAGACCGGGCATGATATGGTTTTCATGGAGATTAAACGGAAACTGAAGGAGCCTATTGAGAAAAACCGCGAACTTGTGACTTTTGAAGTCATGAAACGGCTTATGGCCGGTGAGGGTTCCAGTGCCTATGGTGATATTGAAGACGATCACGGGGTGAATGGCGCAGGGAAGTTTCTCTATCACGTTTACAGGAATAACCTCAAACCGGTAGTGCTGGTGATCTATGAACGGGAAGCCTATTTCGACAGGTTTAAACCTGATGTGAGGATTACGATTGATAAAAATCTGAGAAGTATCGCCTATCCCGGCCTCGATGATTTATATTCGGAAGAAAAGGTTATTCCGGCACTCAAAGACAGCTTCATCCTGGAGGTTAAGTTCAAAGATCATTTTCCGGTCTGGCTGAGGCCGATCACCGGCCAGTTAGGACTGATCAAGCGGTCGGCGTCAAAATATGTCTTTTGTATTGATTCCCATCACCTGACCGAGCCGTCACGGAGGGCGGATATGTTCAGGCTGATGCACTGGAACAGTTTATAATTATAACCAGATGTTAGAAGAATTTCAGAGCATAGATCTTTTCCCGTTGAGCGTTTACACCGTTTTGACCAACCTGGCGGTTTCGCTGGCTTGCGGGATAGTCATCGCGCTGGTGTACCGGTATATTTACAAAGGTCCCAGCTATTCGGCAACCTATGTCAATTCGCTGGTATTGTTGTCGCTGATAACAACCCTGGTGATCATGGTGATCGGCAATAACCTTGCCCGCGCTTTCGGACTGGTGGGCGCCATGTCGATTATCAGGTTCAGGACCGCCGTACGTGATGTGCAGGATATCGTCTACATCTTTTTTGCATTAGCGGTAGGTATGGCCTCCGGCGTCGGCTTGCATGCCATAGCTCTTGCCAGTACGCTGGTCATCTGCCTCGTATCGGTGGTCATGGTCACTTTTAATTTCGGTGCGCCGGGCAAAGCCGAGTATGTATTGCAATTGATTTATCAGCCTTCCAAAGCCACCGAAAACCGGATTTCTGAAATTCTCGGTAAATACTGCCGCGGAGTCCGCCTGTCGAACCTGAAAAGCCAGAGCGAAAACGACAACATCGAGGCATTTTACCAGTTCAGCCTGCGTAGAAAATATAAAAGCACCGAGCTGGTAGAAGAATTTTCCGGCTTATCGGATAAGGTCCGGTTTAATCTGTATTTCGATCAGGATGAAGCCAATATGGCGTTCTAGGTCCATGTTCCATTTTTCATTTTGCATGTTGCATTTTTCATGTTGGGGACTTGTTTTAAATGGAAAATGAAATGTCAAATGCTAAATGAAAAATGAATTCCCACCCCCACCCACGGCCCCTCCCATGCCGGCATTTGTGCCCTGATCATGGATTAACTGGGGAGGGGAGATTGATTTCGCCCGCCTATTCTGCTATTCATATTTATCCCCTTCAGGGATAGACCATCCTTTTCCGATTTCCCATTCTGTTTTGAACATTTGAATTTTCCCATGAAACACCCCGCAAGGGGTGTAATGATAGTAGCCCCGGATGAAATCCGGGGTAAGGAAACGGCAATTCCAATTTTTCCCCCTCCCCGCGACGAGCCTTTCAAAAACCTGCGAAAACTGGCATGGGGAGGGGGTTAGGGGGTGGGGAGATTGATTTCGCCCGCACTATTCATATTTAATCCCTTCGGGATTATCTTACCCTTCGGGATTAGCTAACCTTTTTCCATTGTACATTCTTCATTGCATATTTCCCTCCCCCGTTTGGGGGAGGGTTAGGGTGGGTGCCGAAATGGAAGGGACTCCATCCCTATTTATTTGATACATTTGCCTGAAACTTAAGATTGATGGCAAGATATCATAAGCAATTCAATGACAGGGAAATCGCAAAGAAAAAGATCACAAAGGAAGGCGTAAAAAGGCTTTACCGCTTATTCCGCTTCATCGGTCCGCAGAAATATACTTTTATTGCCGGGATGGCTTTTCTCATCCTTTCCAGCCTAACTACCCTGGTCTTCCCGATGCTTATCGGCGATCTGCTGGACTCAGCTTCGAATGGCACGCTTGACAAGATCAACCGGTTAGGATTGATCCTGATCATCGTTTTCCTCGTAAATGCCGTTTTCTCCTATTACCGGATTTATCTCTTTGCCGTTGTTGCCCAGAAAACGCTTGCCCTGCTCAGGCAAACGACCTATAACCACCTGATCAAACTGCCCATGTCTTTTTTTTCGAGCAGGCGCGTTGGAGAACTGAACAGCAGGATCTCGGCCGATATCTCCTTATTGCAGGAAACATTCACCACCACACTTGCTCAGTTCGTACGACAGGTCATCACCATTGTCGGAGGCATCACCCTGCTGACCATAATTTCACCCCGGCTTACGGTTTTCATGCTTGCCCTGATCCCGGTGGTAGCCATCGTAGCCAGGATATTCGGCACTTTCATCCGGAAACTCTCGAAGGAAGCCCAAACCATAGTAGCCCAGTCAAATACCATCGTGGAAGAAACGCTTCAGGCCATTTCCAGCGTGAAGGCTTTTGCCAATGAGGCTTTCGAGATCTTCAGGTACAAGAAGAAAACGGATGAAGTGATCGTAGTTTCTCTTAAAGGAGCCCGCTGGAGAGGATTATTCGTATCGTTCATTGTATTTGCTTTGTTCGGATCCATCATCGGGGTGATCTGGTATGGGGTTTACCTGATCAACCAGGGAGCAGGCCTTTCTACCGGTGATTTGCTGAAATTTGTTCTCTATTCCGTATTTATCGGAGGCTCTATCAGCGGTGTAGCCGATCTTTACTCAGACATCCAAAAATCTATCGGCGCTACTGAAAATCTGCTTGATATCCTGGATGAAACGACAGAACCTTTATCCCTGAAAGATCATGACAAATCTGAATTCTTTGCCGGAGCAGTGCAGTTTCAGCATGTCTCCTTCTCCTATCCTTCACGTAAGGACCTGGTTGTTTTAAAAGATATCTCTTTTAATGTAAAGAAAGGCGAGCAGGTAGCGCTCGTCGGACCTTCAGGCGCCGGTAAAAGCACCATCAGTGCTCTTTTGCTGAGGTTTTACGACCCAAACGGAGGAAACATACTGATCGATGGAAAAGATGCCAGGGAGTACGACCTGACCGGCCTGCGCGGCAATATGGCTATCGTTCCGCAGGAAGTCCTGTTGTTTGGAGGGACGATCAAAGAAAATATTGAATATGGAAAGCCGGGCGCAACGGAAAATGAAATCCTTCTTGCTGCAGAACAGGCCAATGCAATGGAATTCATCGGCACTTTTCCGGAGGGGTTGGAAACCCTGGTGGGCGAAAGAGGTATTCAACTATCGGGCGGACAGCGGCAGCGCATCGCTATTGCCCGGGCTATCCTGAAAAACCCCGCTATTTTAATCCTGGATGAAGCAACCAGCTCGCTTGATTCTGAAAATGAACGGCTCGTGCAGGAAGCACTGGAAAAGCTCATGAAAGGAAGAACCTCATTCGTTATCGCTCACCGCTTATCCACCATTCATAAAGCCGATAAAATTATTGTAATAGACCATGGCGAGGTTAAAGAAATGGGAACGCATGAGGAGTTGCTGGCCCTCGAAGATGGCATCTACCGTCAGCTGACGAAGTTGCAGATCAATGTGATTGCGTGAGGGAAGTTGACGGTCATTAAGTAGTCATTAAGTTGTCATTAAGTTGTCATTAGGTAGTCATTAGGTGGTCATTAGGTGGTCATTTTAAATTGATAAATCTATCTTTACAATTAATTTTCAGCTTGTAAAGAAATATTAGAATATGAGAAAAGAGATGTACCTCATCCGGGGAAGCGAGCAAGAAGATCACCGGCATTTTGCCGATCGTATGCTAAAAATGGCTTTTGCAGTTGCTAAGCTAATCAATCCGGATGCGCTTAAGGTTACCCTGACCAGGGAGCCTCCTCCAAAAATATCGGTCATACCTTTCCGCAAGTGCAAGATTGCTGTTTTCTCTATCATCAAAGAAGATAATATCAAGGTCGATTTTTTAATGAAATCCGAAGGGTTTTCAGGAGCTTTCACCGTAGAAGAAGCGCTCCCGGTTTCGTATGAAAAGACCTGGACCGATGGTGAACCCAGCCCGGGTGCTTGTTTGCTTACCCTTTTTCACCGGAAACCCGGCATCGATTATGATACCTTCCTCCATCGCTGGCACAACGGCCATACCCCCCTTTCACTCAAGCTTCATCCCCTTTGGAATTATAACCGGAATGTTGTTCTTCAAAAGATCTCCGATCATCCCGACTGGTTCGACGGCATCGTGGAAGAACAAACCCGGACCCGGTCGGAACTGCTGAATCCCTTTAAGTTTTTTGGGAATGCCCTGGAAATTACCGGCAATATGATAGCTGTTTATCGCGATACCAAATCGTTCCTGGATTATAAAAGAATTGAGACTTACCTGGCGGCTGAATATCACATCGTGAGTTGAAAGCGTTTTTCTTTGAAAAACAATTCATATTTTTACGTAACAATAAATCTATCTCGTATATGACCAGCATATTTTTAAAAGCCGAAGAAGCAAGAAGCGAAAACAGGAGCGCCGCTATTTGCATCGTGGTAGGAACCCGGGGATCTACGCCGGGGAAGCCGGGCGCCAAAATGATCGTTTATGCCGATGGCAGTATTTTTGGCACCATCGGTGGCGGTAGCGTAGAAAAAGAAGTAATTGTTAAAGCATTGGAACTGCTTGCTTCCAATAAACCGGAGAAGTTCACTTTTGACCTTGAAAACGACCTCGAAATGCATTGCGGCGGATCTGTGGAAGTTTATATAGAGCCTGTTAATCCCGTTCATAAATTATTCATCTTCGGCGCCGGACATGTGGGCAGAGCCGTTGCAATGTTTGCAAAAGAACTGGATTTTTCGGTGACAATCTTTGATCCGAGAGAGCATATTTTTAATGATGGTGCTTTTTCAACCTTTAACTGTATCGGTAAGGAATATTTTGAGGCTATTGATGATGCCATTTTTGATAAAAATACCTTTGTTGTAATTGTCACGCCAAAACATATTCTGGACGAAGAAATTTTGGCCAGGGTGGCCCGTAAACCACACGCCTACCTGGGTATGATCGGCAGCAGGCAGAAAGTAGAAATGCTGAAAAAACGGTTTCTGAAGGAAAATATACTGTCAGCCGAAGAGCTTGAGAAGATCGATATGCCCATCGGTATAAAATTCAGGGCCATAACGCCGCAAGAAATAGCTGTAAGTATTTTAGCTAAGCTTATTGATGTAAGAAACAATAGGGACTCCATCCCAATTCAGAGCTAATATGCAGAAGACCGTCAGATTCGTCCTTGATGACCGGGTTGTGGAAATCGACTTTGCGAAATCCCCGGTTTTAAAGCCGACCATGACTGTGCTGAACTACCTCCGTTCGCTTCCCGATCACAAAGGGGTGAAGGAAGGCTGTGCGGAAGGCGACTGCGGCGCCTGCACCATCGTAATAGCAGAAGCCGGCGAAAATTCACGACTGACTTACAGAGCCCTGGATTCATGCCTGCTGTTTCTGCCCATGATCCACGGCAAACAGCTCATAACCGTGGAAAATCTTGCTGTTGATCATCAAAGGCAAAAGGTCCTGCACCCGGTCCAGCAAATGATGGTGGAAACCAACGGAAGCCAATGTGGCTACTGCACACCGGGAGTCGTTATGTCGCTGTTCAGCCTGTATAAAAATCATCATGAACCTTCCCGTGAGGTAATTGAAGATGCCCTTACCGGAAACCTCTGCCGTTGTACGGGATATCAGCCTATTATCGAGGCGGCGCAAAAAGCCTGCACCCACCATGGCGAAGATCATTTTTCTTCAAGGGAAAAAGAGATCATCGGCCTGCTTAAACCCATCAACGATAATCAGGAAACACTGGAGATCATTACTGAAAAACAAAAGTACCTGAAGCCTTTCATCCTCAAGGAAGCGCTCCGGCTGAGAAAAGACCATCCAATGGCTGTCATCATCAACGGCTCGACAGATGTGGCGCTGAGGCAAACCAAGGGAAAGGAACATCTCGCCGAAATCCTTGACCTGTCGGGCGTGGAGGAGATGAAAACCTTCACGGAAGATAAGGAGAATTGCGTATTTGGCGCGGGGATTTCCCTCGAAATGATGAAAAAGTTTACGAAAGAAAGCTTTCCTGCACTGTATGAAATTCTGAAAGTATTTGGCTCACTGCAGATCCGTAACACAGGTACCATCGGCGGTAATATCGGCTCGGCCTCCCCTATCGGCGATCTGCTTCCGGTTCTTTTTGTTTATAAAGCGAGGATAAAATTACAATCGGTAACATCTGAAAGAATAATAAATATTGAAGATTTCATCAAAGGATACCGAAAGACCGATATCCGGGAGGATGAGCTGATCGCGGAGGTTATCATCCCTAAAAATATAGCCGGCAGGGTCAGGTCATATAAAGTCTCAAAACGGAAAGACCTTGATATTTCTACGGTTTGCGGGGCTTTCAGGGTGGAGTTACAGGAAGATAAAGTGAAAGAGATCATGATCGCCTTCGGCGGAATGGCTGACACGACAAAACGGGCTATGAAGACCGAAACATTCCTTACAGGCAAACCCTGGAACAGGGAAAATGTGAAAGCAGCCATGGAAATCCTCGGCGACGAATTCACACCCATTTCGGATGCCCGGTCGGAAGCGGAATTCCGGAAGGTGGTTGCCCGGAACCTGTTGATGAAATGCTTTTTATGTACCCCACCCCTGCACCCCTCCCCTGCTCGCAGGGGAGGGGACGGGGGAGGGGTACATAAAAACCAGAAACTTTGAAAAATGGATAAACATCCTGATCACGACATCGCCATTAAGCACGTCACGGGCGAATCGGTATTTATAAACGATATGCTGGTGAACGACCGGTTGTTGGTCGGAAAAGTAGTGTACTGCAAGCAAGCTCATGCGAAAATACTCAGGATTGATACGGCGGAAGCCATGAAAGTGGCTGGTGTTCATGCCATTCTCATCGCTAAGGACATCCCCGGCGAAAACCAGATGGGGCCGGTAGTCAAAGACGAGCCCATCATTGCAAAAGAAAAAGTAGTTTTCATCGGCCAGGCACTTGCGCTGATCGCTGCGGAAAATGAAGAAGCGGCTCTTAAGGCCGAAAAGCTTATCCTGATCGATCTTGAACCCCTCGAAGCCATCCTTGATATTGAGACAGCCATCTCAAAGAACAAGGTGATGGCGGACAGCAAGAAGATAGTACAGGGCAATGCCGAAAGTGCCATGAAGACCGCTCCACACACGCTGAAGGGCGAAGTAAAGACCGGTGCGCAGGAACACTGGTACCTCGAAACGCAGACCGCCCTCGCCATTCCCGGTGAAGGGAAGGAAATGAAGCTCTTTTCCTCTACACAGCATCCTTCAGAGACCCAGGCCATCGCCGCCGCTGCACTCGGGATCGCAAAGAATGAGGTGGAAGTGGAGGTGAGGCGTCTTGGCGGGGCATTTGGTGGCAAAGAAACCCAGGGGAACCATGTCGCCGTCTGGGCAGCCTTGCTGGCACAGGCAACCGAACGGCCGGTAAAGATCCACTTATTCCGTGATGACGACCAGATCATGACCGGCAAGCGCCACCGCTTTCTCTCCCGTTATGAGATAGGCTTTGATGATAATGGGCAGATACTGGCTTATATTGTTGAGCTGAATGCCGATGCAGGCTCCTCCACTGACCTGTCGAAGGCCATCATGTCAAGAGCTATGATGCATGCTGAAAATGCTTACTATATTCCCCATATCCGCATTACCGGGAATCTCTGGAAAACAAACCTCCCGTCAAATACCGCATTCCGTGGATTCGGCGGGCCACAGGGCATGGCGGTGATCGAAAATGCCATCGACCGTGTTGCCAGGTTTTTAAAGAAAGACCCTGCTGAAATCAGGTTCCTCAATTTTTACCGGCAAGAGAAAAATAATATCACCCCTTACGGGGAAAAGGTTGAAAACAACCACCTCTTTTTGCTATATGACAAGCTGGTGGCGACTTCCGACTATTTCCAGAGAAAAAAGGAAATTGAAATATTCAACAGCGAAAACGAATTCTATAAAAAAGGGATTGCCCTGACACCGGTAAAGTTCGGTATCTCTTTCAATGCCACTTTTTTAAACCAGGCAGGGGCGCTCGTCCATATTTATACCGATGGAACCGTGCTGGTAAACCACGGCGGGATCGAGATGGGACAGGGGCTTTACACCAAAATCCTGAATATTGCAGCTTCAGAACTGGGCGTCTCTCCTGATAAAATAAAAGTCGATACCACGAATACATCCAAAATTCCGAATACCTCTGCGACAGCCGCTTCTTCAGGAAGCGACATTAACGGAATGGCCGTTAAAAATGCGATCGAAACGCTCAAAATCCGACTGTCGGATGTAGCTGCAGAGGAGTTGCCTAAACGATTTCCAGGATTGAAATTCAACAAAGAAAACCTGGTTTTTGAAAATGATTTCATTTTTGATAGAGATCATACATCCGGTAAAATATCCTTTCAGGAACTGGTCCGGATTGCTTACCATAGCCGGGTGAGCCTTAGCTCCACCGGTTTTTACCGGACGCCGGATATTTTCTTTGACAATGAAAAAGGCAAGGGAAGCCCGTTCTATTACTACTCTTTCGGGATGGCCGTTTCGGAGGTGATGATCGATGTGCTCACCGGGCGCCATAGCCTGCTCAGGACTGACATCGTGCAGGATGCCGGCGATTCCATTAACGAAGAGATCGACAAAGGGCAGATTGAAGGCGGATTTGTTCAGGGCGTCGGCTGGTGCACCACAGAGGAGATCAAGTGGGATAAAACAGGCAAGCTTCTTACACATTCTCCCGACACCTATAAGATCCCGACAGTTAATGACATCCCGAAGGATTTCCGGGTAGAGATCATGAAGAATGTGCCCAATCCCGGCACCATACACCGGAGCAAGGCTGTCGGCGAACCGCCCTTTATGCTGGCTTTTTCCGTCTGGATGGCGATAAAGGATGCCATTTCCGCGGCAGGAAACCACCAGGCTGATTTTGATTTCCTGATCCCCGCAAGCTATGAGGTTATTGTGTTTTTATGTAATTCTAAATCAAACACCTATGCAATATAAAATTCTCTGGAAACCGGATCCTGAACTTATAAAAAAGTCACAGATGCGCCAATATATGGAGTTTGTCAACGCTTATTCCGGCACGAAATTTAAGACTTACGACGAACTGTGGCGATGGAGCGTGGAAAACATCCGGGCGTTCTGGGGAACTTTCTGGCATTACAGCGGGATCAAATATTCCGATGATTTCAAAGAGGTTGTGGATGATCCGAAAAAAATGCCAGGTGCAAAATGGTTCCCGGGAGCCCGGCTGAACTTTGCCGAGAACCTGCTTCAACGGCGCGATGACCATCCGGCCATCATTTTCAGGGGTGAAAACGGCTACACCAGGATATTTTCCTTCAGGGAATTATACGAAGAAACACATCGCGTCGCCGAAGGCCTGAAACGGCTTGGGGTAGTCAAAGGCGACCGGATAGGCGCCTTTATGCCGAATATACCGGAAACCGTTATCGCCATGCTGGCCACAGCTTCTCTGGGCGCTATCTGGTCATCGACCTCGCCCGATTTCGGGATAAAAGGGGTGCTGGACCGGTTCAGCCAGATTGAGCCGAAAGTCATCTTCTCTGTCGATGGGTATTTGTATAACGGAAAACATTTCGATTCACAGGAAAAACTCCGTGGCATCCTGGGCGAGCTTCCTACCATTGAACACGTGGTGATGGTGGATTTCACCGGGAAGCCCGATCTGGAAAGCATTCCAAATGCCCTATCCTGGGAGTCGCTGGCCTTACCGGTCGAAGGAGAAATGAATTTTGTTCAGCTTCCTTTCGATCATCCTCTTTACATCATGTATTCTTCCGGTACCACGGGTCTGCCGAAAAGCATCGTCCATTCCGCCGGCGGCACCCTGATCCAGCACCTGAAAGAACTTAAGCTGCATTGCGATGTTCGCCCTGACGACATAGTTTTTTATTTCACCACCTGCGGCTGGATGATGTGGAACTGGTTCGTGAGCAGCCTCGCGCTTGGCGCTACCATCGTATGTTTCGACGGAAACCCTTTCTATCCCGGGCCGGATGCACTCATTAAAATGGCAGACGAACTGAAAATCACCCTGTTCGGTACCAGCGCCAAATATATAGCTTCGCTACAACAGGCGGGGGTGGCGCCAAAAAATATTTCGGCAACACCGGTTGTAGAGACGCAAAATATTGCGGAAACGCCGGTTGTAGAGACGCAAAATATTTCGGCAACGCCGGTAGTAGAGACGCAAAATATTTCGGCAACGCCGGTTGTAGAGACGCAAAATATTGCGTCTCTACAATATGATTCCCTGCGTACCATTACATCCACCGGATCGCCCCTGTCGGATGAATCCTTCGATTATATTTACAACGAATGGAAAACTGACGTTCAGCTTTCCTCCATCTCCGGCGGAACGGATATCATTTCCTGTTTTATGCTGGGTTGCCCTATCCTGCCGGTTTATCGCGGCGAGATCCAATGCCGTGGGCTGGGCATGGATGTCGATTGTTTTGACGACAACGGGAACCCGGTCATTGACAGACAGGGCGAACTTGTTTGTAAGTCTCCTTTTCCATCCATGCCCATCTATTTCTGGAATGATCCTGACGGAAAGAAATACCACAGCGCATATTTTGAGAACTTCCCGGGAATCTGGTGCCACGGCGATTACATGGTGCTGAGCCCGCATGGCGGGATCACGATGCTCGGCCGTTCGGATGCCACGCTTAACCCCGGTGGAGTAAGAATAGGAACAGCAGAAATTTACCGGGTGGTGGAAAATATGGAAGAAATTGAAGATTCTGTAGTTGTCGGGCAGCAATTTGAAGGCGATGAGCGCGTGGTGCTCTTCGTAAAAATGAAAACAGGTTTTGAACTGAGCGAAGATCTTCTAAAAAAAATCCGTGCAAATATCCGTCAGCAATGCAGTCCCAGGCATGTTCCGGCTGTAATCCTCACCACACCCGACGTACCGTATACCATCAACGGAAAAAAAGTAGAAGTTGCCATCAAAAAACTCATCCACGGGCAGGAGGTTAAAAACCAGGACGCACTCAGGAACCCGGAGTGTCTGGAGTACTTTAAGTTAGTGGTTATTGGTTAGTGGTTATTGGTTAGTGGTTATTGGTTAGTGGTTATTGGTTAGTGGTTATTGGTTAGTGGTTATTGGTCAATGGTCAATGGTCAATGGTCAATGGTCAATGGTCAGTGGTCAATGGTCAATGGTTAGTATCATTAGCTCCGGATTAATTCGCTTTTTTTATAATGAATTTACTTGACTTATATTTTTTCATTTTATATCTTCGCAGCTTTTACTAACCAAAACAATCATATTATGAAAAAAGAGTACTTTATTAAAGCAAAAGCTCTATTGAGCATGATCGCGGTTTTCTTTCTGATCACACAAGCCGCGGCGCAATATGAAAACTACACGGGGGCAACCGATCCTAAAGGTAAGATGGCATTAGTTGAAAAACCCATCCAGGACTTCTCCCATAAATACCTGCCACCCAGTGGACGGGAAGGAGGCGAAGACATAAGCACGGCTATCGCCATCACTGCACTGCCTTATAATGATGCCGGGTTCACCTGCGACAACATCGACGATTATGATGAAGTTTGTCCTTATACAGGATCAACTGCTCCCGATGTAGTATACGTGTATACTCCGGCTGCAAATCAATCAATAGATATTGACCTTTATGGTTCAGACTATGACACGAAGTTCTATGTGTATGAAAACAGCTATACTCCCGGAGCACCCTATGCCTGTAATGATGACTATTATTCCAACTATGTTTCTGCAATATTCGGCCTGGTGGTAACGGGCGGAAACACTTACTATATTGTCATTGACGGTTATGGCACAGCGTGCGGTGAATATGCCCTTTCGGTTGATATTGCACCCTATTGTGGTGATTGCCTGTCATGCAGCACCCCGGAAGGAGAAGGGGACATACCGAATGGCAGCGATTATGATTATTTTAACGGGGGATGCAATACCCCGCCGGGTTTCCCCACAAGTCCGATTCTGTTGAACCAGGTGATCTGCGGGAGAGCTAATACTTATATTGCTGCCGGTGGGGGTGAAGCCAGAGATACCGACTGGTATGAAATCACCCTGACTGAAGCAGGTACGCTATATTGGTCAGCCGTAACCGATTTCCCCTTAAACTTTTTTATCCTAAGTGGTGATTGTCTTAATACTGTTTACGCCTCAGGACAATCTACAGGTTGCACCCCTGCCGTTATATCGGCTGCACTTCCTGCAGGGACCTATTACCTGTGGGCAGGATACTGGCAGTTTTCAGGTTTGCCAGTGGGACGTAATTACAATGTGGTTGCCACATTAAACGCACCACCTCCGACTGATTGGTGTACGCTGACACCTCCGGTTGAAACCCCGGTTTCCAACTGGGCGCTCTTCCTCGGCATCGGCCTCATCACACTGTTTGCAGCTTTCAGATTCTGGAGGAAAATGTAATACAGGATTGATTCCCGGAATCAATCGCCAGTTAAATATCTTTTATAGGTCCTGGCTTTCAGTCGTGGTGCTGAAGGCCAGGATTTATTTTTGTTCATTCAAACCCGATTTTTATTTCCTGACTTGTGACTATTAGTGCAGTAGAGGTTCGACAGACAGGGCGCTCCTCCGGAGCTTGAAATTTGCGACATACATTGATTCTACAGACGGGGCGCTCCTTCGGAGCGAGGCAACACGATTGCCAAGCCCTCCGGCTCCGTAGGAGCCTTCTGTCTTTAGAAAAATGCCCAACAC
>Ga0247841_10003213_pt1 | contig 30824 bp, 51 predicted proteins | sample LaCruzMarch2015__2_FD_192410 | JGI IMG/M metagenome (GOLD analysis project Ga0247841, IMG submission 192410) | Freshwater microbial communities from meromictic Lake La Cruz, Castile-La Mancha, Spain - LaCruzMarch2015_18m | ecosystem: Environmental > Aquatic > Freshwater > Lake | place: Spain... | reverse complement strand
TAATGCTTATGACAATTAGTTTAGCAAGTGCCAACACAAATATAAATGAATGTGGAACTTTATCTATAGCCAACGAAGTTTACGATTTAACTCAAGATGTTCAAAGTAATCGAACTTGTTTTACAATTACGGCAAACGGAATAGTTTTAGATGGACATGGTTATGAGATAAATTGGAGTGCAAATGCTACAAGCACAGTTGCAATTTTTGGAATACTTAACCGAGGACATAATAATACAATAATTAAGAATATAAAAATAAAGACAGGAAAGGCATTAGGAACTGGTAAATATGATATACTTTATTCTAAGACAATTAATTCAACCTTTGATAATATTTCTTTTATGACTACTGGAGAATTAGGAATAAGAAGTTTAGTAATATCTGATAAAGCAGAAAATATAAGTATAAAGAATTGTCTTTTCAATAACTCAATAGCTGCAACCACTGCAATAATTACAAATGGAACATCAAGAAATATAACTATTTTTAATAACACTTTCTATAATAATTTAGCAAATGGAGCGGGGATAAGTTTAGGGGCAGGAGATAACCTAAGTTTAGTAACTAATAATAGATTTCAATGGTTAGTATCCTCTAAAAATTCAATTGCATTAGCAGGAGATAGTTCTACTGTTACAGGGAATATAATTAATTGCACAGGACAAGGAATAAGTGCAGGAGGTATCCGTGCTAATGTTACTAATAACAATGTTGTATCTGGTTCTTACGGTGTAGCCGTTGGTGGAAGTTATAATAACATTTTTAATAATAATTTTTCTGGAGGTTTTGTTTCAGCATCTGGGGGAGGTTCAATAACAGGAAATTATAATAAAGTTTATCAAAATAACTTTACAGGATATAGTAACACAGCAGGTTTAAGAGAAGGAGGTAATTATAATCAAGTTTATAATAATACAATCTATGGGGGCGCATTAGGTATAGCAACTAACCAACCAAATCACGGAGTTTATTCAAATAATACAATTTTTGGAACTCAAAATGGATTTAATATGGGTAATACTCAAAATAACAATGATACGGCAACAGGTAACATAATTTATTCAGGAAGTGGATATTGTTTTAAGTCTTTATCTCATTCACAGAATTGGACTTTAATAGATAATCTTTGTATGAATGCAACTAATCCAACTATTTATTTCGCAAGTAGTGGAACATCAAAGAGGAATTTTACAGCAATTAATACAACAGTAAATGGAAATCCTTTAACTTATAAATATGCAGACACTCAGGGAATAAATACTATGTCTGTTTTTTATTATGGAACATTCAAAACACAAAACGACACAACACCTTTAATTTTAAGTAATGTTACTGGTTTTTATAATACTGGGGGTTATGTCTTTGAGAACGCAACAACAAACATAGATGGATTAACAGTTAGACAATTACTTAAAGCTTACATCGTTAATAATACTGCTGGGAATAATCTTACTTTATCTAGGTATAATTTTACAGCTCAGAATTTAGGAAGTATTAAAACAAACGATAATTATAATCCAACAGAAAACTTTTTATTAACTTTCGATTGGTATATCTCACCAAATTGCTGGACTCAAACAGGAAATGTTTTGTTTATTCCAAAAGGATGTTTATATTTAAATTTAGCAGGGGTTGCAAGTAAGATATGAAAAACATAATTCAGAGGTGCGGAAGTTGAAGGGTAAAATATATAAACTTAAGAATAGTAATAAAACAATGAACAAAAAAGTGATAATGTTAATTGCATTTGCATTATTATTCTTAATACCTTTATGCTCGGCAGGATTAGGTTCTTTTAAGCAGAACGATTGTGTTGAGATTAAGACGATACTTAATACTTCAGCAGTAAATATCTCAAGCTTATCTTATCCTAATTCATCAATAGCATTTACCAACGGTGGAATGACTAAAAACGCTTTGACTTTTAACTATACTTTTTGCGATACTTCTTTATTAGGCACTTATATTTATGATTATTTTGATGCTCAGGGTAATGTTTATGTTAACGACTTTGATATAACGCCATCAGGATCAACACAAACAACAGCACAGGGGATTGGTTCTTTAATATTTTTAATATTAGTTTTAAGTCTTACAATACTTTTTGGATATTTAGGTTGGCGTTTTATGAATACAGATACCCTATGGGCTATGGGTGTTTTCTTATTAACTTTATCTTTATTACTCATTATTTATAATGTATGGCTTTTATATGAGTTTAAACTTAATTACACAGGTTCAAGCCCAGACGCATTAATACCCCAAATAATATTCTACATTTTTATGACAGTATTAACTTGCGGATTAATGACTGCTGCGTTTCTATTAATAACAAAATGGAAAGTTTTGAGAACTAAGTTTAAAAATGCAATTAAACCCGAGCCTGAAGAAAAAGATGATCCAATATAATAATAATGCAAGACGTAAATATAAAGGAACTTTTAAAAAAAGATAATGCGCATATTCGTTGGGTAAACTATGGTGTTGCAAATACTTTTACTTATAATCATAATAAGCATAGTTATAAAGTTATTGAGATTAATAAAGCACTAATTGATGACCCTAAATTATTCTATCCTATATTATTCCACGAACTTAAACACACTAAAAAGATATTTACGCCAGAGGATTTAGCAGTTGATTTTAGTCCAGCAAATATGAGAAGTTTGCCAAATATGAAGATATTGTTGTTTATGATTAAAAATCCAAAAGCCTTAACACAAATACTTCCTGCTTATTATACCCGCAAACATGGGCTAGTGTTTGATATTAACCTTAGCATTATTTACGTTGTAGCAGCCGTTTGTGCGTTAATAATTAAGCTAAAAGTCTTCTAAAAATATAATGAGCGGGGAGCAAGACGATTTCCCCGCCCATCTTCTTAAAATAAAAATGTTTTTATTTTTTAATAAAAACTAAAAACCAGATACTTGATTTCCTAGATTAATATAAGGAAGTATAATCTTAAGCACTACTGCTAAGATTGCTCCAAATATAATTGCTAAGAATAACAAAGGCAAGTAATTGATTATAGTTGCTCCGCTCTCCTCTGTTTTATTAACAGAATCGTATGCATTACCATAATCGTAATAGGTGTAAGTATAGTAAATTCTCCAATTAGTATTATTGAATCCACTGTCTGCGCCTTTACTTTTCAAATTACAATTTGTCTGAGTGTAATTTGTACTTGGAACTTGTAGAGCACTAGTTGCATTAGTTACATTCAATAGAGTACAAGCAACTTCACTTCTCCAGCTAACTGAAAAATCGTCTCCGATTTCATCAACTGCTGTTAAAGATTCATTACCTATTGCACTTTGAAGTATTTTTCCACTTGAATAAGCTTGTGTTTTCAAACTTGATGTAAATAGAAAAGTCATTCCTGCTAGTATTGAAATAACTAAGACTAAAACGAAGACTCCTATAACCTCGCTCATTACTCCCTTCTTTGTTTCTGTTCTCATTGGATTAATTAAAACCCGCTTACTTGATTTCCTAGATTAATATAAGGAAGTATAATCTTAAGCACTACTGCTAAGATTGCTCCAAATATAATTGCTAAGAATAACAAAGGCAAGTAATTGATTATAGTTGCTCCAGCGTTCTCTGTGTCGTTGACAGCTTTTGTTGCTGTAGAATCAGCTCCTGCTGTTGTAATTACTTGAGATTTAAGTGAAGCTGTAAATAAGAATGTCATTCCTGCTAGTACAGATATAACTAGTACAAGGATGAAGACTCCTATAATTTCACTCATTACTCCTTTCTTTAGTGTTGTTTTCATTGATTTTAAACCTCCTTTCAGTTATAATATAAAAGGTATAAAGGTTGTAACGGGTTTGCCTTGCCCGATTGTTTTGAGTTGAAGAGTAAACAATGACTCCTATTAACTTCTAAGGCTTACTTAAAACCCGCTTACTTGATTTCCTAGATTAATATAAGGAAGTATAATCTTAAGCACTACTGCTAAGATTGCTCCAAATATAATTGCTAAGAATAACAAAGGCAAGTAATTGATTATAGTTGCACCTGATGCCTCTGTATCATTTACTGCTTTATAAGCTGTAGAGTTAGCGCCACCATTAGCTGCGCCAACTGTTGTTAACACTTGAGATTTAAGTGAAGCTGTAAATAAGAATGTCATTCCTGCTAGTACAGATATAACTAGTACAAGGATGAAGACTCCTATAATTTCACTCATTACTCCTTTCTTTAGTGTTGTTTTCATTGATTTTAAACCTCCTTTCAGATATAGTATAAGTATGAAATTTTAAGGCTTATGGGCTTTATAAAGATAGTTTACACGCTATGTACATAGGGTGGTAATAGTAAAGTATTTAAATCGGAACTACTTAATAAAAACTGGATAAAACTTGGCAAACAATTATTTAAGAATACCAATAAGAGATGATAGGGAGAGGGAGTTTAAAATTCTTAAAGAAAATCTTGAGAAAATGGGCATAAAAAATCCAACTTACGACGAGGTTGTTGGAATACTTTTAGAAAAAAACAGACGAATTGTTTTAAACGAGAAAGATATTAAAGAACTTATTCAAAGGTTGAGGGGGGTTTTTTAATGGAACTTAAAAGCATTATAGAAAAACATAATAAGAAAGGCGATATTTTCCAAATTTTTTATATTTTAATTATTATTATAGTTATGGCAATAATGGCTCTCCTCGTCGGCAAATTAAGTTATGAATTTACTAGCGCGTTTAAAAATCCAGATTTACATTTGCAGGATAGCCCAGCAGGAACTGCGTCAAATGATTTAGTGCAACAAATGGCAGTTCCTTTAATGGACTTTTTTATATTCTTTTTCTTTTTAGGGGCTAACATAGGAATTTTTATTGGAGCTATAAAAACAAAATATAGCGGGGTTATGATGTTTTTATTTATACTTTTACTTTTAATAGAAATCCTCGTCGCATCTGGCATAGTAAATATCTATCAGGGTTTTGCAAGTGTTCCTAGCTTAGAACCGATACCCGCAAAAATGTTTTTAACAAACTTATTATTAAGCAAATATTTTCCATTAATAATATCTGTTATCGGCGGAGTTGTACTAATCATAATGTATAGTAAACAAAATCAGGAGCCTTTTTAAAATGAAGTATAAATATTACTTAATAGGTTTAATAGCATTATTTTTAGTCTTACCTTTATTAAACGCAGACATAACAATTCCAACAACTCCTCTTGAAGATAAAGCTGGAGCAATGTGGGATAATATTTATTCATTTGATGAAAGAATAAGTTTAGGAAAAGCAGAAATTAAGAGTTCACTACTCTGGATAATTCCACTCGACCCTATTGAAGATATAGAATTAAAATCTAATACTTATACTTGTGTTGGAAGTGAAAGTGAACCTTGTGAAGCAAGAACAAATATAACAACTTATAAAGATACTAAATTAATTGATAGCGTAACTTTTGATGGACAAATTAGAGATTATCAAGTATATTTATTAAGCAAGTCTACTCCCAAACAAGTTGAAGATTGGAATACCTCTTGTATCTTTAAAGGATTCTATGAGAACGGAACTGTTAATGAAGTCTGCACAAGTAAATTATTAGGCAAACATACAGAGTATGATGAGAAATGGATACCTTATAACTATGAAGTTTTACCTGCTGGAACTTATACAATTAAATTAGTTGGACATAAGAAAGCAAGTAAATCTGTTGAATGGTATATAACTTCTCAAGGAAAGAAGATTACTGAATGGGCTACTTGGGGAAGTTCTGTTAGTGATGTTGATGGGGCAATCAGAGCATATTATAAATTAGATGAGAATACAGGACGAGCAATAAAAGATTATACGGGAAGATATAATGCAAGTTTAAAAGGCACACCAACTTGGCAAACAGGTAAATTAAATAGTGGCTTAAATAATACAGCCATTAATCAAGGTTTTATAATTAACAGTACAAATCTTCCAGCTCTTCATGTTAATTTTAGTATTTCTTATTGGGTTAAACGAACAAATAGTGGTGATAATTCTTTCTTGCTCTATACAGATGATTCTATTTATATTGGAATAGGAATAGACCATAAACCATTTATGACTGTAACTGTTGACCCTCAATTAACTGCAACAACACCTGTTCCAGTTGAAGCTTGGAGCTTTGTAGCAATAACAGTAGATGGAGGGCATCATAGAATTTATATTAATGGAACAGTTTATGCGGACCAAAACGGCTCAAATGATGGTGCTATTACCCCTAGAAATATAACAATAGGTTCAAACTCAGCAAATTCTCAAGGAACTATCGGAGATTATGACGAGATAGGATTTTTCAATAGGAGTTTAAGTCAAGCAGAAATATTGGAGATATATAATTCGGGAGTAGGCAAACAGCCACCATTTACTACTTCTGGAAGTAGTGTAACATTAAACTCGCCTATTGATAGTTTTGTTACTAATAACCAAACAATTAATTTTAATTGTTCAGTAAGTTTGATAGGTTCAACAAATGTAAACATAAGTTCATTAACAAATGAAACAGGAACATTAAAAATAAACCAGACAAAGAGTTTAACAGGAACAATAAATTCTACAACATTTACAAATACATTTGCAGATGGAACTTATTTATGGACTTGTAAAGCGTGTGACGCTGATGGAGATTGCGGACAAGCAAGTAGTAATAGAACATTAACAGTAGATTCAACAGCACCAGTTGTAAGTATTTTATATCCGACTGGAACAATAAACGGATTAACTAACGGGCAATCTTTAGGATTAAACTATTCTATTACTGGTTCTCCACAAGCTTGTGGCAGAGAATATAATGGAATTAATACTACTATTGCAAATTGTGCTGCGAATACTACTTTCACTTATGTTTCTGGAGTTAATAGTATTATAGTATGGGCGAATGATAGTGCTGGGAATTACAATTCTAATAGTAAGAGTTGGGCTGTAGATTTTGTTGTAAACAATCAAAGTTATAACGCAACAACTTATGAAACGTCTAGCGAGGAATTTATGCTTAATACTTCAATAAATTCTAGTGTTAGCACTAATACTTATCTAGTTTATGATGGTTTAACATATTTAGCAACTAGACAAGACTTAGATGGCTCGGCAATATTTACTAAAACTATCGATATACCAACTTTAACAACAGAAACAAATAAATCTTTTTATTGGCTTATAAATACAACTAGCGCTTATACTACTGCAATAACAAATCAAACTGTAAAACCTTTCAACTTCTCATATTGTTATAATAATCTTCCTAGAACATTAAACTTTACAATTAAAGACGAACAATTAAACATACCTGTAAAAGCAAGTTTTAGTGCTTTTTTTAATTTATGGATTGGAAACGGGGCTACTAAGAAGAATTATAGTTATGCGGATACTAGCGTTACAAACAGCACTTTTGCTTTTTGCACTAATATAAATAATACTATAAAGGCAGATGCATCAATTGCATATTCAAATCCAGAATATTTAGCAAGAACGCACTACTTAAATGCTTTACCAATAAATAATGCAACGCAAGTTATACCGCTATACTTATTAAACGCATCGGTTGGACTTAAATTCTATTTCACAGTAGTACAAGGCGCAGGGACTAGAGTAACAAATGCAGATGTAAGTATTGATAGGTGGTTAACATCAAATAGAACTTATACATTTAATAGCGCTAGACAAACAGATAATATCGGGCAATTTATAGAATATTTAATCCAAGATGGAAAATATAAATTCACTGTAACTAAAAACGGAGTTTTAGTTGGCGTTGTAGAACAAAGCGCAACTTGTACGGCATCACCTTGCGAAATTACTTTATCATTAAATACGATAAGCCCAGACACAGTGTTTGATGATTATTATGCAACCTATTCAAATAATACAAGATCAACACTTACTTTCAACCCAACAAATAAAATGGTTAATTATACTTTTTTAGATGTTTTAGGAACAGCACACTATTTTAAATTAGTTGTTGATAAAAGCGTTAATAATTTAAGCCAACAAAATATATGTAATGTTATAAGCTACACTACTTCTGGAGTTTTATTCTGTAATGTTACTAATTATGATGGGGATTTTATTGCTAGAGGCTACATCTCAAGATCACCAGATAGACCAGATATTACGCTTAGCTTTTTTATAAATGCACTTAATACTTTACAAAATAGCCCTTATGTATTGCTATTTTTCTTGGGCTGGATTATAACTATAACAATGGCTGCACTAGCCGTATCAAGAGGTAATCCTAGCACAACTATGGCTGGTTTTATGATTGCTTGGACTAGTGCTAAATTAATGGCTATAAATCCATTTGGCTGGGTTATCGTTGTACTTGTAGACTTACTTGCATTTTGGATAATGAATGAAGTTGGAAGCTAGGATGGAAATAAATAAAAATAAAAACAAAGGAAACAAAAACAAATGAAAATATCATCAGCAATAGTTTTTTTAATAATTGTATCAGCTGTATTTACAATATACGGGCTTATGGTTCACGAAGCAAATGTACAATATAGCACAACAATACCCGACTATGTTCCACTTGATAGTAGTAATTGGAGCGAGAGCGGGGAGACTGGGGTTGCTGGTGGCGGTAAATTTGATTTTGTTGATAGAATAAACGGCACAGTCGGTCCGCTACAAGATAAATTTAAAATATTAACTAATGAAGACGAGGGCTGGTTTAGTAAATTAACAGCAGGTATAATGGCTATACCTTATGCAATTTTATTATTACCAAATGTTTTATGGGCTGCAATAAGTATGGGCGGAGCAGTTATAACAACATTTTTAACAATATTAGGAATCCCTTCTTGGTTTATAATTGCAGGATGCGTAATGCTTTTAATTTGGGCTGTATTTAAATTACTAGAGTTTTACCAAAGGGTGCCAATATGATTAACTATAAAGTAATAACAAAACAAATGGAGAACAAATAATGGGTGCAGTATTTCCAGATCCAGTAAATTTAACAACGCCTTTACAAAGCTTGGGTTATATTAACAGCTTAACTGACACAGGAGCGGGTCCGATGCTTGGAACTATTATATATTTTATAATGACTTGGGTATTATTTATGGGTATGAAAAGTTTTACAACAGAACGCGCAGCATCTGTTGCTCTATTTATATCGTCTATAATTGCTATAATGTTAAGAATATTTGGTTGGTTAAATGATTTTGCAGTTTATCTTGCACTTATATTACTAATATTTGCGCTATACCAACTTTGGAATAAAAACGATTAATTAGTTTTCTGTTAACTCTTCGGTTGGTGACTTTCAAAATATTTAAATAGTGCGTATATATGTATATACTGGGGGAAATAAAAAAAGGTGTCATATTCAACAAAATTGACTACTTCGTTTGCTCCATTTTGTTCCATTAGTTAAATTGCAGGGTTTATACCACCCTTTCCCCCAAATTTTTTTGACTCTCTAATCAGTAGTGATTATCCAAAGATTTTTAAAGATAGAATACGTTAAAATAATGCAATTTAATAGAATTAGAATATGAATTATTCTTAATGATGTTAAAAAAGCGTAATTAAATAATACGCTTTAGCTAAAGGAGTGGCTAAAGAGATGAAATATGGAAACAGCAAACAATAATATCGTAGAAGATTGGAAAATATCGGGTCGCACTGAAAAGATTGACTTTTCAGGAAAAACCTTAGAATTGAAAATTCCAGTAAAATCAGAGAAAGAAGCAGAAACATTAATCAGCAATTCAGTTAATACAGAAAATTCAGTAAAAGACATAAAGAAACAACTTAAATTTGATAAAGTAATTTGCAGATTTGACTTTGAAGATTTTGTGCCTTCAGAACAGACACAGAAACAACTCGCAGAATTTCAAGAAAAGACTTTTGATGAAATAACAATACATATGATTGACGGAGATTTCACTACTTTCAAAATCGTGTTTGAATATTCACTTAGTAAATTAAAAAAACCAGTATCAACATTAATAGACTTACAGCAACACCCAGAAGACCTTAAAGAATATTGCGAATATTTTATGATTATGAAACCAGCAAATACAAGATGGCTCGGTCATAAAATAGATACAAATATACAGAGATATAGAGTTATTTCTGGAATCTTACAGAACGCAGGAATAGACTACCCTCTAACGGGTTGTAGACCTCGTTGCAGTATAGAGAATTTTAAAGATATAGCGGTTTCAGTGATAGTAAGATTTTACTTCGGATTTAAGAGTTGTTGTTTAGAATATAATCCATCAAAACGGGATAAAAAAACAAAAATAAAGGGTTTTTCCCCTACTATGGATTATTTCAATACAGAAACTTGCGAATTTGAAAGAGTGCCTAATAAAAATTACAGAAGAAATAGAATTGGAAATTTTTTTAGACTTAATGAACTTGATATATCTCCAAATTCAATCAAAAATATAAAGAAAGTTAATCTTTTATTTCAGCATTTACAAAAGCTGTAAATAAAATAATTTTCTGCATTAATTTTTTATTTTCTTTTTTTATTTTATTATCTATATTTTTAGTCATAGTCATACAAGTAGGATTTGCAAGTCCTCGTAATAAACTACAATTCCTACATTTCTGTTGGTCTGTTCCAAGACAACCAGAGCATATTTTTTTCCTATAATCTTTTGTTAATTCAAAATATTTAATCATAAGTCTTTCTTCTTCAGAAAGCAAATCATTTTTTATAAGATATTTTAATGAGTTCATATTATTTGCACTCCTTTTATTTTATCTGCTCTTCCGAGATATTGTAGAATGACTTGTTTTATTTTTCCGTTTATCCTTTGATTTTCTACATAATAAAGATAAGTAATTCCTTTGACCAATTTTTTTCTTACGAATGCCATAAGTTAGCACTACACACCATTAAGAAGTTAGCACTACAATCTATATAAATCTATTATTTTTCAGAAAGTTGTATCAATTCTAGCCATCTATTTGGAGTTTCAAATTTCAAGGAAGGTATAGACAATTCAGAAGGAGTTTTGCCTTTCAAAGCTCCGTGTTTATTTACGAAGTTATAGAATATCTCTAAACCTTTCATTAAAGCATAAGCACTTTCTACGCTTCCGTGCATACCTCTGAAACTTGTTGTTCGCTGTCTTATTGCTCCATTTAAGTTCTCTATTTTTAATGTCCCAACTTCGCAATATAATGATGGAGCTTTTAGTGTTTGTAAAAAAATGACTAATATGAATTTTTGGGGCGAATGTGAAGGAGAATGGAGAGAAAGGGATTGGAATAGCCAAGGTATTATTGATTGTAAATGTTTTTTTACTATGGGACAAGTGACTTTATCTGCGATGGATGAATTACCTCACAAATAAGTTTTATATAATTTTCAGATATTATTTCTAAAAATTTCTAATTATTCATTTCTACCAACCGAAGAGTTAACAGAGAAATTAATTAGTAAAGTATTTAAACAACAAAAACCTAATAAAAACATGGAACAAAACGAGTTGAGAGAAATAAAAGACTATGGAATTAATTTTAATCGAAAGACTAGAAATAGAACGCAAGAAATTAAAGAAGATGCTCAGGATTTAATTAACGCTGCAAGTAAATCTGCTAAGGCTACTTTAAAAGATTAAAATGGGCATAATAGGAAACAATTTACGAAAAGGAAGAAATACTTTACGTGCTATAAATAAAGCGATGCGTAAAAGCGATTCTAAAGGTGATGTTTTTGATTTAGATATTTATAGAGACGAGGCGGAAGAAAATTTAAGAAGAGCAAGAAGAAAAAGATGAACGAACTATCTCTCGGTATAAAAATTGAAAGCGAACATAAACCAACTTATAATTATTTAAAAGAATATTTAAGACGATACGGGCATTTGCCACCAGCACAAAAGGTTTTTAAAGCAATAGCACAAAACCATATTGATGAAGATAAAAATTATTATAAAAAATTAGGGGGGTGTAAATTATGAAAGATTTTAAAGTTATACCACTAACATACGAAGAAAAAAGAAAATTGATGGAAAACATAAAAAGAATGGAAGCAGAAAATCAAGGATTATATTCTGAAATTAAAAAATTTATAGATGTAGAAGAAAGGAGAACAAGATAAAATGCCAACATCAACAGAACTAAAGAAAGAAATAGCAAAGCTAGAACACGAACTCAAAGAAAAAACTGAAGTTGAATCGTTGGAAAGAAGAAGATCCGAATTAAATCAAAGATTGATGCCACAAAAAAAGCCTTCTGGTTTTTCTGGAATTTTACATGCACTAGCGCGGGGTGAACAAAGAAGAACAGAAATGGAAAGTAAAACACCTAAAAAAGTTTACAAAGCAATTAAATTTGAGGATATTGGCTTTAAAGCCTAAATAACTTATACTCTATGTAGTTTTACCTCTACTTAGAGAGACGATGACTGAAATATCGCCTCTTTTTCCTCGCAGGAATATAACGCAAAAGAATCCTTTTATATTGTTTGCGTTACTTCCTGCGGGGTTTATATTTACTAAACAATGAAAAAACAAAGAATACCTGAACCAAAAGAATGGGATTATATGTCGCATAGAACTTTAACAACACCTGTGGGGGATATTATTAATATATCAATTTTACGTCCAAAATTAACAACAGAAGTTGTTGAGCCTAAAAGAAGAAGGTTGAGGTTTTAAAGCGCGTTTACCAATAACCCAGAGCAAACACTTTTTTTTAGTTATAAAATAATTCTCCTCAATAAATCTATAAGCCTTCGCCTCATAAATAGGGTCAAAATAAAAATTATCAACATCCACCATATCGCTATATTTATAATGGCTCTGAACTATTTCAATTTTTAGCCCAGCATAATTATAATAATCTTCACCTAGATATTTTACAATAGTCGTATAAGGCTCACGCCCAACATAAACGCCGACTATTTTCTTAGGTTTGATATTATACTTTTCTAAGCCTTTTATTATCGATATAAAATTCATTGCGCTGCCAACAGGTATAATCAAGTAATCCAAATCGTCTGGCAAATTTTTAACTTGTTTCATATTTGCATCAATTATATCTGTTGATTCAAAACCCATATTTATAAAAAAGGCATTTGGAAATAATTTCTTTGCCATAGATTTTAATACGCTCGGATAACCTATTGGCGCATAAAATATATTTGCTCCATATTCTTTTGCTATATCTAAATTTAAATTAGGTTTATTTGTTTTGGGGCTTATAATATTACATACTAAACCATAGCACCTAGCAACGACGCTTATTATAGCACTTTGCGGGGATTTTAAGTTACAATATGCGACTACAACGCCGTTATGCTTAGTCTTTATTGCAAATAAGTTTTTTTCAATAAGCCATATTGCTTGTCTTAATTTACCCCCGCATACTTTTTCTAAAGTAAATTTATCGTCGCGCTTTAATAAAATATCTTTATATTTCTCAATCGGTGTTAAGATTACCATATATTTCAACTCCTTTTCTTTTAATTTTAGTAGCCCATAAACAACAGCAATAATATTTCTTTCCAATTTCTTCATATTCTTGCAATATTCTTTTGCTTGGCTTTTCATTTGTTTTAAATTGCATTAAAAACAGCCTTTTATCATTAAACTTAAAAGCAATTGCATCAAAGCCCAAACCATCTAAATGGTAATCTTTAATAAATCTTAAATGTGGAAATAAATAAATACTATGAAAACCGCGCTTAACAAGTTCTTTTTTTATCGCTACATTAGTATCATACATTTTTAATCGTGTGTTCATTTTAAATCCTTTATATTTAATACTTTATCGTCTATAAATAAGTCATAAATTGGCTTTTTCATAGTAAGCCAATCAAAAGGAACGCAATTTTTACAAAGCCAAGCAATAGTCACTTCGCGATAATAATCGTCGCGAGATGTATAAATGAATATTTTATTATCTCTAGATAAAACTTTAATGGCATCTCGAAGTTTTTTGTTTATTTTTAGATTTTCATAAATTTTAGTTGCCTCTCCATAAGTTGTATCTTCCCAAACAGGTTCAGGTGTTATAGCCAAAGTATTATCTAAGTCTATTGCAATAATTTGGTTTTTTAATTTTAAAAGTTGTTTAATTTCCATTTTTCTTCGTTTCTTCAAAGCATAGTTTAAAATTTAGTTTGGGTTTTTTCTTCTTATTCTTAAGTTTTAGCTCCTTTAAATATGCTCTATCAGCTTTTATTTCTTTAGTAGCATCATAAGGGCTTTCGCCATCATTTACTTTTTGGTGAAATAGAAAGTTTCTTTCTTCTTTCATTAAAACATAGTATGATATTTTTCTCATTTTAAAGTGGTTTTTTAAATACGATAATATATTCGTGTATCGTCGGAAAATATTTTAATTGATTTATAAACATCGAATAATGCATATCTCCGCCTATATTACTTTTGCGGTTATAAATATCAATTGTGTGCAAAATAAAACCTTTTTCTTTTGCTATTTTAATAGTATCTAGCATTAGACTAGTAAGTTCTCCGTTTCTATGTTTATCTCCGACGACGATAACAAAATATTTGCCTTTTTTTAAAGTTCTAAAACCCTCCGAAATACATTTGGAATAAATCACTAAAAATTGCTCATAACTCATATTGCTTAAATCCTGCACTTTTTGCTCATTATAAATTTTAGAATAATCCTCAATATCAAAATATGGTGGGCATGTTAAAGCAAAATCAAAGTGTTCGTTTGGATAATCTATCTTTTCCGAACTTTGTTGATGTATCCAAAAGTCTTCACATTCTTTAAAGTTTAAATCTCTACAAGCCTTTTTAGTAAAGTCAACAGGAAAGGTGTGTATATCAAATCCAACATATTTTCTTTGCCAGTTTAATACGCTAGTAGCCCTAGAATTATGTCCGCAGAATAAGTCTAAAACTATGTCACCTTCTTTACTTAATAAGTTTATATAAGAAGAAGTAATTATATCGGGAAAAGTGCTTAGTGTATCCAAAGTTTTCTTTCCAAATTTATCTGCGCGTTCTATTGTTGAATTATTACTCCCCGAATCTCTTTGATCCTGTCTGGCTAACTTGTCAAGCCTTTTGTTTCCATCAATATCTTTCGGTGTTATAATACTTCTAATCATTTCACCAGCAAATAGCGATTTAACACGTTCTTTTGCCTCGCGTTTCTGTTCTAAATTTTTAAATTGTGTTAAAGCAACATCTTCACCGAACAATCCCTTTTGAATTCCGATAACTTCCAGCCTATTATGAACAGCAGGTATGTTAGCCCTGCTTTTTACTTCTTCTTTTACCAGTGGGGTTTGTGCGGGTGCAAAACGATGCTCTTTTGGTATTACAACGCCATTTGTTACATAAGGCTTACTTAAACTATCTTCACCTGTTGGAATTTCTTCCTCTTTTGGTTTTTCCAACAAATCAAAGTGTTCTTTGCAATAAACTACACCAGCAGAGAAATTGCTTTCGTTATAATTTAAACTTTTCTCGCAAACCCAACATTTTAAGCAGCCAACTTTATCAACAGCGACTTTTTCTGTGTCTATACCTAGATTTACTTCTTGTTCCATTACCATTTGAATATTTTTAGCTTTTCTCTAGCTTTTATATAATTTAATGTAACCTGAGTATGCCCATTATATCGCCTTTTGTCTAAAACTAAATTTAAGCGCTTTAATGCGTGGCTAAACCATCGCTCATTAAGCCACTTATCCTCATTATCATCTTCGCCCATATAGGTTCTAAATTCTTTCGTCAAGTCTTTTAGATTTATATATTCATTAGTTTCCTCTTGCGTTAAAAGGAAGTTAAAAAGTAAAACATCTTTACTTTCGTTGTATTCTTCCGACTTTTTGTCTTTTATAAGTTCTTGAATTACTAAAAAAATATCATTAAAAGTATCATCCCCAATAAACTTGCCAATTATTAATAAAGGAGTAAACAATTCGAAGTTTCTGCCAGTTATATTTGCGCTGTCCAATTTCTTAAAAAATTCATCATCTTGGGGTGTAATAATTATATCTTCTTTTGTAAATTCACCATACTTTGAAAGTAGTGGGTGGGCTAGTAGCGAAGTAGCGTTTGTAGCTGTAGTAGTAGTAGTAGCGTTAGTAGTATTAGTAGATGTAGCGTTATTTCGGAGCCAAAAGTTCCACTTTTTTAGTATATCAATGTAGCTACTTATCGCTACATCGCTACTAAACGCTCCCAATGTTAGCTTTAACCAGCGGATTTTGGCGTTTTCAAGGAAGTCTTCGTGCATTTTTGTGATGATTGGGTGATTTGATTTCTCAAGAACGATTGTGATTGCTCTGTCAGCCAAAACCTCTTCAATCCCATTGATGTTAGCCATTGCGATGGGAAAGTAAGGCTCAAACTCTTCAACAATTTGGTTTTCTTCTAAGTTTCCTTCAGCGTTTCTTTTCTTAACTTTCTTAACTCTTCTGACTTTCATTCCTTTTTTATAAGCGCTATTAAATAACTCCCTCATTGTTTGCTTTTCTTTGTTGCTAATCTGCTCAACTTCATCAAAACAAGTAGTTGTTCCTCTTTCAATTCTAAAAAGTGCAGCCTCGCTTATATTATTCTGAACAGAACCATCTCCCTTAGCCCCTATTGATGCAACAAGTTTTAAAGTTCTCGTTTTTGCTGAACCGCGCATAGCATTAAAAAATAGAAAGGGGTATGTTCCAAACTTTTCATGAAAATATGTGCCAATTGTCCAAATGGATATAATTTTGGCGTATTTTTCTTGCATATCAACATATTCTTTTAATACCTTTAAAATTTCTTTGTAAGCAAAACTTAAAACAACTTGGCTTTCCCTTACTTTCTTTTCTTCTTCATTAAATTCTTTTTTATCCCAATCAATACAACTGCTTTCAGGATTTGCTGGTTCGCTTACGTGTATGCACCCTTTATTAAAGTACTTACAATTCTTGCATTTCATAAGTTCAATAGCATCTGTTTTGATATTTATATTTAAAGTCATTTTTCTTCCTCTAAACTGCTTATTTCAGAAATATTTATAACAACTTTTTCATTAAATTTATCGAGTATAAATAAGAAGTTTTCTGTTGTGTCTTTAATAATGCCAGAATATTTTCTTCCAGTAGTTAAAATAACGAAAACTCTTTTCCCCATTAATAAACTAAATTTATTTTCCATCATTCCCTCGTTTTAGCTAATATTCAAACCGAATAACAAGTATATAAATCTTGCCTAGCATTATTAAGTAGTAAATACTAAGTTTTTAACAATCGTAACATTTATAAACTCCGTTTTCTTGTGTTAATTAAGATAAAATGGTATTAGACAACACAAAAATTAATTTTATATTTAAAGTAGACGACACACTATCGTTATATATAACTTTAGATAAAAATTGTTCAATAGAAGAATTTTTAGGCGTAGCCGAAATGTTAAAAAGACAGAGGAAACAAAATATTACTATAAATAATATTACAAATACTGAAAACAATTCAAGCCCCACTGGTAAATTAAAAGTTCATTTAACACAAGAAGAACTTGATAAGATTAAACAGCTTTTAACTGAAGGCAAAGGCATATCTGAAATTGCTATATTAATGAATCGAGCTTATTCAACTATTTATAGTGTTTATTATAAATTAAAAATGGAGAAAAAAGAAGATGGGCAGAAAAAAGAGTGATTTTATAGAAAAGGCAATTGTTTTGTTTTCAGAACATATTGGCGAAGAAAAAGGTATAAGCTCTAGAGATTTATTTAAAGAGGCTTATGATGTTTTCCCAGAAACGCTGCCAAAATATGAATTATTTTTTAAAGTTATTTGTTTACAACGGGCATTAAATTATTTAAGGAGAAAAACATACGCTTTTGTTGTTCATAAAGGAGATAAGTATTTTGTTGTAACAAATAAAGAAGAAGCGCAAGATTATGTTAATAAACTAAACTCGACAAAAAAGAAAATAGATTATATGCTTAAACGCTTGGACGAAGCTATTGATGAGAAGTTTTATATTAAATTAAAAAAGAAAAAGGTTTTAGTTGTTAATAATTAAAAAATGGAACAATATAAAATAATTTATAAGCACCCAGATTACCCCGCAAGAAAGTTATCGGTTGTAGTTAGCGCGGAAGGTGAAGAAGATGCTAGACTTAAATTTAAACACGAACTATTCAAAAACTTTGAAATAGTTGCAATAGTTCCAATATTTTAAAATGGCAAAGAAAAATTGGATAGTGACGCTAAAATTAAAAACAATTAAGCAAAGTAGTAAAAAAGGCGTAGAATCTTTACTTCAAAGATTATTAGTAAACTACTTTGAATCAGGAACTATTGAGGCAAAATGAAAACAAAACTAAAACTAAACAATAAAATTTGGGAAATGATTAGAATTAAATCGGAAACAAAAAGAGAGATTGCAACTTTAAAAGCAATTTTAGGTTACTTAACTTTTGACGAAGTTATTCAAGAAGCTTTAATTTGTTTTAAAAACCATCAGGCGCTAACTAAATCAAAGGAGGGCAACAAAAAATGGCAAAATTAAATGATTTCGCAAAGGCTTATGAGCCAAAGCAAACAACAAAAAATATCGCCGATTTACCTGAAGTATCCACAGATATTGAACTAGAAGACGATGTTTTTGAATTTACTGACAAAGTAACAAAACAAACAAAGACAATAAATCAAAAAGTGATAACTATTAATGATGAACAATATAGAGTTCCAGCATCAGTAATTCAACAGTTAAAGGTTATCTTGGAAGATAATCCTAACTTAAAAAGGTTTAAAGTTAAGCGCAGCGGATCAACTAAAGACGATACGCGTTACCAAGTAATCCCCCTGTCTTAAATAGGTTCAAGCGTAAAATAGAAATAGGCTCACTAGCTTATTATATTTTACTAAAAGAACCAAACTTTTTTGACAATTAATTTAACATTTTTCCGTTGCGAGATATTCGGACTCGCCAGATTATATTCACAAAATGACAAAAACAATAAAAGGCGACTTAATCCTAACAGAAGATACAACTTTTTATGAAAATTTGAAAGTAGAAGGAGATATAAAAGGATATTTTAAATTGAAAGTTGTTGGGAATATTGATTGCTGGAATATTGATTGCAGGAATATTGATTGCAAGAATATTGATTGCAGGAATATTGTTTGCTTGAATATTGATTGCAAGAATATTGTTTGCTTGAATATTGATTGCAAGAATATTGATTGCAAGAATATTGTTTGCTTGAATATTGATTGCTGGAATATTGTTTGCTGGAATATTGATTGCTGGAATATTGTTTGCTGGAATATTGATTGCTGGAATATTGTTTGTTGTGATAAAATCAAAATAAAAGAAGGTTGTAAAGTTAAATGCAAGTTTTTACTTAAAGATAGATTTTCTACGTCAGTTAAGGAGTGGAAAGTATGACAACCGAAACAGAAAAGATATTGCAAGGATGTGGAGAATGGTTTTACCAACATGATTTTAGATACCTTTGTGGTGGTGTTACTGGATTATGTCAAATCTGTAAATCAAAACTAGAAGGCTACCAACTCGCCCAGAAAGAAAATCATGAACAAATAAAACACTTAATAGCAGAATGTCAAGATAAATATGATTTTATAGAAAAACTCGGAAAAGAATTTGAAGATTATAAAAAAGAAACCGCAGAAAAAGTAGAGAAGCTGAAAGAGAGAATATTGCTTAATTGGAAAGGGCAGAATGAATTAGTTGATTTTATAGATAAAATCTTCAAGGAGACGAAATAATGCATACAAAAGAAAGAATATCCACCCTAAAATCCTGCATAAATAAATTAGAAGGTGCAATGAAATGAAAGAACTATTTGAATTAGAGCATCTAAAAACACAAGAAGAAGTAAGAAAGCATATACAAAATTGCGAAGGCAAACATACTCAACAAGCAATTTATTCAACATTTCATGATTGCTTAACTCAAATATGCTATGGATGCAAAAAGATTAGGACTAACAAACAATGAAAATAATAAAAGGATTCAAGTTTATTCAAGAAAATATGAAAAGTAAAAATGGAAAGATTACTTGGAAAGTTGGAGAATGGCAAAAACATGAAGGAGAATTAGAAATATGCAATAGTGGTTTTCATGCCTGTATTAAACCTATTGATTCTTTAGAATATGTTTATGGAAATAAATTCTTTTTAGTTGAAGCAAAAGGAAAAATTATAAAAGGAGATGATAAATTTGTTGCAAGTGAAATGAGATTAATAAAAGAATTACCAGCAGATAAAATATTCAAGAGATTTGCTATTGCTTGTGCTAAATTATGCATAAAGAATTATGAAAAGAAATATCCAAACGATAAAAGACCTTTTGAAGCAATTAAAGCAGCAGAAGATTATTTAGATGGAAAAATAAAATTAGCTGAATTAAATGAAAAATTGAGTGCTGCTGAGAGTGCTGCTGAGAGTGCTTGGAGTGCTGCTGAGAGTGCTGCTCGGAGTGCTGCTCGGAGTGCTGCTGAGAGTGCTTGGAGTGCTGCTTGGAGTGCTGAGAGTGCTTGGAGTGCTGCTTGGAGTGCTGCTCGGAGTGTTTGGAGTGCTGCTCGGAGTGCTGCTGAGAGTGCTTGGAGTGCTGAGAATAAAATATTATTAAAAATAATTAAAGAAAACTCATGATATTTGAAACTCAATACTGCAAAACACAAGAAGAAGTAAGAAAGCATATACAAAATTGCGAAGGCAAACATACTCAACAAGCAATTTATTCAACATTTCATGATTGCTTAACTCAAATATGCTATGGATGCAAAAAGATTAGAACAAATTTAAGGAGTGTAAAAGAATGACACACCCCACCACAGAACAAAACATATTGAAAGAGAAAAGATTAATAAAAAAAAAATGGCGAAAGGAAAAAATACCTTGTTGTACAAATGGAAGAAATCATAAATGGAAAGGTGGTTCTGAAATAGCTATTTGTTTAATCTGTGGCTTTGATGCTTTAGATAATTGTTATAGGGGCATACCATGAATAATATAGAGAAAGAAATGTTAAAAGAGATTGAATATTTTACTGAAAGAATGAGAAACATTGCTTTAAAATCTAAACCGTCTAAAAAAGAATTAACAATAGCTCAAATGGAGCTCTTAGAAGCTAAATCAAAATTAGAAGGCTACCAACTCGCCCAGAAAGAAACCGCAGAAAAAGTAGAGAAGCTGAAAGAAGAAATAAGTTTTACTATGAATAATTCCGATTTTAATGAAGGAATGATTATGTATGATATTGATAAAATCTTCAAGGAGACGAAATGAGTTCAAATAATCAATTAATAATTATAAAAAAGGATAGCGCCTTTGGGTTAATAAGCGTAAGATATATAAACTCTAAAAGGTAATGAATAAGGTATAGATTACGCGATATATGTAAAAATGGAAGGACAATCAAATATTGGAACAATTTTAAGCATTATCTTTTTTCTTTCTATTTTTGCTCTTCTTATCTTTTTTGCTCTTCAAATATATGATAACGAGCAAGTTTATAACTCTTATAAGAACTTTTGTAAAGAACGTCCAAATTTTTGTTATTGTTCTTTAGGTTCTTGTGAATATAAGATAAGAACAACACAAAGTTGTATAAATGGAGTTTGTTCGAACGAAATATTATCTCCAGATACTTTGGCTTTATGTAATTTAATAAAATATTTAAATGACACTAAAATGCAATTTAAGGTGGGTTGTTCTTAAGATGGTTTACAAAATACCAGCCATAATAACACAAGAAGAGTTTGAAAAGATTTTTGAGGCTGAGACTAATAAAGAATATAAGTTGGCTTTTTTGCTAGGCTTTGAATCAGGTATGCGTATCTCTGAGATTGTTGGGCTTAAGAATAAAGATGGCAATTGGAAAATAAACCCCCTAGATAAGCCACAAATAGACTTGCAAGGCAACACAATTAAGGTTGTAGGTGGCAAGGGTAAAAAAGACAGGATAGTTCCGCTGCCTAAACGCTTTAATAAAAATGCGTTAAGTTTATTGCCTTTGAAAAAATCAAGACGCGCATTAGAATGGAAAATTAAGAAATTAGGATTAAAAGTTCTTAATAAACCAATTCACTTTCACACTTTACGACACGGATTTGGTTCTCATTTAGCTGGAGCAAATCGCCCACTGCACGAAATTCAAATGTTAATGGGGCATAGTCGTTTAGACACGACTGGAATTTACTTACACGCTAACCCTAAACAAGCGATTGAAGGTTCAAGGGAGGCTTTCTAAAAAATGACACCTTTTAACAATATCTTACCTTTTTCTCTTAACATGTTAATAGCAGTTACTTGCGGATTACTAGTTTTGGTATTGATTTACGGAATAATATCCTTTTTTAACACCTATTGCGCAATAGTTAAGATGTTTTTAAATAAAAACAAAAGGCATCGTAAAAAGGTGTAGCGCGTTGTAGTTATTAAGCGTAACAATTAAACAGGAGAAAAAACACAAATGGATGAACAGCAAGATGTAAAGCCCATAAAGACAATAACAAAAGTTCAAAAAGTGCTTTTATATATAGCCATCTTTTTGGCATTTGTAACTTTTATTTTGGGTGTAGCTAAATACTTTATATGGAAATAAAATGGAATTGAGAAAAATAGAAAACAAAACTTTGTTTTATCCTAAAAATGAAGTGTCAAAAGTTGCTTTACGCAGGTTTTTAATTGCGTTAGCAATAGTTTTAGTCGTTGGAGGTATAATATGGCTGAAGATGAAGAGTTAGTGGATTACTTGACAAGAAAGAAACTTGATGGCATTAAGTTTCGTTATAACTTTTCAATAATAACTAATGTTATTTTGATATGCGTCTTTGTTATTATAGGCGTTTACATTTATTTTAACCTAGAAGAGTTTAAACAATTAGGCTCAGACGTTTGCAGACTTTGTGAGACTAAGACTGGTGGCGTTTGCTTGGCTAGTGGTTATAATAATACAATGGCAGCCAACGAGACTTACACATCACCGTGGGCTAGTTTAGTTCTTAATATAACTTCTTAATAGGCTTTAATGTAATTAAATTTAATACTTATAAGGCTTACTCGGTGAGCCGATTAACTATTATATAGTATATAGCCACCCCCTAAAAGTTATCCGTCATACCGATCATGTCCCCCTTTCTTAATAATACCACACGGTTACGGGTTTGACGATTCTAAAAATTCTTCGTTTTCTTCAAGTGGATCCTCTGGTTCGGAACTATCTTTAGTCGGTTCCTCAAAGTCTTTCTTATCTATTCTACTCCAAACCTTTAAAGTCTTTGGTGTTATACCCAGCTTTGAACATATAAGCTCCCCACTAACACCCTTAATCTTCATACGCCCAAGTTTATATTTAAGTTCTATTAGTCTTTTAAGCTCTTTAGTTTTCTTTTCTTTCTTTCCAATATCCATTATGGCTTTATCCTTTTCTTTATCATATTCTTCCGCGTTAAACATATCCAAAATATTATAAGGCATATCTTTATCTAATATATCTGGAAAGGTTCCTCTAAAGGAATAATATTTATAATAGTTACGCTGCTTTTTTGTTCTAAAGTCATTAAATAATAGTTGCAACTTTTTCTTTCTTATATAAACAAAACGCGGTGTACTCTCATCACTACGCACGTAAAGGTGCACCATGCCTAACGCTCTATCAACGACGATATATTCATTAAACTTCCAAAACTTTGTAAAGTTAAATATAAAAAAGTGTCTTTTTTTTCTAGCCATCATTAATAACTTAATAAGATTCTTTTGTGTTTCTTTCCACCACTCTGCACTTAGTACATCACTTGCAGGTTCATCAAAGATTATTATTTGGCTCTCAGTATTTTGTGCAAACCTTATGGCTTTACCAACATCGAAGAATACATTAGCGTTACTAAAACTTCTTCCTGTTTCTACATGTATAATATAAGCCTCTAATAAACTTAATGTTGTTTTACCTATACCCTCTTCTCCCTCGTTATTAAGTAAAGCATCTCGCTTAGGTTTCTTTTGCGTACACCTTTTAATCATAAACATAATTTTATTATACAACGCCTCGTCTACTGGAATCTTTTTAGGACCGACGTATATAGTTCCCATAAGTTATAAGCCCTCATCATCTTCTTGCTCTCTAAAAAAGCTGCCGTGTTTTTTTAATAGTCTACAAATATCACGATAGTATTCGTCTAGAGCAATATAAAAGTCCGCTTGGTTTTGTTTATTATTAGCCTCTTCCTCATATTTGTTTTTATCTATATCTAGCTTATCGGTTTTACTATCCAAATCTTTTCTTTCTAGATCCGTAACCTTAGCGTCAACTTCTGAACGCAGCCGTCTTAAGTTCCAATACGCGTTGCCTAAATCCCAAAGTCTTAGGCAAGATGCCACCTCGCTTTTAAAAAAGAATATCAGTTTATACTCAGCCTCATCAAAATTCCAAACAGACTTTTTATAGTCGCTAGTAGTATTATCGTCACCCATTTTATCTTGCGGTTATATAAAGATAGTAAACTATTTAAAGTTAACGGACTATAATAATATATGCGTAGCAAAAAACAAATAGTGCAAATAACATTAGTATCTATGAGTTTAATAATGGTTGTGTTTTTATTAACGAGCATACAAGCAAGTAGTGTAAGATATTATTTACTAGCGCCTAAACAAAGTTCACCGACGGGGATATACTTTACATCTAATGGAGCTATAAGCCACGAGCAGACTAAAACAATATTTGGCGCGGACTATAAAAAAGATTATGTTAGTTTAGTCCAAGCAGGTTTAATGCCAACTACCTTAAAATGTTCTTATGGCTCCGAAGCATATAAGTTTACAGGAATACTTTTACAGACGCAAGACGGAACTAAATATAATTTATTAGAACACTTTTGCGGTGAGTCTTGTATCGCTAAAACTTAATGGCAACATCTTCAGGAAGTAAAGGTTCGTCTCCGCCAATAGTTGGTGGGTGGGTAAGTCCATATTCTCCAAGCTTTAATCCAGCAAAGAATGCACCTAGCGGAGCAGCGATAGGGGGTGGCTGTTCTAGTAGCGGAGGAAGTTCTGGTGGAACAACACCTGCACCCTCACCATTTGGTTCAACACCAACAAACCCTTTTAGTCAAAAAGGTTCTTATAATCCTAACACGTGTGTTTATACATCACCAACGGGGCAACAGCAAAGTAGGGCTAGTGCACCAACAGGAGCAGTAATAGTTGGGGCAACACCTTTTAATAGAACTTATGTGAGCAGAGGAAGTTCTGGTGGGGGTGGTGGTTCGCCAACACCAAGCGGTAACGGAGCAGTAGTACAAACAGTACAAGGTGGTGTTAGTTATCCCTCAATGCAACAAGCGTTAATAGCACAGCAGAAACTTAATCAGCAAAGTAGTAAGATAGATTTAAAGAGTGATACTTATGGTAAGAGTAATTTATATGGCGTTAATACAAATAAAACATCGAGCGATGTTGGTTTTTATAAAGATGGAAAATATTATCCAACACAGGCAGACTATATAAGAGCAACTGGAAGCAGTTCTTTTAATCCTGCAGCCAAACCTTTTAGCGTTACAGAGAATATAAAAAGATATTTCTCTGGATTAACTACTGCTGGAAATAAACCCTTAAACAATGAGGATAAAGCAATCCTTTCAAGACAATTAGGCGGAGCTGGTTTTTATATAGGCGGAAACAAATACAGCCCAACAGCAACAGGCAGAGGAACAACTTTTACGGGTGTTGATTTATCTAAACAAGAAATGACTAAATATAATTATGCTGATGAGATAAATTTTAGAGCTAAAATAAAATCAGATGCTTTGGTTAAAAATAAACAAGATAAAATAATAGGGGAGCTTAAACCCCTATATACTTATCAATTAAATAGTGCCCAAAGTGATTTGCAAGGACAAGTCAATAGTGGTTTAATAAGTGTAGAAGATGCGAATAAACAATTAAGTAAGATAGCAGACGATGTAAATAAAAAGTTTTTAGAGGAGGCAAATACAAAAATAAAAGATAGGGTTACAATTCCATTAAATCAAATAGAACAAGAGAGAAACAATTTAATAATACGCGCGGGTTTAACACCCGCAGAATTAGAAAAGCAGGTTGGTAAATTAGAAGCTAAAACAGGAATTACTAAAGAAACAATAAAGGTTGGAGCAGAAATAGCAGCAGTAACAATTGCGTCGGCAGTAAATCCCGCGTTAGGATATGGTGTGGGTTTAGCAATAGGCGGAGCGGAAATTGCAAAGAGTGTTCAAATAGAACAACAGAAAAATATACCCCTATTAGAAATAAGAAAGGATGCAAATGGAAATATAAATGTTGTTAAAGTTGGTGAAAAAATATCCCCCGAAGCAATTGGACAATATTTATATGGCGCAAGTTTTATATTACCTGCTGCTTATGGTTCTACAAAATTATTAACAAAAGAAATAACAACTCTATCAGCAGAAAGACTTGCTGGTAAAGGTTTAGTTACTATGGAAGATTTAAACAAAGGCTTTGTAAAAGTTAATAACTTTAATTTTGCAACAGGTAAAATGGTTGATACAAATGTTTTATTAAGGGCAGGAACTAAACCAATTGAAAATGTAAAAGCTATTATGGGAAAAGGTATAACCTATGAGCAATTAGTTAACGAGGGCAAACTTGCTTTGGGTGAAGCAAAACCTAATGTTAATCCTTTTAAAATACAAGAGTTAACTATACCTCAACAAAAAGGCGTTTCGGATTATACTACTAAAATATTTGGATTAGAACTTCCTAATGGCAGAGCAATAGTTATTGGGGCAAGAAGTGCTGAAGGTAAATTAAATGTTGGTGTTCCAAATATATTAAAACAATTACAAGCTATGCCAACGACTACTGAGATAAAATTAGCAACTAGTTTAGAAACTGAAACGCTGTACAAAAATTTATTAAGGGCGGGACCGAAGTCTACAACTAGAGCGAAAGAACTTATACCTGCCTTTAGAAAGTTATTAGGGCGTACTTATAATAAACCCTCAAAATTTATAGATGAAAAACTTTTATATGAACAAACACAATATCTTCCAAAAAAAGGTGTTAATATATTTTTAGATTTAGCAAAAGAAAATAAAGGAGTCTTATTTGGTTCTAAGGCTAGAGCATATCAATTAGCACCAGAGTATAAAATTGCAGGTAAAACTTTTAAGCTAACAAAAGTTCCAAGAGACGTTGAAGTTAGATTTGACCAATTAGCAGAAAATGATTTAAAGGCTTTAACCGACAAGTCTATCAAACAATTAAAGGAGTTAAGTGTTATAAAAGAAAAGGGAACAACTTTTGATTTAGCAAGTGCTAGAGAGATAAAAGACACACCTTTTGCAATTGAGGCAAAGATTAATGGCAAGTTTGAAAAGGTTGCAGAGTTAAAAGGCGCAGGTAATTTATTGGAAAATGAAATAGTATCCGAAAAGGTTATAGGCTTTACTAAAGAAGGTAAACCTTTAATTACTTCTAAAGGCATACCCACGACGAGTTTAGCTGAAGAATTAAGAGGCGTATCTCAAGGGGTTTTGCGTGTTAGGAATGTAAAGTTTATAGAAGGGGGCAACATAAAGTTTGAAGAGTTATCTGGAAGAACTTTAACAACACCATTTAAAAAAAGTGGAAGTTCTGTTGTTTTAAAATCAAACAAAGAAGTTACGCTATTAGATATTTATCCAAGCCCTAAGCGTATGAAGGATATTGGTTCAGTATCAGTGTCAGCTAGAACTTTACAGCAAAGTGGATCAAGAATATCTAAGCCAATTGCAAAAATAGAATCTTTATTCCCAGAAAGATTAGTAAGAGAGCAAGTTGAAGAAGTTTTAAAAAATCCTCAACGCGAGGCTATCGCATCTTTCATTAATAAGCCCTCAGCAAAGATAAACTTTAATAAGTTAAGCAACTTAAAATCACCCCCAATAAAATTAAAAGAAGAATATAAAAGTCCAAGCCAAAGAAATATTATTAGTGATTTTAAATTAAGAAGTCAATCTCCATTAACTACTAAATCTCTATCTGCATCATTAAGTAAATCCCCATTAAAGTACAGCCCCTATAAAAGTCCAAGTCGTAGCCCTAGTCCATATCCAACTTATAAATCCTTATTAAGTCCACCGTCTCCATCAAAAATATCTCCCTCACTTATTAAGTCTCCAAGCCCCTATAAAAGCATTTCACCATCGCCAATAAAATCACCAAGCCCTTATATTAATTATCCAAGCCCCTATACACCCTATCCCCCTGTTGCTTTAAAAGGCAGAAACTCTCTATTATTAGGTGAAAGCAGAAAGTTTAATCCACAAAGATTTTATCCACAAAAGAAACCAGCATACGCAGCAAGTTTAGGCTCAGCGATATTTGGGTTTAGTAAGAAAGTTAAAGCTAAAGACTTAAAACAAACACTTGCTAAACTTGGCTCGTTAACTTATAGCGGTTTTGAACAACGTCCGACGATAGAAGTAATCCCAAATAAACCAATTAAGAATAAAATTAATGTACAAAAGGCAATAAAAAGTTTAAACTTTAATCCGCTTTAAAAAAGCGTAAACTATTTAAACCCTCGATAACTTATAACAACGCAAGATGGTGAAACATAATTCTAAAGAAAGAATCAAAATAGAAAGAGAGCTTTTATATGACTTGGGGCAAGTACAGAAATTTAAAGATATAAATATGCTTTCTAATTTTTTAGTTATTATAGATAAGGTTGGAAGTTATTTATATCTATTTTATATAAGCGCAGTATCGACACTAGCGTTAATACTATCGGTTGCTTGTTTTAGTTATTTATCTAAAACTTTATTTTTCACTCATCTAGCTAATTATATTATCATTATCTTTTTAGTATCAGGATTAAGTTTAACACTCTATAAATTATTTATATTATACATAATAAAAAAGAAGTATGAAGGGTGTATGTAATAATGGCACAAACACCACAACAACAAGCAGAACAAGAGCAAGAAGAACAAAACAGGTTGCAAAAGGTTGTTGATAAAGTTAAAACGCTGTCGTTAGTTAATAACGCACACAACTTAACACCGCCTAATAGACAGGATGATAGGGCTAATGACATACAGATTATACAAGCGTTGCAAAGTAAACCGCGTATTGCTGAGATTATATTACAAGTAAGAGGGCAAATGATGGGAGCCAATGGAAAGCTAATACAATTAAGAAGCCCAATAATGAATGATGAGGGGGCAGCAAAATTAATGTTTGTTCTTTTAAATATTAGCAGCGAAACAGAATATGCTACTTATGGCGAGGAAGAAATACCGCCCAGAATAATTTTATATATAGAGCAGATATTTCCGCGCTTTACATTTTGGCATAAAGATTATGATTTGGATCCTAAAAACTTTGACTATATTTATACCACTTTATTAAGTTTTATAGATAGCTGTTTCCATAAAAGTAAAAACGGATACTTTGGAAGAATACTTACAAAGACTTATAGTGAAGACTTATTAGGGAGAGCTATTAAAGATGATGAACAGAAAAAGAAACAAACAATATTGCAAAGGTTGGGGGTTACTTAATTTAATATGAATTTATTTGGATATGATATAGCTTTATCAATGGGCGGTGTTTGGGGCACGATACAAGCAGCATTAGTTTGGTTATTTGCAGGAATTATTATAATAGGCGTGGGCGTATGGTGGTATATGGATAAAAAAAGCAAGGCGACTTATAAATATCCAATAACATTGAGAGTTAGAAGAGAGAATGGTTTAAAAGTCCGATACGATATCAAAGGCGGTATTGTTGAAGGAAAGAATGGAGTTAAGGATTTTAAATGTAAAATACCTAGAAAATTTAAAAAGTTCGAATTAGGCTATATGCCTGATTTTAGTCTTGCCGATTCTAGTGATAGGCTGAGCTTTATACAAGAGGGCGATAGTACTAGTTGGCAACAAGTAAGAGAGGAACTTATTTTAGAAAAGATGGTTGTTGATGAAACAGGAAAAGAAGTGGGGGTTTATAAATTATTAATAGAGCCTATACCGACGGATACTAAGACGACGACTTATAATAATTTACAAGCTACAAGAGAACTTATGGATATTAAAAAGCTCACCGCTTGGGGCATTAGTATTATTGCTTTTATAGTAATGGTTGTTGCACACCTTATAAGTTTGTTTATACAAACAAAAATAAAATGTCCAACGCCATAGTAAACTATTTAAATAAGTCTTAACTTATAAAAACTATGCGGGTGATAACATATCTTTTTTTATTTTCAACATCTTTCTTATTCTTAATCAGTTTAGCATCAGCACAAGTAACATATGACAACTGCAACTTATACGGAAACTGCAAACCAGTAAGCACAACTTCAGCAATAACTTTTAACAACGCAACAGGCTTAGTAAACGATTCAGTCTATTGGCAAGGCTATACTCCACAAACATATAATCAAACTTTCGTAAGTGTAATCTATGATTGGGTTAATTCAATAGTTTATCCTGAATCTAAAAATAAATATAATGAAACTTATAATAATCTTCTTAATTCACATTGTCCAAATGGATATATCGTAAATGGAACTTTATCTAATGGAACTTTTATTTGCACACTTCAAACGCAAGTAGACTGGACAAATGTAATGTTTCAAAACGATAGTAATAATTTAAATGTAAATAGTAGTAGTTATTGGAACAATTTTAATTCAACTAATTCTACCCAAATATCAAATAATAACGGAATTTTTAATATTATTCCTACTTGGATAGTTAATTTAGTTTATACAAGTGAATCAAATAACTCAGTCTATTGGCAAGGCTATACTCCACAAACATATAATCAAACTTTCGTAAGTGTAATCTATGATTGGGTTAATTCAATAGTTTATCCTGAATCTAAAAATAAATATAATGAAACTTATAATAATC
>Ga0247841_10003212_pt1 | contig 30827 bp, 32 predicted proteins | sample LaCruzMarch2015__2_FD_192410 | JGI IMG/M metagenome (GOLD analysis project Ga0247841, IMG submission 192410) | Freshwater microbial communities from meromictic Lake La Cruz, Castile-La Mancha, Spain - LaCruzMarch2015_18m | ecosystem: Environmental > Aquatic > Freshwater > Lake | place: Spain... | reverse complement strand
GAATAGATTTTTTTTAATAATAAAAGACCGCTTTAAACGGGTCAGGCACGACAAGCATGGGGATTTTCTTGCTAGGGTTTTTCCGGCTTCGCGCTCGAAAGTGCCTAGAAGAAATTTTCTTGCCTACCCGTTTAAGTCGGCCTTTTTTGTTACTCATTAGTCAAATAATCTTCCCTTTCCGACAATAACATTAACTTTGTCACGCATAATTCCAATCTCAACTGGTGTTTCAATTTCAATAACATCATCGATAACAAGTTTCTCCAAGGGGTTACTGACTTTAATTTTTTTTACACTTATAAATGATTCGTCACGTTTTTTTGTTCTTATTAAGATATCTAGTCTGCCGTCATGAGGATTTGATTTTACGGTTTCTCTTTGGTCACTCAATAAATTAATTATTTTAATCTCACCCTTTTCCATAACTTCTAGAGAGTAGTCGTCTATATGCAAAATAGTACCAAGACTTTGTATCGAAGCTTGGTTGAGAAAGTAATAATTGCCAACTAAACCTAGATCAATTTTTTCAACGCGGCGAGCCAGGAGAATATTGCAGGCTTCGTCAATATTATTAATTCCAAAAGAAGTGGCAATGGAATTGTCATTGCCAATTGGTATTAAACCAAGAAGTGTTTTTTTTTGAAAATCACTATATATTTCAGTATCTATTACTGCGCCAATAATTTTATTAATAGTCTGGTTATTACCTACAGCAATTATAGTTTTAGCGCCGAGTTTAATTTCGTTTTGTATTGTCCCCTTTATATTCTTGATTCCCCCAAGACGAATTATTTTTCCATTTAATCCTAAATCGGTCAAACGAATTTCAAGACGGTTAATCGCTCGGTTGTATTTGGGTTTATTCAAAAACTCATCATATATATAGACATGCATAAATTTTTTAAACGAGCATAATTATTTTTCTACCTCATCAATCTTGTCCTCAATTTTTTTATTATCTTTACGCTTGTCAGACTCGGTTAAAATTAGAAATTGACCATTAACCAACGCACCTTTTTCAACGGATAATTCTGTATACTGAATGTCTCCATAAATTTTTGCCGTTCCGCCGAGAGCCAAATATCCGTGTATTTTTATATTGCCTTTCACTTCCCCGTTTATGATTGCATCTTTAGACTCAATATTAGCGACAACTTTGGCCTTATCGCCTATAAATAAATTTGCCTCAGTCTTAAGAGATCCCTCAAGGGCGCCTTCGACTATAATATTTCCATGTCCTTGAAAGTTCCCTTTTACTTTAATAGAAGCGCCAATGATCGTCTCGGCGTCTTTAAATTTTTCTAATTTGTTTTCCTTGCTAAACATATATGTAGATATTAAAAAAAAGTAAGTATTAGTATATTTACGTTTATATTTTAGGCTAATTTAACTATTATGTCAAAACAATAAATTGAAAAAATAATTATGATAGAGTAGAATAACAGTACGGCAAATCCCCGATAAGCATTTAGCATTGTCCTCGTAGTTCAACGGATAGAACGAGAATCTCCTAAGTTCTAAATCCAGGTTCAATTCCTGGCGAGGACACATATTTTCGCTAATGTTAAATAATTTCTATGAAACTATTGACAGATATGCAAATTTATGTGTAAAAATATATGTATTGACAGAATTTGTAATTAAGTTATAATTTGATAGTTGTTTGTGATATATTCGGTTGTATGTAAACAATTGTTCCTCAAGGAACAATATGAAGGAGTAAGGGCCATTAGCTCATCCGCCAGCTGGCGGAGGCTAGAGCGCAACCTATATGGAAGCGCAACAAATTTTTGGGCCATTAGCTCAGTTGGCTAGAGCGCTTCCATGGCATGGAAGAGGTCAAGGGTTCAAGTCCCTTATGGTCCACAATTTAAAAGACCTCACCTACGTGAGGTCTTTTAAATTTAACAATTCAAAAAAAGGGAATTAAATATCGGAGGCGTTGTCCTCCGTCTCCGCCAGCTGGCGGATGGCGGATGTGCTCCGCCTAGGCCGCGTCAAGGCGATTAGTGAGTGAAGTTCGCGATTTTAGCGAACGAGCGAGTCATATCGATCGTGACCAAGTCCCTTTTGGGCCACATTTTAAAAAAGCCTATCCGGGTTCTCTATTTGTGTACTTATGTCATTTGAACTAGTTGGGGCTGAGGCGTGAATGCGACGGAAGCCGAAGTGAACGGTCTAACGGACCATACGCCGTGTGCATAGCATCCGCAAATTCTGGACGAGAGAAGCTGCCGAGCACATGGCGGCAGCAAGCGTGTTAATCCCTCATAGTCCACAATCTTTAGGACATTACTTCGTCAGTTCTTAAAATTTGTTTGTTTTTGATAAGGGACTTGAATGCCAGAGACGATATACACTTGTGCACCACCGAAGCGGGGCCTGGGTGCTTAGTGAACAAAATACGAAATAGGAAACGAGAGATGCTAGAAGGTGCAAATTACGCAGTTGCAAATTTGTAATAACTACCCTTAACCTCGATATTCAACACTAACTCAGAAACAAACTAAGAATGAATGGAAACACCAAGTATTAAGGGGTGTATGATTATATAGTCATTATTTTTTCTATTTTGTTGTATATTTGCGCAAATGTATTCATGATAGAAACTCATTACTTTCTTTAGTAGGTTACAGCAATATGTTTATTGTCCACAATAATGTGGACATTATTACTCATCATAATATTAAGTTACCAATAGTTAATAGTATAATCGAGTGGTACACGGAGAGTTTTCGATCGGCTGCGGAAAGGAACGTGTCGAAATATCGAGTGTCCTGTCAAGTAAGTCCTTGCCATTTGATTAATAGATTTGTTCCTTAAGGAACAAATTTGTCTGCGAGAAAATAATTGGTCATAATTCAATTTAGACTTATGATAATTAATTAGAAGAAAAGTCGTAATATAGAAATATTTGAATATATCCTATCTGTAAAATATAAATTGTCTAATTCAATCACTTTGTCGTAAACAATTTATGCACCGGATATTTAGAAATATACATAAAGTAAATTTCAAAAATATTTAACAATATATTAGGCTAGGCAGTAATTGCTAATAAGGAATATTTTGACACGATAGATGTAGAATTAATATATTTGGATTAATTTATGATTAACAGGTTATGATGATAAGTCTACAAAATTGTGGACTTATCATTGAATATTGGCTAATATTAAGAAAATATTTATATATGACAAGTTGTGGAAAACATGTTTGTATTTGTTTGTTTTACACCTAACATTAATTGAAATTTGAGTCATTTTTTTCATAATACGTATTTGCCTTCCACTCCAAAAAACTTTATAATTAACATATTAATAACTAATATATTTGTATATTATGTATGATGTAATAATAATTGGATCAGGCCCTGCAGGCATGACAGCAGGTATCTATGCGGTTCGAAGAGAGATGAAAACTTTAATTATAGGGAAAGAAGTGGGTGGGCAAATGGTATGGGCAAATGAAATTGAAAATTATCCGGGTTTTGAAAAGATTAGCAGCTATGAATTAATAAATAAGTTTAAACAACAAACTATTAATTTTGGGGTTGAAATGAAGGACGACGAAGTCAAGCAGATTGAAAAAACCGCTTCGGGCACCTTTCTATTGCATACAAATCGTGATACATTCGAGGCTAAAACTGTTATTATAGCGATGGGCTTAGCGCCACGCCGTCTTGCTGTTAATGGTGAGCTCGAATTGAACGGGCGAGGTGTATCATATTGCGCAAATTGTGATGGTCCGTTTTTTAAGAACAAGAAAGTTGCCGTCATTGGAGGAGGGAACTCAGCGCTTGATGCAGCTGAGGTCTTATCAAAAATCGCTAGCAAAGTATATTTAATTCATCGCAATGATTCATTCAAGGCATTTGACGCCCTTGTTGCACAAGTCAAATCAAAAGATAATATAGAAGTAATACTTAATTCAGAAATTCTTAGTATTATTGGCACACAAAAAGTTGAAAAAATTAGAATACTCGACACAAACTCAAAAAACGAACGCGAGATTGATTTAGATGGTGTATTTATAGAGGTTGGGCGTCTTGCCAGCACGGACTTAGTGGCAGAGTTTGTCGATAGAAACGAGAAAAATCAAATTATAGTGAATTCGAAAACTGAAACGAAAACCCCGGGCATATTTGCAGCTGGAGACGTGACTGATTGTGAGTTTAAACAAATTACAATTGCCATGGGCCAAGCAACCGTGTCCGCTCTTAGTGCTTACCAATATTTACAACTAAAATCTGGAAATGAATTTGTAGCTAAAAACTACTAAATTTTGCTATAATATAAATATGATTCAAAAAAAGATAAATCTTATAGCGGCTGATATGGGGTACGGTCACCAACGAGCGGCCTATCCTCTATTAGAACTTGGTGGAGGCGAGATTATAACGATTAATAACTATAAGGGAATACCAGATTGGGAAAAAAAGTATTGGATTAATAATCTGAAGGCCTATGAGAAGATATCGCGTTTTAAAAAAATTCCAATTTTAGGACGGTTTGTTTTTCAGATAATGGATAATTTTCAAAAAATTCAAACATTCTATCCTTTTCGGGACCTATCAAGCCAAACAACTCAACAAAAAATATTTTTTCGAGCTATTAAAAGTGGGCTCGGAAAGCATTTAATTGAAAAGCTTAATGCCCAAGCTTTGCCTATAGTGACTACATTTTTTGTGGCGGCTTATATTGCTGAATACCATCAGTATAAAGGGGATATATATTGCCTAGTATGCGATACCGATGCCTCGCGTGCTTGGGCACCACTCAACCCAAAAAAAAGTCGAACTAAATTTTTATTACCAAGTGAAAAAGTAAAAGAAAGATTTTTAATGTATGGCGTTAAGCCGGAAAATATTATTGTAACTGGATTTCCCCTCCCAAAAGAAAATGTCGGAGAAAAAAAAGAAATCCTTGAAGCTGATTTAGCGAGGCGCGTTAAAACTTTGGATGTAAAGGGTATTTATCAGAAACATTACCACTTATTACTAAAAAAAGTAATTGTAAATTTTCCCAAAAAAATAAAGTCCCCAGTTACTTTAACTTTTGCTGTTGGTGGAGCTGGTGCCCAGAAAGAAATTGGTGGAATAATTTTAAATAAATTATTATTAAAAATTAATAGTGGCGCATTAATATTAAATTTAGTGGCAGGGAATCGTCTTGATGTTAAGAATTATTTTTATGACCAAATAAAGCTTTGTGGTATTAAGGATGGAAGTGGTGTAAATATTATTTATGCCAAAAGTAAGGTTGAATATTTTGAAAAATTTAATAACTGTTTACATAAAACTGATATATTGTGGACCAAGCCATCCGAATTGTCTTTCTATTGTGCGTTGGGTTTACCGATTATTATGTCATCGCCAGTTGGTTCTCAAGAAGACTTTAATCGTGAGTGGCTGATGACGACTGGCGCCGGGGTTGATAGCCTGGACCCAGAGTATGTGGACGAATGGCTACCAGATTTATTAGATTCTGGACGTCTTGCTCATGCCGCTATGGATGCGTATTTAAATGCTGAACAAATGGGTACTTACAATATCGAAAAGGCTATAATTGGTAAATAATTTTATTATTTTGATTTAATTGGATATAGTTTATGTCATGGATCGCAGTTGCTTTACTTGCGTATTTGTTATTAGCTGTTGCTAATCTTTTTGATAAATTTTTAGTTGATAATGTTTTAACTAGTAGCAAGGCTTATGCATTTATTGCCTGCCTGCTCGGAAGTCTGGTTATTCTTGGCGCTCCCTGGTTTTTGGAATGGCCCGGTTTTTATTGGCTAACAATTGATTTATTATCCGGCGGAATCTTTGCGGTAGCTCTATGGCTACTGTACGAGGCCCTTCGTCGCGGTGAAGCAGCGCAAACATTAGTTTTTGTCGGAGGCTTAACGCCAATTTTTTCGATTATATTTTCTATCTTGTTTTTTAAAGAACGCTTTTTGCCTTTAGAATGGATTGGCATAGTCACCCTTCTTTTAGGGATATTTATCGTCGCCTTACTGCCAAAAAAGAGAAATTATTTATCAAGAGTCGTTGCAAGACTAAAAATTATTCAAGAAATTAAAACTGCTTCTTTAGTTTTTGCTCTTTTCTCCGCGTTAGCTTATGCAATATATTTTGTATTAACTAAATATGCATACAACGCTCAACCATTCGCTAGTGCATTTATTTGGACTCGTTTAGGAGCAGCAATTTTTGTTCTTATATTTTTAATTCGAAAGTTAGATCGACAACAAATATTTGGTGCCTTTAAAAATCCAAGGCAGAATAAACATAAGTATTTAGTTGTTTCTAACCAAATTCTTGGGTCACTTGGTTTCATTCTTCAAAATTACGCTATTTTTCTTGGGTCTGTCGCCCTTGTGAATGCTTTTCAAGGGGTGCAATATGCTTTTCTTTTGCTTGTCAGTTCATTTTTGGCGATTCTGTCACCAAAGCTTTTAAAGGAGTCGTTTTCCTGGAATATATTTTTGCAAAAATTAGCGGCTATTGTAGTTATTGGTTTTGGTCTATATTTCATAGTTATCTAATATGAATAAGCTAGGTATTTTTAGTAAAATTAAATCTGAAAGAAAGCGGTGGGTAAGAGCTTGGCACGCTTTGCTTTTACTCATAATAATATTAATATTTTATTTTTTTAAGATTGCGACAAATTTTCCAATAAAACAAGACTTGAATTATAAGTCAGGATATTTTGGCGTTACCTTTTCGACAAAATTTTGCGCTGAGCTGGGTCTTGATTGGAAAGAAGTTTACTTAGCGATTATCGATGATTTGAAAGTTAAAGAAATTCGCTTACCAATTTATTGGGATGAGGTAGAAAAAGAAAAAGGAGTCTATGATTTTTCTGACTACGACTATATTCTTCAGGAGGGTGCTAAAAGAAATGTTAAGTTTATAGTGAATATTGGTTGGCGTTTACCAAGATGGCCAGAGTGTCACGCTCCTGAGTGGGCAGGAGCAAAAAGTTTGGCAATGACTCAAGCAAGAACCATGCAGATGCTTGAAACTGTTGTGAATCATTATAAAGATAATAAGGCTATTGCTGTGTGGCAATTAGAAAATGAACCATTTTTTGATGCTTTCGGTGTCTGCCCGCAAAGTGATGAAAACTTTTTTAAACGTGAATTAGATCTAGTAAAGAAAATCGATAATCGACCAATTATGGTTTCTGCAACTGGAGAATTAAGTTGGTGGAATAAAGAGGCAAAATATGGTGATTTTTTTGGCACGACTGTTTATAGAGTTGTTTGGGGAAAACAAACGGGATATTTTCGTTACCCTATCCCGGCCCTTTTTTATCGCTTGAAGGCTGATTTGGCTGGTATTAAGCCCCAAAATCGCTATATTATAGAGCTGCAGGCAGAGCCATGGGTTCCCAACGGAAATATGGTGTATCTAGATCCTCGTGAAGCAAATAAATCATTTAATATTGATCAGTTTAGAGCGAATTTGCAATATGCTATTAATATAAATTTCAACAAAGCTTATCTTTGGGGCGTTGAGTGGTGGTACTATCAATATAAAGAAGGAAATAAAAATTATTGGGAATTAGCAAGGACACTTTTTAAATAGTTATATAATAATATGATTTCAATTATTATTCCCACTTTAAACGAGGAAAGGTTTCTGCCATTATTAATTAATTCTATAAAAGAACAAAATTATCTCGATTATGAGATTATTGTGTCTGACGGCGGTTCAAAAGATAATACTAAAAAGATAGCCTTAGATAATAATTGTCGTTTTGTTCTTGATACAGAGCATCATCACCCCTCTTGGCAAAGAAATAATGGAGCAGCTATTGCTCGAGGAGAAACTCTGCTATTTTTAGATGCGGACACAATTTTGCAAAAAGGTTTTTTAGAGAAAATATATAATGAATTTAGTAAAAAGAAATTATTCGGGGCTGGATTTTATATAAAATTTAATCCGAATAAACCAACTTATAATATTTATTCTTTTTTATATAATTTCTTCTGTTTTTGTCGACAGTATTTCGCGCCCGCTTCAATTGGAGCTGGTATTGTCGCGAAACGAGAAACGCATAACTTAATAAAAGGATTTGATACCGAAATTTATGTAGCCGAAGACTATGATTATTGTTATCGGATTTCTCGTTTGGGAAAATTTAGAATGATAACGTCATGTAAACTTCTATACTCGTCACGCCGTCTGCAAAAGGAGGGAGGTTTGACTGTAGGATTAAAGTGGGGCAGTATGGCTTTATTTACATTATTTAATTTTAAAATTAAGAAGAAGATTGTCAAATATGATTTTGGAGACTATTAAATTTAAAAAAATTTTAGCTCAGCCGGAAGATATTTTACGAATATTCTTATCTTTAGTTTTTTTAAGTGCTGGTATTTTTAGGATTTTTAATTATCAGGCTGTGGTCATGGAATTTTCACAATTAGAGATCCCCATATTTTTTTCGTACTTAGTAATTCTATTTGAAATTATTGCTGGTCTATTTTTATTATTTAATAAATTTTCTCATCAAATATACTATTTACTGGTATTTTTTGTAACCTCTGCGCTCATATGGGCATTCATGATTAATGGACGTTCACTTCTCGCCGATATTGGCGAATTATTTGTGTTTAATCTTAACCCGACTGATGTTTTTTTGCATTTCGTATTTCTACTAATTGTAATCTATTTGATTTTAAGAAGAATGTAACCTATCCTTATTTAAGCATTCATTTATACAAAAACAGCCCATAAACGAGCTGTTTTTTTCTGAGCGGGCAAGCGGAATCGAACCGCCATCTTCAGCTTGGAAGGCTGACATAATAACCACTATACGATACCCGCAGAACATTTATATTATAAAATAATCAATTTAAAGTCAATTACTTCGTATCTTTAATTGAGGCAACAAACATAAATCCGCTTAGACTGATAAGGGCTATTATTAAAAATAAATAATTTAATGGAAAAAATTTCAATATCATTACCGCTAAAGCTGGCCCAATTACGTAACCTAGTGGCGCAGTAGTTCTAAAAATGTTGATATAGCCGACATCTTTAGCGTCAATTATTTTGAAAAAGTATGTTTCCCTCATAGCCTCAATTAAGGCAGCACCAACTCGACTTAAGAATAACACGCTGGCCCATATCCAAAAAGTAGTTACTTTTAAATAATAGAAAAGAAATAGAGATGCGACTAAAATAAAAAAACCTAAGTAGAGTATTTCTTTTTCCCCGATATATTTATCGGCGATTATGCCGGCGGGTATTTCAAAAATAAGAAAGGGGATTAACATAATCGAAAACATTAGGCCAAGGGTTTGCCAACCAATTCCCATATTTTGGTAAAGATAAATTGGGACATATACAACAGCGGTTGTATAAAAAAGTGAAAGGAGAAGAGAAACAAAGAATATACCCCGCAAATTAGCATTATGCCACGTTTTTTTAATAACCAGACCTATTTTTTCTTTACCGTAAACAACTTTATCTTTTAAGTTTCTTCCTTGATAAAGTAGAATTAAAAAGACGGGGATAGCTAAAAATGCAGCGACAAGAAAAGGTAATTGATAATCACCTAATTTCATTAAATAACTGGATAAAAAAGGAGAGATGATCCAACCTAAATTAATAAATGTAAAATATGTTGTTCTGATGCGCCCCGTAGCCGAATTATTAGAAAAAGTTTCGATTAACACATCCATATTAATCCAAAGAAGATTTGTCGAAATCGTGAACAGAATAGTTGCTAAAAAAGCGGAAAAAGGGCCATTTGTTATTACCATTCCCAAAAGAGATACCGCGTGTAGAACTAAAATTATTTTAGTTAAAAAATAGTTTGATAATTTTTTTATTAATTTAGGGAAAGCAATTATACAAAAAACTGTTAGGGCATTGGCGATTATAAAAAATATACTTAATATTTCCAGACTAACGAATTGATTCAAAAAATTTGATTGGATATAGGCCGGCAAGGCAGACGAGATGGCCAAAATAAGGCCTAAAAAATACAAGATTATGAGGCTGAGGTTGTTATTGGAACTAGTTTTTTTTTGTTTTGGCATGAGGATTAAAAATAATTAGAAGGGATGAAATAAAAATTAATATTAGACTGATTAATTGCGGCCAGCGGAGAGTGAGAAATAATGGTGCCTCGTCTAGGCGTATAAATTCAAGACCAAATCTCAACATAGAATATAATACCACATAAAGAGAGACCATCCAAACAAAATAATAATCTATTAGTAGCTGTTTTTTTATTAGGAAATAATTAAACAAGCAGAGAAATATAAAGATTATAAAACAACCTAGGCTTTCGTAGAGGAAGGTTGGCTGAAAATAGTTGGCCGTAATATAGTTTAATGGCCGGTTTAATAAATCAATTGGAATACCCCATGGTCTATTTGTTGGAAAACCAAATAATTCTTGATTGAAGTAGTTACCCCAGCGGCCGATTGCCTGAGCAAGTGCTAGACCGGGGACGACTAGGGCTGACAATCGCCACGGAGAGATTTTTTGATTACGAGAAAATAGATACACAGTAATAATACCAGCGATAATCCCCCCATGAATAGCCAGACCACCTTGCCAAATTTTGAAAATTGCTAAAGGATTCTGAATATAATAGGGTAATTGTAAAAAAATATCGTAAACCCGAGCTCCAATAAGACCATTTATTATTAACCAAAAAGAAAGATCAAACAATGAGTCTTTATTAACAAAATAGTATTTAGCGAAGAAAAAGCTGACACCAAGGGCTGCTAAAATTCCCAGAACGACAAATAATCCATACCAGTATATATGAAAAACGCCGAAGGATATGAATATGGCTTGAGGATGAAAATTATGGAGAATAGTAAACATATATAAATTTTAGCAAGTTTAATGGTCTGGAGCAAATAAAAAATGGCTTAAAATCGCCATTTTTTTGTGCGGACGGAGAGACTCGAACTCTCAAGAGTTGCCCCGCTTGGTCCTAAGCCAAGTGCGTCTACCAGTTTCGCCACGTCCGCTAACTCACCATACGAATATCGTATTTTCATATTAAACAATTATTTTTATAAAGTAAAGAATGTGTTATAATGAAAACATAAATTAATATAAAAATTACTATTATATTTTATGTCAAAAATTAAATTTGTTTATTTTTTTAATGAATTAACGATAAAAGATGTGCCACAAGTTGGCGGTAAGAACGCCTCTCTGGGCGAAATGTATGGGCATTTAGTCAAAAAAGGATTGCGAGTTCCTAATGGTTTTGCCACCACAGCCGAGGCTTATAATTATTTTTTAGAATCAACTGGCCTTAAAAAGCAAATTAAGAAGGTTTTGAAGGGCTTGGATTCAAAGAATGTTAAAGACCTTATGAAACGAGGCGCAGAAATTAGAAAATTAATTATATCGGCTGAATTGCCAAAAGACTTCGCTTTAGCAATCATTGAGTCTTATAAAAAATTATCGGATTTGTATAAAACTAAAAATGTTGATGTCGCTGTCCGCTCTAGTGCAACCGCCGAAGATCTACCCGACGCCTCTTTCGCCGGACAACAAGAAACATTTTTAAATGTCACTGGCGACAATGACTTATTGTTGGCAGTAAAAAAATGCATAGCCTCACTGTTTACAAATCGAGCAATTTCTTATCGAGTCGATAAAAAATTTGATCATTTTTCTATTGCCTTGTCAGTTGGTGTACAAAAGATGGTACGCTCTGATCTTGGTTCCTCTGGAGTTATATTTACAATAGACACTGAATCGGGTTTTAAAAATGCAGTGTTGATTAATTCTATATTTGGACTCGGAGAAAATATCGTCCAGGGCAGAGTTACGCCAGACGAATTCTATGTTTTTAAGCCGACCCAGGCAATCATTTCTAAAAACTTAAGCAAGAAGAATATTAAGATGATTTATGATCTTAAGGGCAAAAATCCAGTTAAAAATGTTGGCGTCCCAGCGGACGATCAGGCAAAGGCGTCACTTAATGATAAACAGGTAATTCAGCTTGCTAAGTGGGCCATGATTATTGAGGATCATTATAAGCGACCTATGGATATTGAGTTCGCACTCGATGGCCGAACAAATGAACTATTTATTATTCAAGCACGTCCCGAAACAGTTCAAAGCCAAAAAAATTGGCAGGTAATTGAGCATTATAAACTTGATGCAAGGGGAAAGCTAATAATCAAGGGGCAAAGCGTTGGTAGCAAGATTGGTGCCGGAATTACAAACAGAATGATGAATGTTAAAGATATTAATACTTTTAAACCTGGGCAGGTTTTAGTGACCGATATGACTGACCCCGATTGGGAACCGATCATGAAGATTGCCTCTGCCATAGTGACTGATAAAGGAGGAAGAACATGCCATGCCGCCATTGTTTCCCGCGAATTAGGTATTCCTTGTATAGTTGGCACCGAAAAAGGATCAAAAATCATTAAAAGCGGTCGCACGATAACCGTTGATTGTGCTTCAGGAGAAGAGGGCTATGTTTATGAAGGCAAACTACCGTTTAAAGTTGAGACAACAGATATAAAAAATCTAAAGAAACCAAAAACAAAAATCATGATGAATATTGGCGAACCAGATTTAGCTTTCTCAACTTCGTTTATTCCTAATGATGGGGTTGGTTTAGCACGTTTAGAGTTCATTATAAATAACTACATTAAAATTCATCCTTTAGCTTTAATTAATTATGGCAAATTAAAAGATATAGAAGTCAAAAAACAAATCAACGAGCTAACTTTTGCCTATAAAAATAAATCAGATTATTTTGTTGATCGTCTTGCTCAGGGAATGGCTAGAATTTCGGCCGCTTTTTATCCGAAAGATGTTATAGTGCGCCTCAGTGATTTTAAGACAAATGAATATGCAAATTTAATCGGAGGTAAGGAATATGAACCGGTTGAATCTAACCCGATGATTGGCTTTCGAGGAGCCAGTCGTTACTATTCTCCGCTCTTTTTGCCGGCCTTTAAGTTAGAGTGTCGGGCTATAAAAAAAGTTAGAGAGGAGATGGGATTAAAAAATCTTAAAGTAATGGTTCCTTTTTGCAGAACTGTTGAAGAGGGAAAAAAAGTTCAAGAAATAATGGCCGAAAACGGATTAAAACGAGGACAAAATGGCTTAGAAATTTACGTAATGGCCGAAATACCTGCAAATATTATTTTAGCAGAAAAATTTTGTCATATTTTTGATGGTTTTTCTATTGGATCAAATGACTTAACTCAATTGACCTTAGGCATCGATCGCGATTCTGGCGGAACACTTGAAGTAGCTGGCGTTTCCAATGAAAAAAATGAAGCCGTTAAGGAATTAATTAAAACCTTAATTAAGACTGCAAAAAAATTTCGACGCAAAGTAGGTATATGCGGCCAGGGGCCAAGCGATTTTCCTGATTTTGCCGAGTTTCTCGTAGAACAGGGAATCGATAGTATTTCTTTAAATCCAGATACCGTAATAAGCACAACTATCGCTATCGCTCACAAAGAAAAGCTAATCCGACGGAGCCGTGGCATTTTAAGTCTCTTTTTCTAGAAATTTTAAATTCAAAAACGCCTCTTTGAAAAAAAAGAGGCGTTTTAATTTAGGGAAATATTATTTAATAACTTGAATTTTTGCGATTTTTACTCCAAATTTAATGGCGTCGTGTCGGTCTTTCATCCAAACGTCTACGCGATTTGGATGCTTTTTGTTCATGCGGTCCCTGACTATAAATACTCGTTCGCCGAATAGCTCAGGAATTTTCACCTTCGTTCCCATCGGGAGGAAGTTTGCGGCAATAGTATCTTCAATTCCGTGTTTGCAAACATTAAATCCATTGGCAGTTATACATGGTGAATCGTCAGTTTGTCCAACTTCGGAGTTATAAGCTGTCATAGTGTGAAAACTTTCTCTTAGAATAATTGTCTCCACCGTGCTAGTTGATTTACCTTCGATCAATAAGTCGGGCGCCGTGGAGGAGCCAATTTCGGTTGAAGGTGAAACTTCAACTTTATTAATAATGGCTACTTCTTCATTGATAACCACTTCTTTGATGATTGAATTATTAATACTGACAATTTCATCAGCGTTGTTTGCAGCATTGGCCTCTTTAACAGCCGCATCGGCCAAAGTTGGCGCGTAAAAGAGTGTGAATTGAAAGATACAAGCAATAATTGTTAATAAAACGATGTTTTGCTTTCTACTAAGAGGGATTACCTCTTCTTTAATGAAGCGTACAATTTTCATATATGTTTAATGTTAGCCAAATAAAAAATCCCTACTATACCATAATCAATGATATTAAAGCAGGGATTTTCTTGACTAATCAACTTACTATATTACAGCAAAAAAGTCAATATAGGGTTGTGGATTGAATGAGGATAAAATATTGACATAAATTAATAATTATGCTATAATTTTTTAATAATCGAAAGGTTATATAATCAAATATTCGAGCAGGATATCGCTCATTAACAAAAAAATATACACAAAAAAACAGATACACATGAAAAAAATGAAAGTATTTATGGTATGTATTATTCTAGGAATAATAGCCAGCAGCGCATTTGGTCAAAAAGTTTTAGTTGACCAAAAACGGGTTAATGATTTAACTGAAAAAATCACCGAGTGTAAAATAAAACTAAATCGGCTTAATACCGAGTTAGCTAACTTGATTGATTATTCAGGCGAAATCAAAAAAATCAATAAAGAAATTGATTCTTTGAACAAAGTCAGTCCGCTGACGGGGTATGGCCAAAAACTGAAAGACATGGCTCTTGAGCAGAAAACAAAAGAACTAAAACTGCTTTTCAAAAAACAATCACGTTTTTCTTCTTCATCTTGGAAACAAGTCGAAAGAGATTCTCTTATGGCTAGAGTTAAGCGATATGAAAATCAAAAAAATAACATTTTTGAGAGCTATATCACTGATAATTCTGTGCCCAAGGAATTAACGCCACGTGAAGAAGATAGACGCGAAAGAGGGTTAAATATCGAACGCCAAACAACTAAACAAAACAACATCGCAAGGCGCGAAAACCTAACGTTCGACAAATTAGATGCCAACCCGATATTGGGGGATAAATATGGCTTCAAAGGCTTCATCTCCAATGATTATGGAACTCCAGTGATCTTTAAATTTACTCCGCTTGATGGAGGCGAAAGTGTATCTCCCTTAGTTGCGGCACACTCATTGGTAGAACAAAAATTAATCCCTGGATTATATCAGGTAAGTTTTTTCTCTGGTGGGCGTGAACTTGGCAAGCCAATACAAATTAGTGTTAACACTGTTATTACAACTTATAAAGGCGTAACCTGCCACTGGTATGTGTATATGCCCAACTATTAACCCAAATTAAACTAAATAACTCAAGAGCGACCTCATCGGCCGCTCTTTTTATTTTACTATTCCCAAAATATTAATATATTTAATTCACGCTACTCCCACCGCCCTGAGCCCCTCCCGTATAAGTGCTGCCGCTAAATGGTAGAGCCGTAAATATAAAATAGGTAATGGCGTACGCGGCCAGAACTATAATAAGACCAATAATTGCCGTTTTTATAGTATCTAAAGCTTTTTTTATTTGCGTTTCGTTGCCTCCGGCCGTCATCCATTGAAAGCCAGCGTAAATCATTAATACTAGAAAGATTGCCGCTAGAAGTCCTAAGCCAGCTTGAATTATGGTTGCTATAATACCTCCTACAGTGGCGTTCCCGAGCCCAGCTGAAGTGCCGACCTGTTCTGTGTAGGTTTGCATTTTACCCGTAACATCGGAACTTACTACTTGGGCGATGCTTATGCTTGCGTAAAAAAATACGAAACTTAGGGATATTAAAATTAAACTTAGTTTTTTCATACGTTAGGCCAAGGTTATCGATTAATAAAATAGTTAAAAATAAAGGTCCAAATCGCCCAAGAAGAAAGTGTTATAATTAATCCAATAATTGCCCGCTTAATCATGTTCTGGGCCTTCTCAACCTTTTGCTCATTTCCTGAGGCCATCATCCAATTATAACCAGCTATCACCATAATTATAATGAAAATTGCGCCCAAAAGACCAAGCGCCGCCTGAATTACAGTGCCGACAATTGTCATTAATTTAGAATCCCCATTCTCTACATCGTAGCCGCCTTTTTGGGCGACTAAGTTCAATTTTTGAAGCATTTGGCTGCCTTGTTGAGTCGTAGAAGTAGGCGTTTGGGCAAAAACAAAATAAGGCAATACTAATAGAGCTGTTAAAATAAAGAGTGAAAATAATACATTAAGATGTTTGCGCATATTAATTAAATTTAATCTGAGAATTAAATATTTGGACTACAAAGAAACTTATAGCATATGCCCCAAGGACGATAATTAGTCCAATTATTGACTGCTTTAGAATTTCTTTCGATTTATCAACTTTTTGCTCATTACCGGAGGCCGTCATCCAAAGATATCCAGCATATATCATGAAAATTACGAAAATAGAGCCCACCAGGGTCAGAATAACCATTATCACATCGCCCAGAATAACATAAATATTACGGTTTGAATAACTGTTACTAGCGACAGATTCAACAACAGTGAAGGCGCTTTGTATACCTTTTTGTTCGGTTTGTGCAAAAACTATATTAGGCAGAAACATCAGAAACCCACTGATTTTCAAAATAATATTTTTCATAAAAACTAAGACATCAGAATATTCGCACTAAAGTAATTAATAACAAAATAGGCAATGGCGTATGCGGCGACAACAATTATTAGACCAACAATCGACTCAGTAATCATGTTTTTCGCTTTTTCTACTTTTTGCTCATTTCCTTGAGCCGTCATCCAGACTATACCGGCATAAATCATAAATCCAAGAAATGCGATTCCTAATAATCCTAGGACTGTCTGGATCAACCCACCAACAACAACTTCGGGACTAACGACTGTTTGGCTATAGCCGGCGTTAGCTCCGGTTGTAGAGAGCCCACTATTTTCAGTAAAATCATAATTTTTATCAGCCGCTAGCCCATAACAAAAAAAACAAAAAAATACAAAAAAAATAACCGTGGTGATTATTTTTAAATTTAATGATGCTATATTTTTCATTGGATTAATTGGTTACTTACAAAATCACCAACAAATGCTGTTATGGCGTAAGCTGCAAAAACTATAATAATACCTATTACAGAGTTAATTAGTAGATCCTTTGCTTTTGTTACCTGCTGATCGTTTCCTTGGGCCGTCATCCACATAATACCAGCATAAATCATCATTATCAAAAATAAAACACCGACGAACGACAAGACGGTGCCTATTAATATACCAGACCTAGTTTGGACAAAACTCGAGTCAACTTTTTGATTTTGAAAAGCAGTTACTTTTTTAGCTGTTTCATCGAGCCCTTTTAAGGCGTCGTTGGTATTTTGGGCATTTACACCAAAGGCTAGAACTAGGGAAAATATAAACAAAAACAGACAAGCAATAAATATTTTCTTGGACATAAAAATATGTTTACACTGCTCTGCCCATAAGAGACTCTTGAGGGCAGAGCAGTGGTTCCCATAATCATGAGAACCGCTTATGTTTTTTGTTGTGAATACTTAAGAATTGTTAACAACTCCCACAATTGCGCCGATCAAGAAAGTGACTAGGGCCCAAGCTGCAAGAATAATTAATAAACCAATGACACCAGCGCCAAGTAATTTTTTAGCCTCGCCAACTTGCTCCTCATTACCAGCGGCCGTCATCCATTTGAAGCCACCGTATAGAATGATTGCCACGGCTATTAGGCCTAAGAAAGTTAGAGCAAAATTAATAACTCTGACAGCAATACTTCTTGGATCTTCGCCAGAAGAAAGGGAATTATTCATGCCCACCTTTACAATGTTTATACCAAAAGTAGTGCCAGTGTCGGCAGCTAAGACTGGTGCAACAAAGATTGGTAAAACCAAAAAAGAAAGAATTGTAAGAATGATTAAGTGATTTGATAATTTTTTCATATTTCACCCCCCTTCTTTTATTAATAATATAAATACATTTTAATTTTAGCACATAATTTAAAACAAGACAAATGTATATATTTGTGTTAATATAGGAACCGTAATGTTTTTTATATGTATTTTTTATGTTAAAATTAGACAAATTAAGTAAAAAAATTGATATTGTCACTATTTTTTGGGTTTTGTTTTATTCGTTTATTTTTAGTTTATTAGTTGTTAACTCTTTAAATTATTTAGATCCAGATTTCGGTTGGCATTTAAAGATTGGTGAAGAAATTTCACGAACCGCCTCCGTACCTCACGAAAATATATATAATTATACCTATACTGGTAGTTGGGTTGATCATGAATGGCTGATTAATTTAATAACTTATGAGATATATGATAAATTTGGCTACTTCGTCTTAACCCTTTTTTTCGCCTTAGTCGTTATTTTGACACTGATTCTCTTGAAAGTTGTTACTAATAAATATTTCCCAAAAACTCCTAGTTGGCTTTTTGCATTGATCCAATTATTTGGGCTTATCGCTTGTCTTCCGCATTTTGGTGTGCGTATGCAAGAATTCGGTTTACTGTTTTTATTGTTAGAATTATTGATTATCCAGGAATTTAGTAATAAAAAGTCTTGGAAGTCATTAGTTTGGCTTATACCCCTTTTTTGTCTTTGGGCAAATGTTCATGGGAGTTTTTTATTGGGAATTGGACTGCTTTTTTCTTGGTTAGTAGTAAAGTTTATTGAAAATCGTTTGTATCTTGGTAAGTGGAAACAATATTTTAGTGCAAGTAAAATACTCCAAGTGTTTCATTTATTTTTAGCATTGCTATTTTCTATAGCTTCTGTTTTTGTCACTTTTTTTACACCCTATGGTTTAGAGCTTTATGCTTTTTTGGGGGGCTATAAGAACTCTTTTTACTCAACGGTCATTCAAGAGTGGATACCGCAATATATTTTTCCTTTTAATTATTGGCAGCTTTTATACTTATTCTTTTTGACATTTGTATTAGTCTTGTATGCTTATAAATTTTTATCGAATAAAAATAGAGTCATACATCTCTGGGATATATTTCTTACTGTATTTCTTTTGTTTTTGAGTTTTAAATCGCGACGACACTTTCCGATTGTTTTTATTGCCACTTTACCATTTGTAATTAAAACTATATATTATTCGTTTGATATGGAAAAAATAAGGTTTGCTTTGCTGACGAAGCCATTGAGATATTTAATAATTTTTTGTTTATTTTTACTATGTATATCTCAATTTTCGAAAATACAAATTTTTTCCGATCCATTCAGTAGATACTGTTCAAAATATCCTTGCCAGGCAACCAATTACTTGATTAATGAAAGAAAGTATGATGATTTAAATATCTTTAATAGTTATGGTTGGGGAGGCTTTCTAATTTGGGTTTATCCTGAAAAAAAATTATTTATTGACGGTCGCATTCCTCAGACGGAGTACGCCGGACATACCTTTTTGGAGGAATATTATGAATTTTTTGATCCCAAGGCGGATTTTGAGAACAAGTTGAAGCAGTATAATATAAAGCTAGTATTAATATCAAGTAAAGAGGATCCCATATTGGTAAAAAAATGGGAACAAATTTTATTCATTATAAATCAAAAAGAGATAATTACTCCAAATTACTTAAGACGGTATTTAGATAATTCTGAAAAATGGGATAAAATATATAGTGACCCGCTCGCCTCAATTTATCTAAAGAAATAATATATATGTTAGTCGAAATATGCTTGCCTTTGAAAAATGAAGCTGAGACATTGAAATTAAATTTTCAGAAACTTTATAGTTTTTGTGAAGAGACGGGGTTTTCTTTCGATTGGAAAATTATCGGCATAATTAATGGTTCCTCTGATGAGACTGTTGATATTTTTTTAGATTTTAAAAAAAGATATCCGCAATATATCGATTTTGTAGAAATTATTGCCGACGGCCGGGGGCATGCCTTAAACAAATATTGGCAATTGAGTCGCGCTGACATTTTATGTTATTTAGATATTGACCTTGCAGTCAAGCCAGACCAATTACCGGCATTAATTCAGCCCCTTTTAGATAATGCAGCTGATTTAGTTATTGGGTCACGACTACTGTCAACTTCGCGTATAGAGCGATCATTTATTCGTGAAACAACTTCTCGTTGTTTTAATATATTTGCTCGCTATTTGTTGCCGAATAAAGCATCGGACCTGCAATGTGGATTTAAAGCAATTAAAGCGGATGTATTCAGAAAGATTGCCCCCTATTTAAAAAATAATTATTGGTTTTTTGATTCAGAATTGGTTATTATGGTTCAGTATTTTTCCTATCGTTTACAGGAAATACCGGTTGATTGGGTAGAAAATCGATATAAAAAAAGAAAAAGTAAGGTTAAAATTATAAGTGATATATATAAATCTATTGGTGACTTAATTATATTTAGAATACGACTATTTTTTATCTCAAAAACTAAATAATATTTTTGTAATGTCGTATGCTACAGCAACGCTTATTTTTGTCGATTAATATTACTATTAAATCCAGCCGTGCATAGTCGAGATTAATTTTGTTTTTAATAGAATAGTCTAAAATTGCATGTTGTAAGTTTTTCGCTTGAAATCGCGAAATGGGCGTTTCTTTTAAACTTTCATGATTTATTATTCTAGTTTTTACCTCGACAAATATTGTTTCATTTTTAATTTTAAAGATTAAGTCAATTTCTCGATGGCTCGATTTAACATTTCTTGTAATATAAATATAGCCGGCATCTAAAAAATATTTTTTTGCGATGTCTTCCCCAAAATTTCCAATATCTTTAGTATAATTCATAAATTTAAAATCCTCCTTATTTGGGGAGGATTTTAAATAAGTAGAATATTGTAATTATTTTTTAAGGAAGGTATTTATTTAATTCTTTTTCTTGAGCCTTCTGTTTTTTTAATAGAGGTATTTTTTTTATTTTTCTTAGTATAAACATTAGCCATACAATCATTTCAATTGCCCAAAGAGCTAACCAAAAACGAGCGGAAAAAAATGGCACCATTTCATAATTAAAAAAGAGAAATATTAATCCAATAATGGTATTACCTATACAAAGATTATAAAGTTTTTTATATAAACCACGATATATGCCCGCCTTTTTTTTTATCAGGGCGATTAAAAATGCTAGTACAGTTAAAACCACTAGTAATCCGATAAATAGATTTAGGGCTAATGTGGTGAGACTCTCTGGTCGTAAAGCAAACCAGAATTTCCAAGTCATCAAATTTGTCATAATAATTTAATTAGAATTTAGTTAATATTAATCCCCAATGGTATGGGCCAGCTGAAAATTCGTCTTTGACATCAAGGCCTATTTTTGGGGCGGTTATTTTTAAGACGTCTAGTTTTACCCTTTGTTCTAAGCTGGGCCCAAAGGGTGAGTCAGTATTAGCCCATTCGACAATTAATAGTTTGCCATTTCTTTTAAGCAAGCGGACCGCTTCTCTAATTATATCAATCTTTTTGTCTGATTGATGAAGAATATTGATGAGAAGAGCAGAGTCCAAACTACTGGTTTCGATTGTTGTCGCTTTAAATATTTCTAAATTGCTCCAAACGGTTCTTACTTGCGGCAGATTATCTTTTAAAGACTTGCGTCTGATTTCATCAAGAGTGCTTTTTAAAATATCAACCGCATAAACCTGCCCTCGACGGCCTACTAGTTTGGCAAGCGGCCAAACAAAAAAACCAAAATTTCCGCAACCAAGCTCGGCCACTTTTTGACCTTCCTCTACTGCTATTTTACGCAAAATATTTTCAATGTCAAATAATATAGTTTTTTTATTGTCAGACATATAGTTTAATTTATTCGACTAAAATTTGTCGAGTAATAATTTGTTCACGGCTATATTTTTTTTTAGCCTTGATAGTTAAAGTGTTTAGCCCTTTTTTTAGATTAATTTCCTGAGAAAAATAACCATTCCGATTATTGAGGACTATTTCTCCATTTATTTTTACCTCAGCTTCTGGCTCTGTTTGACCGGAAATTGTAATATTGTTGCTCTTTATTGATAAATTAGTAATAGGCCGAGAAACAATTAATAGAGGTGCAAGTGTAATTTTTTTAAAGTAAAATAACAAATATATAAAACATATTGATATGGCACAAAAAATAATAATATTTCGAACAATTTTTGGAAAAATTATAAATTTGCGACGTGCTAGAATTTTTCTATGAAATGGGTTGTTGGGCAAATTACTTTGAGTTTGGCTATCCCAATCATTAAGAACACTATAAATATCTAAACCTAAAAATGAGGCATACTCTTTAACGAAATTTTTTCCGTATAAACCTGATGGTAAAAGATCAAGGTGGTTATCCTCTAGGGCTAATAAGTACTCTACTCGAATATTTATTTTTTTTGCTATATCTTCAGCTTTTAAATTTTTGTATCTTCGTGCTTGGCGTAGTTTCTCGCCCAAACTTTCAGTATATGTAATTTTTTTAGGGAGAAAAGCGGGCATTATTTTAAAACTAAGATAAGGCTTGAACTTACCTGCATTCGCTTAACCTGGCCATCCCAGTTCATTCCTAAAGATTGAAGAACAAATTTAATTATAATATAACTAGCAAAAACAATAAGTAGACCAACCACAGCCGCAATAAGTATTTTTTTTGCTTCACCTATTTTTTCACTGCTGCCCGCAGAAATTAGAAAAGTAAATCCGCCATATATAAACATTAGCAAGGCGAGGGACCCCACTATACCAAGAATCCAACGGGATGAACTAATTGCGATCGCTAATATATCACTTAGAGAGTATTTGCCATCAGTGTATGGTCTGTTTCCAGCTGTTCCCGTAGCGTTGGGGTCAATAATTGATGTTTGCGCAGAAAGACTTAGCGGCGAACTACTAAGAATAGCAATAAATAGAAAAAGTAGCACAAAAAAAATAGATTTTTTAAACATAAATTTAATTAACAGTTTGTTGGACTTTGGCAGCCCCTGTATTAATTATTTCCTGGATTTTTTTGTCTGGGTTGTCAGTTACCGCTTCTATCATTTCAGCAATAGCATCTTCAGCTGCTTGAACGTTTTTACCCTGATACCAGCTTTTTGCTGTCAAAATTTGATCAACAAAAATACCAACCTCATCATCTTCTTTTTGCTCTGCGATTAAAGCGCGCAAAGCGGTTGGTCTTTTTGTTTTGGAAAAATATATTTTTGCTTGTTCGGCTTTAGTCATGAATTGGATGAAGTCCCATGCTTCATTAGGAACAGAGCTTTTTTTTGAAACCACCTCTACCCAATAATTAGCAAAGTTTATATTAGTTGGAGGAGTCCCCTCTATCTGAGGTAATTTTGCAATAGAAAAATTTAATTTCGGAGCCTGCGCCCTTATTGTTGCTAGATCATAAGAGTAACTAAACATTATCGCTAGGTTGCCACTTATAAACATATCTAATGAATTTGGTAAATCATTGTTCCAGGAGTATGATTCTTTAACTGAGTCAGCAAAATCAGTATAGAAGCGCAAGGCGTCGGCGCTAGGATTGTAATTAGTATTAGCAGCGAAATTAGGAGTAGTGTGGAATACTACTCCACCCGCATCGTCCATCATAATGGCCCCACTTTGCATCATTAAAATTGCCAAAAGATCACTGTAACGATTAATATTTGTGCTTCCACCTAAGGCGGCGCCTGATTGGATAAGACCCTTCTTTGAATCCTGTTTTGTTAGCTTTTTTACATCTTGAAGAAATTCCTTATTCCAATAAGAAGGTATTTGGCTGATGCCAGCGTTATTAAACAAATCCCGATTGTAGAACATCGCCATCGTGTCGACTGAAAGGGGCAAGCCATAAATTTTGCCATCATCTAGAATTACGTCACGACCAACGACATCCACAAAATTATCTCTTAATTCTTTCGGAGAAAGACTTTTGGTTGTGCGTGACTCTGGTACAACTTCCTTTTTTATAGTCCCCTTAGTTACCGGGAATACCATTGTTATAGAATCAGGAATAGGAACTAACTTTGATTGATATTTCTTCATCCAAGTATTATGAATAGAAAAAATATCTGGACCTCTGTCTTCGGCGAAAGCATTAAGTAATTCTTTTTCATATTCATCGAAGCGCAATTTTCTGTAATTTATCGTAACGAAAGGGTGCAGTGCTTTATACTTTAAGATTATTTCATCGAAAGCATCTGGACCATCAAAAACACGCCAGTAGGTTATAGTAATTGGCTTCATCGCGGCTATTGTGCTAGTGCTTGCCCCTTTACATCCGAAGCCAGAGCTTAGAATAAATATTGTTAATAGAAATAGTATTACTATTTTTTTGTGCATATAATTGAATATTTTTACAATATATATTATATCAAAAATATACTTATTATTCCAATTATTATTCAATTTTTGATCTATATTGAAGAGCCTCAGCTACGTGTTCTAGTAAAATAGGGCCAGAATTTGCTAAATCGGCGATTGTTCGTGCAATTTTTAGTATCCTAAAATAGGAGCGCGAGGAAAGATGTAGGGTATTAGTAGCTGCTTTAAGTAATTCTCTTCCATTTTTGTCAAGAGTACAAAATCTATTTGTATGATCGCTTGCCATTTCAGAATTAGTTGAGAATATTTCATTTTTAAATCGTTCCATTTGGGTTATGCGAGCCTTTTCTACTCTTGTTTTAACTGAATTAGAGCTTTCTGTTTTATGATTACCATTTAATTCGTTAAAACCTATTCGTGGCATGTAAATATGGAGATCAATTCTATCGACAATAGGCCCCGAAAGTCTTTTTCTATAATTAGATATTTGTTTTTCAGCACATCTACATTTTATTAATTTGTCACCTAAATATCCGCAGGGGCAAGGATTCATAGCGGCAATCAATATGAAGTTGCTCGGGAATTTTAAAGAGCCAGCGGCACGGTTAATTGTAATTTGGCGATCTTCCAGCGGTTGTCGTAAATTTTCTAGGGCAGAACGAACAAATTCAGGAAATTCATCCAAAAATAGAACACCTCGGTGAGCGAGTGATATTTCTCCGGGTCGTGGCCAGGCACCACCACCGATTAGAGAAATTCCCGAAGCACTATGATGGGGTGAGCGAAAAGGTGATTTAGTTATCAAGGTTAAATTATTTTTTAATTCCCCGGCTATGCTATATATATTTGTCACTTCTAGTATTTCTTCGCTCGATAAGGGGGGAATTATTCCTGGTAGTGCTTTCGCGAGTAATGTTTTTCCCGATCCAGGCGGACCAACCAAAAGTATATTATGCCTTCCAGCCGCAGCGATTTCCAAAGCCCTCTTTGCTTTTTCTTGTCCCCTAATAGCAGACAAGTCAATTATATTTGTATAATCTTCTTTAGTTTCCAGGAGTAAATCATATATTTTTTCTTGAGTCATTTCGGGTGTAATCAATTTTGTCTTTTTAAAATGAGAGACTAATTCAACTAGTGATTTAACCGGGAATATAGTTATGTCAGAAATTAATTTTGCTTCGCTTAAGTTATCGTGAGGGATAAAGAGATTTTTAATGCCTGTCCTTTTTGTTTTAAGTGCAATTGCAAGAATTCCGCTTACGGCGCGAACATCACCACTTAAAGATAATTCACCAACAATCAAACAATCACTGGGATTCATAATAAATTTATTTTTTAGAGCGAGAATACTAATAGCGATTGGCAGGTCATAAGCCGGACCATGCTTTTTAACACTAGTTGGCGCAAGGTTGACGGTTATTTTACGTCGCGGAAATTCATATGAGCAATTTCTAAGAGCACTTTTTACTCTTTCTTTTGCCTCTGAAACCGAGGTATCAGGCAGTCCAACAATTGTAATTTGGCCAAAGTCCCCACCGCCCGAATCAGCTTCAACCTCAATTATTTCTGCCTCTAGGCCGATTAAAGCGGCCGATATTATTTTTGTAGACATAAATTATTAACTAAAAAACTATTCCCTTGAGAATAGTTTTATAATATCAGATTGAAGATGAAAATTATTTAAAGTTTATGAAGATTTTTTTTATTTTTTTAAGTCATCAAGCTTGACGCTCAAAAGTTTACTAACTCCATCCGATTCCATGGTAACGCCATAAAGAATGCTGGCTCGGCGCATTGAAGCGCGATTATGAGTAATAACAATAAATTGAGTCTTATTAGATAAATCATCGAGAATTTTTGCTAAGCGTTCTGAGTTTGCTTCATCAAGAGCGGCGTCAACTTCATCTAGAACAACAAACGGAGAAGGATTAGCACTGATAATGGCGCTGATTAGAGCGATAGCAGTTAAAGCACGTTCACCTCCAGAAAGCATAGAAACGGCCTGTATTTTTTTACCAGGGGGAGTTGCTTGAATTTCAATTCCAGCCAAGCCAACAGCATTGTGCTTTTTGAGAAATCTAATTCTCTTTAATTTTTCATCATTTTCGTTTTTTATATTTGCCTCAGCTTGCGTTAAGCTAGCGTTAATATTGTCTTGGTTTTCAATATCGTTAGATGACGAATTGGGATTGCTTTTATTTTCATCTTTTTCCATGTCTTCAAGCATTATCTTGGTAATTTTGGCAGCTCCACCGTTGAAGAGGATTTTAAAATAGTCATTAAATTTTTCGGAAATAACCTTAAATTCTTGGTCAAAACGACCCTTAATATTAAGATCTAATTCGTAAATTATTTCTTCCAAAGATTTTACAGCTTTATGGAGATCACTAGTTTGGGACGACAGAAAATCATAGCGTTCTTTTGTTTCGGTAAATTCCTTTTCAGTTTCCGGGTCGATTCCGCCAATTTGTTCAAGTTGAATTTTATTATTATTTATATTTTTTTGCCAACGATCAATTTCTATTTCTAGAGTTGAAATTTGATGATTTTTAATATCTAAGATATTCAGCTCATCATTTCTAATATTTGCTTCTAAATCCTCTAATTTAGTCTCTTGACGAGTTGCCTCAACTTTAAGATTGTTTAGATCATTTAAAATTAAATTTAATTCTTGTTGGAGAGACTGGATAGAGCGTTGGCACTCAAACATCTGGCTTTTTTCTTTCTCTTGAGCAATATTAAAGGCATTTAAGCGTGATTCAAGCGTAACTATTTCCTTGTTTATAACTTCCAAATGTTCGCTTATTTCCTTTTTTTCTTTTTCAATTCCACTAGCATCAAATTTATTTTGACTTTTAATTAGTTTAGTTTGGATTGCGGTAATCTCTTTTTCAATATCGACTTTTTTGTTTTGCGATAAGCGCAGTCTTTCTGCTAAGGTTGACGTTTTAAGGCGAGAATCGTTTATTTTATTAATATTATTTTGTCTTTTTTCTAGCCATTCATTAAGATTATAATTTGACTGAAGCAAGAGACGTTCTTTGTCAAGCAAGTCTATTTTTTTACTTAGCTCAGCTTTTTCTTTCTCTAATTGGCTAGCATCAAATTTTACTTGGGCCTTTTCTAATTTGGCTTTTATATCCGTGATTTCTCGAAGTAATTGCTTTTCTTTCTCCTCTAATAAACGAAGACGTTCATTTATTGTAGAAAGACGAAGCCTTTCACCATTAATTATTTCTTGAGTAATTTGTTTTTCTTCATTTAAAGAAATTATTTGAGTCTGAATTTCTTTTATTTGATTTAATTTATCATCATCGAGGCCGGTTATTAATTTGCTTATCTTTTTTTGAAAGTCATTTTTGGTTTCGTTAATTAATTTTTTGATTTTTATTAAATCAGTTTCTTTTTCAATAATTTCTAATTGTTTAATAAAATCATCAATAAGATGGCCAAGTGCGTCATTTTGGCTCTCATTTTTCCCGTTTTTTCTTAATTCTTTATTGAGATTTTCTAAATTTATATTTAAACTAATCAATTTTTCTTGGATGGCTCCTAATTTTTTTATCTGTGCAGCTTCATGCTCGTGGTTGTTTTCACTTTTTAGATTTAAAATTTCATTTTTTAAATTGCTGACCTCGTTTCCCAACTCTTCATTCTTGTTGTTTAGCCAGGAAACGTCAAATTGGCCTTGAACTTCAAGATTGGCTTCCAAAACCGCCTCTAACTTAGAAATCTGCTTAAAATAGATAGATTTTTCTGTTTCTATTTTTTCAATCTTTAGTCTAATTTGATTAGTTTTTTCAATTTCTGAATTTATTAAACTTAATTCTTCTCTTAGGATTTTTTCCTCGTTGGAGTTATCATTTTTTGAAAGGGCGCCTATCTCGATCGAAAGATTTTCTAAATCATCTTTTAATTCGCCCTGTTTGTTGTTTAGCCAGGAAACGTCAAATTGCCCCTGAGATTCTAATTGGATTTCGAGTTCTGCTTGAAGTTTTGAAAATTGTTTTTGGAGTTGATTTTTTTGGCTTTCTAGCTCTTTGAGACGAGGTTGTAATTCATTAATTTCTCGAAAATTATTAGTGTTTCTAATCTTATTTAACTCATCATTTAGTTTTTCAGATTTTTTTTCTAACTCAATTTTACTTTTTTCAAGTTCCAAAAATGAGCTATTAGCTTTATCTAGTTTTTTGTTTATATCTTGCCAAAGATAACCGTAATAATTAAATTGAAGGTCGTGAAGGTTGTTGGAGATTTCATCGCGTCTTTTTAATTTGTCGACTTGTCTAGTTAGACTTTTTAAACGTGGTCTGATTTCTGAAAGCAGCATTTCAACTTGCTGTAAATTTTCATAACTCGTTTCTAATTTATTTAAGGCGCTATCCCGTTTTATTTGAAATTGTTTAACGCCGGTAGCCTCATCAAAAAAATCTTTTCTTTCAGCGGCTGATGTATTAAGAAAATTCTCTACCATGCCCTGACCGATAACACTGTATGTTTTTTGGCCGAAACTTGCTTTAGCCAAAAGCATTTGAATATCAGATAGGCGTACACGATTATTATTAAGAAGGTACTCACTTTCGCCACTACGATAAATTCGACGGGTTATAATGATTTCTGGGCAACTTAAAATAATTTGATCGAGATCGCTCTCTTTTTCAATTTTTTCGGGGCCAGCCGTTTTTTTATTAGCAACTTCGGAATTATTTAAACATAGAGAAACCTCGGCCATGCCAAGTTGCCCCTTTTTATCTGAACCGGAAAAAATTACGTCTTCACTTTTTTTTCCGCGAATAGTTTTAAGACTTTGCTCGCCTAAAGCCCAACGTATCGAATCGGCTACGTTTGATTTGCCTGAACCGTTGGGTCCGACAATAGCTGTTAAGCCTCTTTTTTGGTCATCGACTAAACCTGAGAAGATTAATTTATTCTTATTAGCGAATGATTTAAAGCCTTGAATTTCGAGTCTTTCTAAATACATAAATCCACTACTATTTGATTTAAATAATTTCCTATATAATACTATAATAAAGGATATGTGTTAAAAAGACAAATAAAATATGATTATTTCTTTAAGCGGAGCGCCGGGGTCGGGTAAAAGTACAATTGCCCAAATGTTGGCTGATAAATTAAATTGGCCACGCTATTATATTGGTGGTTTAAGAAGAGAAAAAGCCAAGGAAAGGGGCATGACTTTAGCTGAGTACAATAAGCTCGGGGAGACTGATCCTCGGACAGATCAAGAGGTTGATTATTATCAGAGAGATTTAGGTAAAGCTCAAGACAATTTTGTTATAGAGGGTCGCACTTCCTGGTACTTTATTCCCCATTCTTTAAAAATATATTTAGATGTGAGCTTGGAGGAGGGAGCAAAACGAATTTTTGCCAACTTGCAAAGAAAAAATGAACGCAACGAGGACATAAATCTTAATAGTTGGCAAGAGGTAATGAAAAGTAATAGTAATAGATTAGAGAGCGACAGAATAAGATATAGACAATATTATGATATTGAGGTTTATGATAAGAATAATTATGATTTTTACCTTAGCACTACTGATTTAACCCCGGCCCAGGTTTTTCAAGCAGTCGTTAGTTATGTTGAAACAAGTCTTGACAAGAGGAAAAATTAATTATAATATTAGACAAGATTTGCCTTATTAAATAAGTATTTCAAAACGAGATTTAACCAATCTAGTTTATATAATTTTTAACCATATGGTTGAGACAAAATTAGAATTAAAGCCAGGCATGACCATCAGAGTCTACCAAAAAATCAAAGAATTGAATTCTAAGGGTGAAGAAAAAGAGAGAGTCCAATATTTTGAGGGCATGATTATTGCGCGTAAGCACAATAAAGAAAAAGGAGCGACAATTACAGTTCGGAAAACATCCGAAGGAATCGGTGTCGAGAAAATATTTCCTTTAAATTTACCGACAATTACTAAGATTGAAATTAAGAAGGTTGCGGAAGTCAAGCGGGCAAAATTGTATTTTTTACGAGATGGTTATAAAAAGAAGTTAAAGGAAAAGGTCGTCAAATAGACGACTTTTTCTGGTTTTGGGCGGATGGTGAAACTGGTAGACACGCAAGCTTGAGGGGCTTGTGGCCGCAAGGCTGTGGAGGTTCGAGTCCTCTTTCGCCCACCAGTTTATTGTTTCATAATCGCTTAACTTCATTGAGGGCGCATAGCTCAGCTGGTTAGAGCACTTCGTTTACACCGAAGGGGTCCAGGGTTCGAATCCTTGTGCGCCCACATAACAAAAACGACTCACAAAGTGAGTCGTTTTTGTTAATGCCGTAGGCAGTGAGGATTCGAACAGGACAGAAGCGATTCTTGAGCCGTTTCGGAAGAAACGGCGAAAAGGAGAGCGTCGCTGAGCATCCGGGGGATGCTCAGCGCTGTCCCAGGACAAGTGAGCCCGCCGTATTATGACGGCGGGCGAGGGCGGAAATCCTTGTGCGCCCACATAACAAAAACGACTCACAAAGTGAGTCGTTTTTGTTAATGCCGTAGGCAGTGAGGATTCGAACAGGACAGAAGCGATTCTTGAGCCGTTTCGGAAGAAACGGCGAAAAG
>Ga0247841_10003211_pt1 | contig 30829 bp, 30 predicted proteins | sample LaCruzMarch2015__2_FD_192410 | JGI IMG/M metagenome (GOLD analysis project Ga0247841, IMG submission 192410) | Freshwater microbial communities from meromictic Lake La Cruz, Castile-La Mancha, Spain - LaCruzMarch2015_18m | ecosystem: Environmental > Aquatic > Freshwater > Lake | place: Spain... | reverse complement strand
TTGTATATAGAATTTACAATTAAATTATTAATATTATTTTTCATTTAATTTATAATAATACTTTTTTAATAAAAAAAAGTATTATACGCAAAGGTAAATATTATATTACAATAAAAAAAATATTTATTTTAATTTATAGAATAAACATTTATTTATATATATAGACATTCAACAAATGCCAAATAAAAATAATTATATAACATTTGATTTAGATTTTAAGACAATAAATTATTTTTATGGAATTTCCCAAGAATTATCTCAAAAAATAAATAATTTTGTACCTTTTGAACTTGAACAAATTCATATAACTGTTTGTTTTTTAGGTAAGTTAGGTTAAAAAATTAAAACAAATAAAAACAAGTATTTGAAAACTTATTATTTTATATAAATAATCAAGATAAGATATCAAAACTACAATTTGATTCTTTCAAATTATTTAGAACTAAAATAATTTAGTTGTGGCAAAATTTACTGTTAGTAAAAAAGAAGAAGAAAAAAAAACATTAATTTTAAAAAATTTTAAAAAAATATTGTTTTGATAAATATTTTGCTCCAGATGAAGATTATTATACTCTATCTATTATTTTGGGTAAAAATTCTTTATTCATCTGAGGGCTGCTACTAGGACATAAAACTTGATATTTCTCGATTGGTTCATATATAAATTGTCTATTAATATATATATTAATAACAATACTTTATATATTAAAAAAAATGAATTTTTAAATATAGAAACTACCATAAAATAAATATATAAAAATTTAAAAAAGAAAAGAAAATTATTGATTAAAAAATTATTAATAATAATTTGATATTAAATAATATTATTATTATAAAATATTTTTACAAATCAATTATATATATAGAAAATAATGTTATTAGATATTGGAACACAAGTTTATTTAAATGGTAATATTAGTACAAATATATATCCAAGAGGTGATATTGGTGTTAATGATATTAAAACAATTTTTGCGAATAATTTGAGAGGAACAGTATTTGAAATTGAATTACCAAATTTGTTAAATGGGGGACAATTTATTTACACAATAAAAATATTTGAAAATTTATATGCAATAGAAGTTAGACAAAATCAATTATCTACAATACAATTACCTTCAAATGGATATATAGCAGGAACACAACCAAATATATTTAATCTTAGTCCTCAAAATCCCAATATAAAATTAAATTCATTAAACACATTAGAGCAATTAAATGAATTAAATAAAAAAACATGGATTAACGATCAAATTAGTCAAATAAATAAATTTAATCAAAATTTAAATACATCCCGTCAAGTTCAAAAAACTATTTCCAAATATATTTATTATAAATTAGTTGATGAATGGTTATATTCCAAATTATTTCCATTACTGTCATTTGTAAAAATTGTAGATTCAAAACCACAATTAATTAAATCAATGAGTGAATATGACATAAATAAATTAGCATCTCAAACTGATGATGAAATTGAACAAAGAGCAGAATATTTGGAAAAAAATATCATTACTAAAAAATTAGTTTCTAAAGTACTAAAAAGAATTGTTAAACGTATGTGTTTAAATTGGTATGAATTAGATAAACATATGAAAACTATTCAAGAAGTTTTTTTAGAATATTTTAAGGATTTGTTAGAAGAAGTTATTGGCAAATAATAGATTTTTATTTATTTTTATTTAAAAATTTATTTATAAAAATTTATTAATTATAAATAAATAAATGGAAGAACAAACAAAAGAAATATTAAATGAAATAAATAATGAAACTGATGAATTGTATATAGTAGAAATGGAAATTGAAGGAATTTTAAATTTATCAAAATTTAAAAATTTAATTAAAATAAATTGTGAATTTAATCATATTAAAAAAATTTGCAAAATATCAAATAGTGTTGAAGTATTAAATTGTTCGTTTAATTGTATTAAAACATTAACAAAACTTCCAAATAAATTATATTCATTAGATTGTGCACATAATAATATTAATTCATTAGATAATTTACCTGAAGAATTAAAATCATTGAACTGTTCTTGGAATAAATTAAAATCACTTAATAACCTTCCATTAGGATTAATTTATTTAAATTGTTCCTATAATAAATTGACTAATTTAGATTATTTACCTATTGGACTTGTAAAATTAATTTGTAATTTTAATAAAATTACAACATTAGATGATTTACCATTTGGTTTAGAAATATTATTTTGTACTGGTAATAAAATTAAAAATTTAAATAATTTACCTAAAAATATAAAAACATTAAGTTATGATATTAATTAAATTATTATATTAAGTATGATTTATTTTTATTTTTTATTTATTATTCAAAGATGTTTGAACTATATCTGGTGTCAATGATGTAATTAAATCTTTACACCCTTGAAGATTTAAAATGCCTAACCTCGCAAGCGAGTAAGGTTGTTGACTTTGTCAGGCCACCGTTTTTTAACAAATCAAATCTTAAGGTTAAATGTAAATTATGATTTAGACAACTGCGTCAACAGTGACTGAATTTTTGTTTTTTGTGCTTTTATTTACCTTTATTTTTGTAGATTTATCCTTTTTATTTTCTATTACATTGTTTTTTTTATTTATTTCTCTACATAAATATTTTGGTCTTGGTTTTTCTAAAATTGCGTTTTTAGCTATTTTATAAATATTTGTTGCACCATTTACATCTCGGTTCCACATAGTTTTACAGTTCTTACAACGTAGTAATCCATGTACGAGAATTTCTCCTGATTTATAGGGTTTTGGATTTTCCCTTTTCATAAATTTTTCACATTCTCCAATTTCACATTTAGAACATCTACAACTTGTTCTAAATTCATCAACCAAATAAACTTTATAACCATTTTGTCTAAAAAGATTTCTAAATCCTTTCCCCTTCGTAGACTCCTTTCCAAATGATATCATACTTGATTTTTGCATCCAGTCACCAAAATTAATAATTGTTTTATCGGGTACTCCAAATATTCTTTTGAAATTTTTGATTAATTTTTGTTCATGTTTCTTTTTGTTAATAAATCCATTTAATTTTAACTTTCTAAAAATATATTTTTCATAAAATTTATATAGCTTTGAATTTAATTCTATTTTATGTTTAATATATTCTTTAAATTTTTCAATATTAAGGGTTTTTTTATTATAAACTGATAATTCTGTTTCTAATTCAATAACTGTTTTTCCTTCTATTTTTTCTTCTTTAAATTTTAATATAATTTTTTGATATTTTTTAATTTTACATTCCTTTCTTCTACTATTTTGAGTATATCTAAATTCATTCGCATCTTTATTATTCCCATCTACACAATATAGTAAATCTGAGCAGCCGACATCCACTGATACAATACTTTTATTTTTTAATTCACTATAATCATTCAATTCATCAATATATTCTTCAGGTAATGTATATTTACTATTAGGTACTCTTTTTCCTACTAAATCATTTCTCTTAAATAAAATATTACATCCAACTCCATCAGTTAATATCATATGATGAAAAGAATAACCTGTTTTCTTAAAACATTTTCGTTCAGTTCTAAAGAAAAATTCCCATATTTTATCCTCATATTTAACTAAATTACCTTTTTGTGTATAATTTCTCTTAATTCCTTGTTTTTCAGTGAATAATAAATGAATAATGGTAGTTGTATCAATTTTAATAAAATGACCACAAATATCACTTCTTAAAGGAAAAACATTTTTAATTTTTAATCCTTTTTCTTCAATTGTTTTCATCATTCTTATCATACATGGTAAATAATCTTGAGTATTAGATTGTAAATCATAATGAATATTATCTTTATCAAACTTTTCTTTATTAGGTAAAATTATTTTTTTTGTGTCTTCAATTAATTTATGGTATTTTATATCGGATTTATATTTTTTGTCTTTAACATTAAAAATATCTTCTTTAAAATTCTTAATTTTTTGGCAGAAATAACTAATTAAATTATTTTTTATTTCTTCATATGATTTATCTTTTAAATCTTCTCTAATCATTTCTAAAGTTTCTTTTTTATACCAAATAACATTTATGTATCTTTCAACATATTCAATAAAATATAATTTAATATTATTTTCATACATAGTGACAATATCGTCAGATAAATAATCTAAAACAGTATTAAGATTGGTGTAAGATAAATTTTCATCTTTAATAAGAGGTTTATAATTTTTATTGTAAAATGTTTTTAATTCCTCTTTTAATTTAATTGTTTTTTCACTTGGTGGTGCTCCAGTAGTAGCATCATTACACATAGTTTTAAGACAAGCATTAACAAATTCTTTATTTATAGTTAGTAATTTATTATTCTTTTCAAAATAATCTAATAAATAAAGTTTCATAAATAATAAAGTATGAATTACAATTTTATTACATACCATGACATCTTTATTTATTTTTTCTAAATTAATATCAGGATTTTTTAATACATGTTTAAGTGATAACTTAGTACATTTAAAATAATCTCCAATTATGTCAGGAGGTTTTTTAGTTTTCATATTATACTATATAATTAGAAATTTATTTTAATATTATTTTTAATATTTATAAAAAATAAATTCATATATTTTAATATTTATAAAAAATAAATTCATATATTTTATATTATTTTTAATATTTATAAAAAATAAATTTATATATTTTGTATTATTTTTAATATTTATAAAAAAATAAATTTATATATTTTGTATTATTTTTAATATTTATAAAAAAATAAATTTATATATTTTATATTATTAATCACTATTATCATTGTAATTATCATTTGTTTTATTAATATTTTGTTCTTCAATTAACTTTTTCTGTTTTTTTGTTAAATATGATTTTTTATTGTATTCAATTATTTTATCTTTATTTTTTTCATAATATTTTTTATACGCCTTAGGTGCAGTATATTTTTTTAGATGTTCTTTTAACTCTTCATTTTCTTTAATAAGTTTATCATTAATTTCATTTTGTGTTATTTTATACAAATCAAATTCTTTTTGATTAGTGATTTTATATTGCTCAAATTCTTTTTGAATAGTAATTTTGTCAAAAATTACTTCTTCATACATTTTTTTATAATCAATATCAGTCATAATTATATATAAATATAATTATACCTTTATTATTTTTTAATATAAAAATCGGCATTTTAAATCTTCAAGGGTGTAAACATATCTAACATTAATATAATATCAGTAGAATTTTTTCCTGGTAAATTTGTAATAAATATAGATTCAATTCTATTTGATAATATAATGTTTTTCCATTTGTTATCAAGTTTTATATTAAAATCAAAATATATTCTTTTAATACCGCGTAATCTCCTTTTAATTTTATTTTGTGAAAATTATGTTGAAATGTACTTTCATTAATATTATATCCATCAATAAATAAACCAATATTTTGAATTTTATCCACTTGTTCTATATTTTGAATTTTATCAACTTGTTCTATATTTAATATATATTATTTTCTTTATGATAAACAAATATTATTTTATAATATTTATTTATATAGATAAATGATTGTATTTATAATAATATTGGTATTTGTTTTTATTTTGATTTACACGAATATTTTAAATGATTTAGAAAAATTTATATCTTGTGATAAAATACCATCTGGACCGTATAAGAATAAATGTACAAATATACATTATAGTGATAATATATTATATGCTTTGTGTCCTAAACAAGAACCTGAAAATTTTTTTAAACTATCAAAATTAGATTTGGTGGATTGTGTTAATGATTTAAATGATTGTGATAGTATAAATATTGATTGGGATGGTAATTTAATTTGTGAATAAAATTAAATTATACTAAAGAATAAAATTTTATTATTGGTTCTGAATTTCTACAAGTTGGACATGAAAAATTTTTATTACACTAAGACTTAATACAATAAAACCAAATTTATGTCAACAATTTGTTATAACATCTGAATATTTTGTTAAACATATTACACATTCTACTGGTTCCAAATTTATTTTCAAAATTTTTAATTTTATTTTGATTTGAATTTATTATTTTATTAAATTTTTATAAAATAATAAATTAGAAAAAACTATTAAAGTATACTATTTAAAAAAGAGTACTTTAAAATAGTATTTTAACGTTGTTTTAATTTGTAATATTTAACAACCCATTCTTTATTTCCTTTACAGTCAGTTTTAACAAAACTAATTTGATGAATTAAATATTTACCTTCATAGTATGTTGAAGTAATACCATCGGATCCGCCTGTTGATGATCTTAAAACTGGTTTTCCAAAGTTTTCCATAAAGGCTAAATTTTGATATTCACCTGTTTGATCTTTAATGTCAATTAAATAAGCGGTTTTTTGAGAGCAATTAACATTTTTAACATTTAGTTCTGCTTTGTATTCACATTCTGCAACACCTTTTGAATTAACAGTTGTTTCTCTTACACAACCTTTGAATTTTCCACAAAATTTCATATTACATACAATTATTTAATAAATTTAATATTTGGTGGATGATATTAATAAATTAATTTTATATATACAATAAAATATTATATATTAAAAAAATTATTTAAACTCATCACGAATATCCATAAGAGCATTACCTAACAAATTACGTCCAAATAAATATTTATTTACATTAGGTGCATTTTGTGGACTGAAGCCAATACCCCATATTTTATCATATTGAGATGCTTCATAAAGTGTTTTATTACCAGTTCCAATCAATAAATTTTTTAAAGCCAAATTTTGATTGAATTTTAACCTTAAACCCGATTTCATAACATCATATCTTATATTATTCCAAATATTTTCATCATAATTTTTTACCATTCTACCATATTTTTTTATCTTCATAGGATTTGTTTCATTTAATATAGTATTCAATAAAATATTATTTGTGGGTTCAAAAGTTTTTGCTTTTATATACATTAAATATTGTTCAGAACATAAAAAATTATTTCCCTCCGTATCAACAAAATTTGATGGATAAAAATTACTCATGTATCCATGTAAATTATTATGACCATAAAAATATATTAAATCTTCTGTTTCCATTTGATTTATTATTTATAACAATTAATTAAATTTTAATTAAAAATTCAAATTTTTAATTAAAATTAATTATCAATTTATTAAAAAAATTAGTTATAATGTCAAACTATAATTATAAAATTAAACCAATAAATTTAGATGATGTTGTTAAATATGATAAAGCAAAATATAATTCTAATAATCATTGGATTAATGATATTAGACCTGATGATTATGAACAAGTTTTATTACAAACTAATACAAGTAAATGGATAGATTTATTCAAACCTGGAACAAAAAGAATTAAAATTATAAATCAAACATGGATTGAATGGTTTAAAAAAGCAAATGAAATAAGTTGTCAAACAGGCAGATTTACAAAATTATATGAAGATGAAATTCAAATAATTAGTAATGAATTAAATAACATGTATCCTAATGTATTTAATAATAGAGGTGGATATTTTGTAAGAGTAAATAATGTTAGTCTGAAATATGGAGAACATAAGGAAGGTCCCTATTATTCATTCAAACAAATATTGGAATCATCACTTAGTTGTATTAAAGGTCATTCGCCTATTAAAGAAAATACAACAGAATTAATAATTTATTTTTTGGACTGGGTTAAAATTGATCCGTGTTATGAATTTAGAGTTTTTGTTTTTGAAAACAAAATTACAGCAATATCACAACAAAATTTATATTCAATATTATTTGAAGAATATGACAATTGTTTAGATAAATTTGAACTAAAAATAAAATTAAAATTAGATATGATTGTTGATTATTTTTATTCCGTTATGACATATAAAATTGATTGGATTAATTGTTATACTTTTGATATATCAATAGTTAATTCAAATCCATATTTTATTGAATTGAATTCTTTTGGTAAAGAATATGCTGCGGGTAGTGCTTTATTTCATTGGTTATTGGATGAAAATATTTTATACAATAGATTTGAAACAAATAATGTAATAGAATTTAGATATACCAAATAATTAAAATATAATTAAAATATAATAAAAAATATAATAAAAATATAATAAAAATATAATTAAAATATAAAAAAATATATACATATTTTATATAATTAACACAAATGAATATTAATATTGATTACAAACAAAAAGCATTAAAATATAAAGCAAAATATTTTGAATTGAAAAAACAATTTGAAAAAATAAATACACAAAATGGCGGTATTGTTCCAGAATGGTATCCCCGATATGAAAATGAAATGAGAGAAATATTTAACAATGTATCAGATCGTTATCCAAATATTGTGCTTACGGGTTCTGGTGCAATTGCTTATTTACTTAAAGTATTAGAAATAGATGAAGAATTGTATACCCTTAAACCAGAAGACTTGGACTTTATTTATAAATCAAGAGTGACTGAACCTAATCCAAAAATTATAGGTGATTATAAAATTAAACAAGGCCAAGAAAATGAATCAAGTGTTACATTTATACTAAATACTACAGATAATAAATATATAAAATCTTTTGATATATCCAAAACAAACCCAAATCTTAAATCTTTTAATTTAGGAGGTATTGAAATCATTAACCTTAATAGATTAAAATCCGATTATAAACCAAGTTTTGAAACTCCTAAAGAAAGAATTGAAAAAGATAAATATAAAATAGAATTAATTGATAAAATTATTCAACGCATAGTGATGGAAGGAAGATTAAATGAATTTGGTCTGGATGATAATGTGTTTATGATAGATACAAAACAAAAAAAACCTTCATTATTTGGTGATGATGATACAGATAAATTTATGGCCGTGAATTTTGGTTCAAGATTAAAAGATTTTGATAGTCCAAAAAAACCTAAATCTAGTAGATTATTTGGATATGATTATGGGGATGAAAAATAAACCTCAAAAATTAATTTTTCTTCTATAAATTATGTCAAGTCTGGTATATATTAGTAATGTATACTTTTTTACGTTTAAAATGCAAATATTTTATATGTGTATTTTATAGTTAAATGAATACAAAATTAATATAATTATGTTGATAGAAATTAATAAATTAAATCAAAGTATATATAGAAAAAGATATAAAGTTAAATATACTGATGATGAAAATTATTTAAATTTTATTTTTTATATAATAAATAACATTAATAGATTGTGTTTCATTACTAATTAAAAAAATTACAATTCTAAATTTAAATTTCATTATAAAACCATTTATTATAAGTTTTTATTTTGTAGTAAAAAAAAATATATTTAAAAATGCTTTTTATAATGAAATTTTTAAATTAAATACTTATTTATTATTAATTGACACCCAGGTTATATATTATAAATATATTATAAATATATTTCTAGTGTGTACCCAAAATTTAATTTTATAATTAAATTTTAGGTGTGTGCTACGACAATTAATGAAAAATATTGTTCAGAAAATATTGTTATTAATCCTGAATATAAAAAAAAAGAAAATTACAAAATTATCAATCATTTATAATTAAAATAATTTTATTCATTATGTTGAAGTATTTAATTTAAAAAATAAAAATAATAATTATAACATGGGTGTTCATGATTTATCAAACATTAAAAAAATTAATATAAATAATAAATTAAAATATTTTAATTTACTTGGTGATAAAGCCTATAAAACTAAAGAAATTTTTAAATTAAATAATAAAAAATATTGACACCAAATAAATCTAATAGTTTAATAAAAAAATTGAAATAATATGTATTAAGATTAATCTCCTTAATAAATATATTATATCAAATGAATTTTATTTTTGAAACAAATATTGAAATTGAACCAAATACTGATAATTTTGTTAAATTAGATGATTTTGAAAAAAATCTTTTAAAAAAAACAAAAGATATTAATAATTCAAATAAGTATTATATGTCAATCAATGATGGAATTAATGATTTATTTTATAATAATGTAGGATATCCAGAAGAAATTGTTGAAAATTACAGAATTGGGTGGAAATCTCAATATCAAAATTATCATAAAGGATATTTATGGTATCTTTACACTGCTTATATGTCTGATGCTGGAATTGAAATAGCACCTTGGCATTTATACAATGTTATTCTACATCAAATAGCACAAGTTGTTAAAGATAATCCAGAAGAATTTAGAAATATTTTCACTTCAAGTAATGAAAAAATAACAATTCAAATTTATACATTTGAATTTGACATTAACATATATCATCAAACAATTAAAAAATTAATGCCAAACCAAACAACATTTGAAACATTTTTTCCCACATGGTCAGACCCACCTAAATATTATAATGAATGTATTAAAGGATTATTAGCTGATATGGTTCAAAAATATTATTCAGCATCGATACTCGGTTGTTCTTGTCCTAAAATAAAAGTGATAGGAACACATGAAGACTGGGATAAATTGCATAAAACTATTTTTGATTTAAAAAATATTTTCAATCAAAATAATATTCATATGTTAGATGATTATTTGAATAAAGTTATATGTTGTTTAGAAAATTTTAAATTGAATTTTGATAAAAAAGAAACATGGAGAAATTTTTTCTTTGTAACAAATTGTGGTTCAGGTCATCAAGAAGGAATATGGGGGACTTTTAGACAATTGTTAAATTATCCATCACAATGTGTAATGTTGGTTCACCAACTTCCTGATATAATATCAAGATTTCCTTTTGAAATGTGTGTTGAGGGTATGGAAAAACAAAAAGATTCGTATTTTATTTCTGGACTTATTGGGTCAAATCTTGATTCGGATGGTATTTTGGTTCCATCATATGATTATGCGATAACATGGATTGATAAAGAAGCAACAAAATTAGATGAAAATAAAAAAAATAAACTTTTGTGGATAAAAGATCAATTAGAAAAATGGGAAAGAATTAGTATTGGTGGTAAAAATATTAAACATCATTTTAATCATGATTGTCCACTGTTTTCAAATTCAAAAAATTGGAAAAATTTCTTGAATAAAACAGATTTAGAAATTTTAAATAAAGCAAAAACAGATGGCATATATGTTATAAATGAATATTTGTACAAAGAATATGAAATTTTGTTACAAAAATATCTCCATTAAAAAATAATTCGGTATTAAAAAATACTTTATCATAAGAATCAATCTTACAAAAATTAATAATTTCATTTCCTTCTATTACATAAAATTTGTTATTTTTTTCAATAATTTTAATATAATCATATTCAAAATCAATTATTTTTGTTCTATAATTTTTGATTTTATTTATTTGTACATTTTTACTTAAGATAATTAAATTATTATAATTAGACGTTAATAATTTAATTTTATCTATAATGTTGTTTTCATTACCTATAATTAATATATTTTTATTTTTACCTATTGATAATAAATCATTTTTCATAAAACTTAAAATATGTGTTAGATTTGTTTTCCCAAAATAATTTAAATTTTTTGGAATATTTATTTTATTTTTTCCACTTGCAACAATTATTCTTAAAGCTTTATATATTTTTTTATCAGTTAAAATATTAAATTCATTATTGATATTTTTAGTAATTTTTAATACTTTTGTATTAAATATAATTTTTAAATTATAATTAGTAATATAATCATTTAAATAATCTATATATGATTTTCTATAATCATAGTAATCTGTAAAATTTAAATTATAATATTTTTTGAAATTTATTTTATGAATTTCATCACATAATAAAGAATAATTGTCTTCTTCATTACTTGTAAATGTGTTTGAATAAGTTTCATTAAATATATTTTTTTTTAATATATTATCTAAATTACTTTCTTTTTCCAAAATAATATAATTAATTTTGTATTTTTCTAAATAATACCCAAATTGTATTCCAGAAATTCCAGCACCTATTACAACAACTGACATATGTAATTATTATATAATCATATAATTTATTATATAATTTATTATATATAATATAGCATTATGTGTTCTATAAATCATGATTTAAAATGTGTATATTTGCACACTGCTAAATGCGGTGGTTCTTATGTAACTGATATTTTGGAAAAATTTTATAATTTTAAAACTTTTTTTTTTACATCAGAACATCATGATGATTTTATTTCAAACAAAACAAATAATTACAATTATTGTTTTAATAAAGGTTTTTTTTATATTGATAAAAATATGTATAGATACTTTAGATATTCGAATAAATTTAATTTATTAACAGGGATGGATGATAATAAATGGGAAACTTATTTTAAATTTACTTTTGTCAGACACCCATTTGATAAATTTATTTCTGCCTATAAATATTTAAAATTAAATGAAAAAAATATGGAGTTCATAAATGTATTAAATAATGGAATAATTAAAAATAATATTCTAAATTATTATGAATATTTTCATATATCTATTAAAACATTTGATTTATTGTCAAACAATGATAATAAAATTGAATTTAATTATGTTGGAAGATATGAATTTTTAAATAAAGAATTAATTCATATTTTAAAATTAATTGGAATTAATGAGATTAAACATACAAAATGTATTTTCGAAAATATTGTTATAAATTCATCTGATAATAAAAAATTTATTTCAAATATTGATTCTAATCATGTAAATTCAATTGAAAAATTTTTAAATAATATTGATCAAGATTTTATTATTAAATTTAATAAATATTTTTTAATTGATTACGAATATTTTAATTATGAAAAAATTAATTTAAATAATTTTAAAGATTTTATACAAGATAAAAAAAAAATTGTAGAATTAAATAATGAAATTATTAAAAATTATGATTTAAATAATAATACACCTATACATGATGATAATTCAAATATTTTTAAAAATGAAATAAACTCATGTGATAATTTATTAAGAGAATTAATGATTATTTCATCAGATAAAAATTCAAATAATAAAATTACCAAATATATTTAGTAATTTTTATTATTTGAATTTTTTATAATTATAAAAATATTAACATAAATTAGTTTGTTTTAGAACTTATATTTAAAATATGTTGTATAATTACACTTTTTATTACCACATAAATTAAAAGTATAATTATTTATTTTGTATTTATTATTTTTTTTATAGTTTCATTTGAATTTATTATTTGATAATATTTATTTATGAAATTATTAAATATTTCTGTTATTAACAATATATTTTTATCATTAATTGATAAGGCCAATTTATTTATTTTATCTATTTCTTTTTCATCTTCTTTATTATTTAAACTTGTATGTCTTTTAATAACAACTGTATTTAAATTTTTATAATTTCCAGTGTAATTTTCTGAATAAACTATATTTAAAACTGATTGAGGATCTACAGGTAATTTAACTTGAATTTTATTATAAACAACATTTTTTATCGGCTCAATATATTTTTGTGGTATTGAAATAGTATATCCGGCGCCAAATATTTTTTTATATTCGTATTTTTGAGTTAATTGATTTAATTCATACATAAATATATCTACAGAAGGAATTTTCACATTACCATCAAGATATTTTTCTTCATATTCAGTACCCATATTAAATTGTTTCAATATTTCTCTATATTTGTATGTCCCTAAGGAAATATTAAACAACACGATTTCATATTTATGCAATAATACAGGAATTTGAAGTATATTTTGAGAATTTAATCTCATTGTGTAATGATCGGCTTCAGATGCAGAATATGGAGTACCAATTTCTTTATAATATATAAATATATCATATCCACGTTTAATTAAAAGTTTATAAAAATTGTCAATTGTTTGTTTAGAAAATATATTTTTACTATACCAACCTAAATCAAAATCATCATCCCATGGCATAACATGATGATTTGGAAGTTTTGAACTAAATCTATAATAACCCAATAAATTTCCCGAATCTAATAACATAAATGTATTTGTTCCTCTCATTTCTTCTGTTCCCATTATTTCATAAATATCCCCCACGATATACATATTTAATGCCCAATATAATGGATTTAATAAATTATCAAGTATCCATTTGATTTTCAAATCTCCAGATTGATTTTTATATTCATGAATAATTATATCTCTAATATTATATTTTTGTGTTTTTTCTAAATTGTAATAATATGAGCACATTTTTTCATCACAATATGGAAGTTTATATAATAATTCATTATAACAATTCCAATCTTTTCCAGGAGATTGAATAAAACTTGGATATGATATAATATCACCATAAGTAAAAAAATATTTTAAACTTTGTATATCAAAACCATACATTATCCCTTGTTCAGGAATATCTTCACGCGTATATACATTAAAATCCACATACTCATCATGTTCATTTAAGTGATCATTAAAATTAATATTATAATGGACATTATTCATTGTTTTTGAAGTACATTTTCTAAATGAATGTTTATATCCTGTATTTGATAATAAAATTTGTGTATAATCTAATATAACCATTTCTGGTCTTGAATAAAAAAATTCTGATGCCAAATGCTGGTCGTCTTCACCCACTCTTAAATCTATTGTTTGTAAAAATTTTAAAATATTTTTACATATGCCTACCATCAAGCCAAAATTTAACTTTATTATTGGATATTTTTGATAATCAGCAATTCTCAAGTTGTATTTGACATTTGCTTCCAAAAATTTTTCTATAAATAAATTATTCCATTTTACCCAGTGTTCCCAAGGAAATTTTTTCCCATTTGGATATATTTCATCTGTTCTTATCAAACTATATTTTGGTGCTTGATTATAAGTTGATTTTGTTAATTCTATTTCATTTTTTTTTAATCTTTCTGATTCTCCTGAGGTTTGTAAATTAATTTTATTTTTTACTTCTTCTTTTATTAAATCAATCTCATTTTTATTTTGATTATAAAATACTGTTCCAGGTGAATAATGCCACATTTGATTTACACAACAACCTACTTCTGTACCAAATACTATTTTTGATTTTGTTTCATCATTATAAATTTTAATCAACTTATCGTAATTTGCCATAAATTCCTGAGGAGAATTATTAACCAATACATCACGTGAATCTGTTATGAAAATTAATTGATTTAATGGTATTTGTTCCAATAATTCTAAATATGTTTTATATCTTCCATACCATCCATCCCATTTTGTATTAATTCCACATACCACAAAATTATATTTATAATGATTTAACCCTTTTAAAAAATTTACAAAAGATTCATTTTTATCATTTCTTACAGATTGATTATCATATGTTATTACTAAAGGAATTGATTCATCCAATTTATCCAAATTATAAATAAAATTTATTTCGTACTTTTTCAAATAATTATTTAAACCAAAATATAATTCATTAGTAGATGGAATTTTAACTTCCAAATCTTTATAATCATCTTTATCATCATATTTGTTTTTTTTTGTTATTTTACTTTTTTTAATATCTCCTAATCTCTGAAAATAATCTGAATCATCTGTATTTTTAAATTTCTCTAGACTTTTTCTATTAAATCCATTATTTAAATTTATAATTGTTACTAACACAACAATTAAAATTAATATGAATATTATTTTAATAGTAAATTCCATTCAATTTAATTTATATTAATATATTTTTTTATTCAATATTATTAATTTTTTAATTTATAATATATATAAATTAAAAAAATTATTCAAAGCAAAATTATTAAATATATTATATAATTTTTAATTACCAAAAAGTTTTTTAAATAAATTTATATTTTGCGGAACATCTTTTCTATCTTTTCTATCTTTTTTATTTTTATTATCTTTTTTATTGTCTTTTTTATTGTCTTTATTAATTTTAACTAAATTTCCACCGCAGTTACAGCCCATTTTGTTTATATTATAATATTTGAATTATATATTTTTTATTATTTGGATGTTATATTTATTTTATTTTATTCATTGTAAATACATTTTTTAATAAATTGTTTTTTACTAAAAATTATTTTGTCATATATATTTGTTTTTAGTCCTATATTTATAAATTTGGCAAAATTATGAAATAATGATGAACTACCATATATTATTATTTGTGTTATATTTTTAGTATATTTATGCAGTAGTTGACAAAAATCTATTATTTTAGTGTAATAATATATATCATGCGTCAATAACATATTTATATCTGCATGTATAATTATTTTATTTGAAACTTGTAATATTTGTTGTAATTTTTTATCTACATACAATAAAAAATTTTCAAAAAAGTCAGATTCAAATAAATTTCTAAATAAGTCAATATTTATATAAATATTACTATCTTCAATTAAATTAAAAATATTATCAAATTCATCTTTCTTTTTTTTTGAAATATTCATTAAATTATTTATTATTAATTGATATAATAAATAATTTAATTTTATAATTTTTTCTATAGGCAAATAATTTCTATTTAATATATATATTGAATTATAAATTATAACAAAATTTAAATAACATTTAATAACAATTGAGATTGTTTTTTGTAATACATAACTCATATTTTCTAGTTTAATTTTTATTTTATTTATTTTTAACCAATCTAAAAATATAAAACCAAAAGAATAAATATTTGAATTTGTTTACAAATAAGAAATTATATCAATTGGTGTTTTTTTAGTTAATTTAATGAATTTTTTTATTGAATTAAATTTAATTTAATTATTTATGTTTAATACATTTTCTATAAATAAGTTTATTAAAGGTACACCGGTTACCATCAAACACCAAAATTCTCCGACATTTTTATTAAATCCAAAAATACTTACAATCAACAATAGATAACTTATTCCAAAAGATACCATTAGATTTGTATTGGTGTAAAAGTTTGCTACATTTATAAAACTTATTACAAAATAAAATAAATAATTAAAATTTTTTTTCCATGTCCAATCAAGATGTTCGCAATCATTTGTCCTCACACAAAGATTTGATTTATTGGATACATACAGTACATATTGATATCCACAATAAATCAGATATAAAATATTCGCAGGTATAATCACTGATTGAGAAATTAAATTTACTGGTTCCAAAAATGTTGTTGCCATAACTAAAAGCACAATTGGTTGAAGATGATTTAAAATTGGTCCAAGCAAGGAACCTAATTTATTAAATCCATTAGCACAATCCATATCTATCCACAAAAAATATTCAACCATCTGCATCAAAGTAACAAATAAAAAAAAATAACCAATTGCTTTATTTGTATTTGTACTTGCAGGATTACCTAAATTAATTAACATCAGCGAAGCAAAAATTCCAAAACTTAATGATGTAAGTGATAAATCAGCAGAATAACACATACGATTTTATTTTGTTTTTAATTTACAATATAAACCAAATATAAAATAAATTTATCTATAAAAAATTATATGTTATATTATTTATATAACATACTATGATTGGTAATTATAAAAAAAAAAAATATGTATTTGATAGCACCACTAGTGAAGATGGGTTAGACTATACTAATTTAAATATTTCAGAAAAAATGAATAAGATTGACAAAATTATTTATAACTTGGACCAATATTCAAATGGATATAATTATGGTCAATATTTTGAAAATAATGATAATAATTTAAATATTTTAAGAGGAGGTACTGTGGGTGATGAAGGTGATGATTTAATTACTATCACATTAAAAAAATACAAAAAAATTAAAACTTTTGCTAAAGCAGCAAAAAATACTATAATCAAATACAGAAATTTAGCACAATACTATTTTGAATCTTATAACAACGTTTTATTTAATTATATGGCATTACTCCAATTATTATATAAACAAAAAAAGTTATTAGAAGATAAGGTTCAAGATTATGAGCAATTATCACGTGATTATTCTAATGGTATGGATAAAATTAAATTACTTGAAACTATGATTAATGGAATTGAAAAAGTTGTTAAACAAACTACTAATTTAGATCTTGAAATCAAAAATAAAATAAATGGTAAAGAATTTAATGTCAATGCAGATGCTAAATTGATATCTGGTAATAAATCTGTTGAAATATTAGATCAAACTGTCAAAATGACTGGTGGAGGATTAATCCATATAATGTATGGTGGTGAAATGGATTTATATGATTTTACTAATAAATTAGATGAAGAAATTCAAAGTTTGAGTGATTATGGTAAACAATTAGATGCTGATAATGAGTTTATTAATAATAAAGTTATGTCTCTACATGGTAGGGTTAAAAAAATCATGGGTGATACAGAACAATTGATGAATATTAGATTAAGTATTGAATGGATGGTCAATCAATTGGAAAAACCAAATGTTATTGAAGAACAAGAAGAACAAGAAAAAGTAGATTATCAAGCTATATTTGATAAACTACAAAATACTATTCAAGAAGTTAAGGATAAAAAAATTAATCCTGAAGTTGCTAAATATATTAGAGATTTAGAAGGTATGGCAAAATATTTTGAAGATTTTATTATTGCTAATAAAAGCACATTGTCAAATATTCCAGAAGAACAAAAAAAGAAAATGGTTGAAACATTGAAAAATATTCACGGTGTTTCTAGTAATTTATTTAATGAGGGTACAAATACAGGTAATGTAACTAATGATGAACCTGGTGATGAAGAATATAAAGATACTCAAACAGGATATAGAACAAATAAATATGGTGGTGGATTACAAGATGATTATAATGCTATTAACTCCAATATTACAAATTCAATTAATGACAAATATGAAAAATCAACACTAAAAATTATTTTTGTCGGAGATGGAGATAATAAAATTGTTCAAATGATAAGTGATAATAGGGCACCCAATATTGAGATTGTACAAGATAAATTATATCAAATATATGTTATGAGTGAAGAATTAGTCAAAATATTTAATTTAATGGTTCAATATGTGCTAACCTTGAGGGATGTTGATCTCCAAGAATATTGGAATAAATTATTTGAAAATAAAAATACAGATTTTTATTCAAAAGTTAAAGAATATGAAATCATTAATGTATCAAATGAACTTTCTAATTCAAAAGATATTAAGGCAAGTGATTTTTTAACTAATGTCAGAAATATAACTGATTTTTCAGGATTTAATTTTTACATCCATTATTCAATTGATTCACTTGATAATATTATTGAAAAAATAAATCGTACTATTATTTTCTATCATATTTTTGTATTTTTAATGATTGATATTAAATTTTTCTATTTAACTTTTGAAACAAATGAAGTTTCTGGTTTTGATTTATCAAAAGTTAAAAGTTTAATTGAATTATATGATAATCTAACAAAATCAAATACATTTTATAAATTTAATGAATATTTCACATATTTACAAGAAGCAGAAAAAAATAAAGAAACAAAAGATAATGAAACAAAAGATGGTGGTGAAGAAGAAAATAAAGTTGGAGGAGTAGGTGGGGAACTAATTTCATCTATTTATAATATTTTAACGCTTGAACAAATTAATGCTATAAATAAACCTCCTGGTATTGAACCAAATGTTTTAACTGATTTATATGGAAAATTTAATGTTAGTTTTTCTAAACTAATCGGGAAATCTAAACAAATTGATGATATAAAAAAATTCATAGGTGAAATATATAAAGATGTTGGGAGAACAATTATAAAGGAAGATAAAATACTTACAAAATCTATGAAAGACTTGGTTCAAAAAATTTCGAGTATTTTAGGTAAACCTGTTCCACCAATACAATTTGTTCAAAAAGATATATTAGATAAAATGACAGTTGAAGATGTTTTAGAATTACTTGGTGAAAAATCAAAATCAAATACAGAACAAGTTGGGGGAGCAGTTGTCAGACCTCGTGTTACTCCATATAAACTTGCATTAGAAAAATGCCTTCAAGATTTAACACCACTATATTCTAATGTTAGTAAAATTGAAAGATATATTGATAAAAAAGCAACTCCTGAAGATACATATGGTCCAAATACAAAAACATTTACTAGACTATATTCTGTGTTAGAAGATAATTTAAATAAAGGAACAAATTCATATATTAATGTTAATCCTATGATTTTCTTTACAATCGAATTCCCACCATCAAGATATGCTAAAGATGAATGTAAATTTGTTTTTACTTTTAGAGATCAAAAAATTCAATATAATCCTCCAAGTTCTTCATGTGTTGATAAACTTAATAAAGAATATGGATTTGTAATTGGAGATAAACCAGAAGAATTGGAAACAAATCAAGCATTTTTAAAATCAGTTGGTAATGATACTACTCAAGATTTAATGACTGACCGTGTTATAGGATTAAATAAACTTATTGATGCTAAACCAAGTTTAGATACTACTGTTGCTATTCCCACACAAAAAGTTATTAATTTAATGTTTGCGTTAGGAGCAAGTGGAACTGGTAAAACTACCAGATACTTTGGATTTTCTGGAGCAACTGATGCTGGAGATAGAGAAGGTATTGTTCATGGTATCGTTAAAAAAGCAAAAGGTAATGGAGAAGATAAGGTAGAAGTTGAAATGGGTTATTTTGTATGTTATGGGAGAAAGGAAAATATAGGATTTGATTCTTCAACAAATAATAAATTTTCAGATAATTCAGATAATAAATTTAATGAATTGATAATTTTTGCTAATGTTGACAAAGTTAATAATAAAATGAATGATAATAAATTTAGTGGTGAATTTGATATTGGAGATTTTTATATTTTCAAAGAATCAGAAAATAAATCAACTGATAACAATACATATACTAATTTTTATTCCAATATTGTAAGTAAAAAATTGCAAAGAATTAATTATGAATCAATAAAAAATTATATAACTAATAATGGCAAATTTACACCAGTCGATGATGATAATTTTGTTCCTTGTTCTTTTAGAGAAATTATACAACCAATTGGTGAATCTAATATCAATAAATATAAAGACTTGTGGTATAAAGTTGATGATAAAACTGATTTATCAGAATTGTTTGAAAATTTAATCAAGGCTCAAAAATGTATTAGAACAGTGTTACCAACTAAAAATAATATTGAAAGTTCTAGAGGTCATACTTGTGTATTGATTAAAATTATTAAAACTAATTCTGATGGTATTAAAGAAACTCAATATTTCCCTCTATTTGATATGGCTGGAACTGAAAATGTTGATGCTATGAATAAATTCTTTACTCAAGGTAGAGATGAAAATAAGATAAATAAATTAATTGGTATTATTTCAGATTTATCAAAAGATGATAAAATTAATGATAATGAGACAAAAAAAGAAAATAAATTTTTTGCTTCACTTAATGATATTCTCAAAAATAAAAATGTTGAAAAGTATGTAAGTTCAACTTCTCAGGCTCCAATTGGGGAACAAGGATTAGCCGGTGGTGGAGTATATAATATTGATGATGAAAATAAACAAATAGCACAAATTGAATCTAATACCAAATATTCTTCAATTACAGGAAATAATTTGATACAAAAAATTTTAGGTGAAGGTTATTATATTAATCATACAATTGGTATGTTGATTTATATCGCTAAATGTATAGGTTGTTCAATTAATTCACTTGTCAAAGACAGTGAGGACCAATTTGATTACATACAAACAGATGTAGTTAACCAATTGATGTCTTATGTTAATTTCTATAATAGTGAGGGTAAACTACAAGGTTCTGGTCAAACAAGAATTTTATTAAATAATATAGATTTTAATACAATCGTTTCTAACTCCACAATATGGATTCAAGCCCTATTAAGTTTCTTATATTGGAATGGGGAAAATAAACAAACATTTGATGAAATTTTAACTCAATGTGTGGGAGAAACAGGAGACAAGTCTAAAGTAAAATATTTAGCTGAACAATTAGATGTGAATAATGTAAATCCTGATGCCCCAGGTAATACACAAAAATATAAAATTTTTGATAATAATCCAGAATTAAACCCAATATATAACAAATTTTTTAATAACTTGTATGGAATTAATGGTGGAGAAATTAAATTTGATATTTCACGAGTAAATGCAAAAGTTGAAGAATTAAAAACTATATATCCAAATGGAACATATGATATTGACATGAATTATACTTTGAAAGTTGATGGAGATAAATTGAGTTTTATAAATGAAACTATTGAAGCGTATGAAGTATATATTAATAAAGGAAATAAATTAAGTGAAGAAGAATTTTATAAAGAATTATATAAAATTATTGAAGATAGTAATGATTTAATTGATGATAAATATTCAACTGTTTTATCAAAAATTCCAGCAACATTAAATAATGAATTGCCTGATGATATTAAATGCAAAGTAGAAAAAGATGGAAAAAGTTGTAGATTTAATATTACAATGTATAAGAAATTTTACGAAAAACTTGATAAAAAGCCAAAAATAGCCAAAAGAATAAATAAATTAATTATTGAACTTATGATTAAAATAATTTATAATAAATTAGATATACAATCAAAACTTAAAAAAAATGATGATAAATATGTTATATCAGATGAAATAATGTTTAAAAATGAAGATTTAATGAAAGAATTATTTGATTATGATACAAATAAAAGTATTGTTTTAAAATATATCAATGAAAAACCTGATGATGGAATTAATAAAGTTTTAGCAGATGAATATAAAAAAGATAAAGAAAAATTTTATAATTTAATTATACTTGATGATAAATTATTGAATTTAATAGCAACAAATTTTAATTCAAATTTATATTACACTAATGGAATATTAAAACTTTCAAAAGATGGCAAAAAATCTTCTAAAAATTTAGATGATATTGTTGAATATTATAATAAATTAGTTGTATGTTATAACATGAATAAACCGGATACAACTGATTTCCAACTGACATCAAATTCTAATCAAATGTTGAGAATTAAAGATTCTAGAATTGGAGCAACAAAGATGGTTATGATGCATGTTGTGACTGGACAAGATTATAAATATTCTATGGTAAAAGAAACTATTGGTTTAACTAATACTTTATTTGATGCTACTCAAATTGACCTTAAAGGTGATGGAGATAATCCGATAAATACAACAGGAACTACTAAAGAATCAAAACAAGTAGAAGATAGCGTAATGTCTGGTGGTTCAAAATTATATAAAATAAATTATGATTTTATTGAACTAATTGATTAATTATTTTACAATTGATTATAAATAATTTAATATGATTATTTATTTAAATTTTTCTTTTTTGCCTTAAAATTTTATATTGTTTTGGAATTTGAAAAAAATTATTAATTATTATAATAAAAAATTTGAAAAAATTTTTAAAATCCTTAGTTTCAGGAATTTTTTTACTTCTCCCAACTCTCTCTCAAATTATTGTTAAATCATTAAAAAGTAATACTGTATATAAAAATAAAAGAATATTATAATGTTAAAAAGTGATAAAGAAGAATAAAAAATAAAAATTGAGCAAAAAATTGAGCAAAAAATTGAGCAAAAATTGAGCAAAATTGAGCAAAAAAAAAATTAAAATATAATAAATATTTTTAATTTTTATGTGTTTAAATTAAAAATAAATATATAAATATATTACATATAAAATATTATATGGCTTATTATCCTTGTCCTAAATGTAATATTATTTTTAATAAAAAATCAAATTTGATAAGACATATGAATAAAATTTTTGATTGTAGTTTAAAAGTAAATAAGAATGATAATTCACAAGATTTCACAAAAAATCACAAAATTGCACAAAATTTCACAAAAAATCACAAAATTTCACAAAATCTCACAAATATAAATTCAAATGCGAATCAAATAATATATGAAGAACCCAATTATTCAAACATTTTAAAAACAAATTTAGATGATATGACAGAAACAAATGATAATTTAAATGTAAATGAAAACACATTTTGTTGTTCTTTTTGTAATAAAAAATTGGTTAATAAATTTTCACTTTTAAGACATATGAATGAAAGTTGCAAAGTAAAAAAATCAGTTGATGAAGAAAAGGAAAATATTTTTAAATTATTATTGGAAAAAGATAAAAAAAGAGATATGGAAATAAGTGAATTAAAAAAACAAAATGAATTATTTGAAAAACAAAATAAAATTTTTGAAAAACAAAATAAAATATTAATGGATAAAATTGATAAATTAATAAATTCAAAAACATCAAAATCATCAAAAACAATAAATAATAATCAAAAAACAACAAACAATACTCAAAATAATACACAAAATAATACAATGAATAATAATATTATTATGGTAAATTTTGGAAAGGAAGATCTAAGTATCATTGATGAAAAACAATTTATGGATCGTGTTGTTAAAAAACCTTTATTATCTGGAGTAAAAATACCAGATGAAGTATTAAAAATTATTCATTTTAACCCTCAATATCCTCAATTATCTAATATATACATAAGCGATATCAATAGAGAAAAATGTATGGTTTTTGAGGATGGAGAATGGAAATTATCATCGGTTGATAACATACCTCAAATCATGGATAAAATATGTATATTTTCAAATGATCAAATAAATATGTTAAAAGCAAAATATCCGAATAACAAACCACTTTTAGATAGATTGAGTGTAATAGAAAAATACAACAACTTAATTGATATAAATTTTTTAGAAGACCTTAAAGATGACAATGATGATGGGATTAATCAAAATCAAATTGCCAGATGTGAAGAATTTCAAAAATATACTTATGACATATTTAAAAATACATTGTATAATGAAGGTAAAAAATTAAAACAAAAAAAATAATTATAGAAAAAATTTTTAATATATAAACATATATTAATATCAAATGTTGTTTCATATTACAGGGCCTGCAGGTTCAGGAAAAACAACTTTGGGAAATAAATTATCAAAAATCCCAAATATCGTGATAATTGATACAGATGAAATTGATGATCAGAATGCTATGGATATAATCACAGATCTAAAATATAATGAATTATTTAAAAATGAAAATACAGTTGATGGATTTTTTAAAATCCTTGAACAAAGAAATTCAGAAAAACTTGGTAAAATTTTAGAATCAAATAAAGGTTCAAATATAATAATCGTTGGTATGACTATTTATCCTCCTAGTGAAACAGGAGTTCAAGGATATTCAATAGATATATCTGCAGATGCCAATTATTATCAATTAAATAAGAGAACATTGGAGTCAATATGTTCAAATTGTGTGGAATTAAAAGATTTATTAGAAAATGAAAAATCCAAATATAAAGTTGACCTTATGATGTTATTTAAATATAAAATTAGATTCCAATTTCCAATAATTCCATTTCAAGTTGAGGATGGAATAAAAATGAGAAAAACTCATGCTCAAGAATTGGGATACAAATATTTGAGTCAAGAAAAAATTGTCGAAGATATTATTAATGTATTATATACAACCAAAAATGAATCAAAAACTAAATCTACAAATGATACTTCTGAATCTGAAACAGATAATTTTAGAGTTAAATCAGGATTGATGAGATATAAAAACCCATCTTCAAAAACTGATTCTAAATCAAAATTTAAATCAAAATCTAAATCTAAATCAAATAAAAATTAATATATGTGAAATAAGGAAAAGTTATTATAATAACAAAAATATATTATATTGATATTTTTATATTTTTTTTATTAAGTTTATTATAATGAGTAATAATTTTAATTCATTAATTGATGAATATGAATTTTTATCAGATTCTTTAAATGAAATTTTTAAAAATAATAATAAATAAATTAAAAATTAATTGTTAAAACAATAAATTATAAAATTAGTTTTTCTAATATACTATTATATAAATTTTGATATACTTATAAAAATGATATTAAACAGATAATTACTTCTACTTTAAATTATTTTAATATTTATTTTTGCGTATAATACTTTTTTTTATTAAAAAGTATCATTATAAATTAAATGAAAAATAATATTGATAATTTAATTGTAAATTCTATATACAACAATATTAAAAATAATTATAGATTATTATTTAACACTTATCAATTTAAAACAAAAAATCAAAAATATAAATTTCAATTTACATTAAAGGCTTGAGTTCATTTTATTTCAATTTTATATAGTTATAAAAATTTTATTTACTTCAATCTTAATCACAATACTTGAATATAAAAATTTAATGAAATTAAATAAATTTAAAATTTTTGGATCAATATACAAAGATTTACTTAATATAATATTTTTTAACACATTATTAAAAAAGTATTCAACAGTTTTATTATCATATTTTTCACATAATGAAATAAGTTTTGTTGGTGTAAAATATCTATCCTTCAAGATATTATTTAATAAAGGAGCATAATTATAACCAAAATAAGATTGAATTAAACTAGCACAATTATGTTTTCTTAATTTTTTAAATTCTATAGGTATCAACCTCAATTCTCTATACAATGCTGGATCTAATTTATCAATGTATTTTGTTGTTCCAATAATAATAAGTTCGTTATAATTTCCAATTACATATAATTTAGATAATAGAGTTCCTAGATTTATTTTCTATTATGTTGTATTTTTATTTTCATTTTTTATCTCAAAAGTCATCATTGCTTTAACAACAAATTGAAAATTTAATAATTACGATTATATATTTATAAAATTATAACTTATCTTGAAATGATGTTATATAAGATTTGATTATACATATTTTAATTTTTCCCTCCTTATTATAAAAATAAAATATAAATATATTAAATAAATGGTATTAAATAAATTTCTAGAAAAACTAGAAAATATGGAAACAAGTGAAATATTAGGAAGAAATTATGGATGTAAAAAATGTAGTACTAATAAAGTTTCCATTATAAAATCATCAAAAATAAAAAAAAGAAAATCATCATTAGTAAATAAAATTTTATTAATATTAATAATAACAATTTTAGTTTTTGCTTTTACCTTCAATATTGGAACATTAGATTATTTTAATTTGAATATGTTTAATGATAAAATTAATATCATAAAATATTTTATTTTAAGTAAAATAAATTTTTATTCAAAACCTGAAATCAATTATTGAAAAAAAATTAAATTATAAAAATATAAAAATATAAAAATAAAAATATATTTTTAATGTCGAATATAAAAAATATTTTTTGTGATAAAATTTAAAACAGAACATGCATTTCAATAAGTAATGATTTAATTGTCAAAAAAAGGAACATATCCAGATCTAGAAAGTTATAGTGCTTTTAGTGATGAAAATTATAATTATTGTGAAAATACAGGATTGGATGATTGGTTAAAAAATAAAAATATAACGGATATAATTTTTGTTAGATTAGCAACTGATTATTGTTTGTATAATACTGAGCTTGATATAATAAAAAATGGATATAAAATTCACATTATGTTATCATGTGTAGAAAGTGTTAATTAAGATAAAACTACTAATGCTATTAAAGATATGAACAAAAATGGAGTAATATTTTATAATGATATTGATAATTTTTTATTCATAAATAGCTATATTTATAAATAAAAATAATATTTGTTAATTTATTTTATATATTTCGGAAAAATTGATTTTCTTATCTTAAAACAGAAATTACTAATACATTATTAACTCATAAAATCATGGTTAAAAATACAACATATTTAGCTATTAGCAAAATACAAAATTCAATAATTGATTTGAAAAAATATCCAAAATTGATAAGATTTAAGTGTTCTAATTTACATCAAATGACGTCAATAATAAATATTCCAGATACATTAGAAAAATTGGATTGTGAAAATAATATGTGTATAGAATTGGATGGATTAAGTACAAATTTAATTCAATTAAATTGTTCTAAAAATCAAATTGTTAAATTAAACAATCTTCCATTTGGATTAAAATACTTAAATTGTGCTCATAATAAAATAAACAATCTTGAAATGCTACCTGAATATTTGGAAGTATTGGAATGTGGATATAATAGGTTAACTAGATTGGAAGATTTACCTCTTGGATTAAAAAAATTAAATTGTGAACATAATTTTATCACAAATATTGATTGTCTTCCTTCATCATTAACAGAATTGTTTTGTGCTTGCAATTGTATATATAAACTCACATCACTTCCTAACAAATTATATTTATTAGATTGCGCAAAAAATGAAATTGGAGATATTATTAGGTTAGATAAATTGATTGAATTGGAAGATGTTGATTTATCCAATAATCAAATTACAGGAATAGGAATTGATTTATCAAAATGTGTTAAATTAAAAGTACTAAATTGTTCATACAATAAAATAAGAATTCTTCCAACATTACCTGATAATTTGGAAGAGTTACATATTCATTCAAATTCTTTGAATCAAATGATTACTGAAATACCCAGTAGATTGGAAGTTATAGGTATTGACAAAAATTTAATTAGCCCAGATATATCTTTGAATAATGAATTACTCATTTTAAGTTAAGAAAATTAGTTTTATTTAATTTATTTAATTTGTTTGATTTATTTATAAGAATATATCAACATAAATAACAATAATACTAAATGAATTATCAAATAAATATTCCAGAAATGAAAAGAAAAACCGAAATTGAAGACAGATTATTATTTGAGATAAATAAAAATTTACAAGAACATTTGGCTGATATTGAATTCATAAAAAATAATTTTGTAGAAATCACTGGACAAAATAATTTAGATGAAAAAAAATATTTTTATGCTGATAATGTTATTGAGGATAAAAATATTAAAACCAAATTATTTGAATATCCAAATAGAATTTATTCAATTTTTCAATACTTTTATTTGAAAAGAAAAAATTATATGGGAATGAATTTAACAGGTCTAATCCAAGGAAAAATGGAAACTGGATTAGGATTTAGGTCAAGCATTGTTAAGTTGAGTGTGTCAACTATTAAAGATGAAGAATTAAAAAATATTATTGGTATCAAATTTTATGGAGCCGACACAACAAAAATTAATATATACAAAATTAATTCAAATGGATTTGGATGGAAAGATTATGGGTTTGAACATGAAATTTTTCAACATATATATTTAGTGGCAAATTTAAAAGAAAAAAAATATTTTTTTATATTGGAAAAATTAAATTAATAATTAATCATTTAATCATGTTTGTGTTTAGATAACATATAATATTGTCCAACCAAATTATTTATATTTGGATTAAAAATAAATACACAATCTAAATCTCCAATTCCAATTTCTTCATCATGTTAGGTATTTGATTGAATTACAAGTATTTTAGCAACTAGCACCGTTTTACTCCTAATTACTGGTTTATTAATTGTATCAAAATGTGCCTTGTAATTAGTTCTGAATGTTTTCATACTTAAATCTCATAAAGTATTTGAATTCAAATGTTTATGTAATTCTTGTTTGAAATGTGTCAATAATGTTCTTTTTTTATTCCATCTAACAATTCGTTCAATAAATTCCTGCATATTGTGAATTTTGCTAAACCAAGCATAATATACTGGGGGTATCCAGCCACTATACCAAATATAGTAAAAACAGCAAACCTTTAGAGTCATATTTATTTCTTTTACCTTGATTTTTCTCAATTGTTTGTGCTATATAATCACCCACCCCATAATATACACATGTACTGAGACTTGTTACTAGAAGAGGTTTTGATTGTAATGCACCATTATATATAATCCCAATAATCTTACATCCTTAATTGTTTGTTAAATTTTTAACTTAATCTAACCTAACCTAACCTAACCTAACCTAACCTCATTTAATAATGAATTTTATTTTTTTATAAAAAATTGAAATTTATATTTGGTGATTTTAAATATAAATAATAAATCAATAAATATACAAAAAATATAAATTAAAATGGCAATAAATATTTTTACTGTTAAAAAAGTTCAGTGTATAAATAAGGTACCTAATGAAAATCAAGAACTTATTGAAGTTGAACCAAATGATGATTCATCCATAATTTCTACTAGTATTATAAGAGAATTAACTGGTGATGATACTATTAGTTTACGTGAATATTATGATAATCAACATCTTTATAGTTCTTTTGAAGAGTTTATTAAAATTGAATTAGGTATTGATACTGATGAATGATACTGATGAATAATTCTTATTCATTTTTTATATATTTATTTAGAATTCCAATTCATAAATGTATCTAATGTTTTAACTGATTCTAAATCTAATAATTCACTCAATCCTTTTTCTTCTACAATTCCCATACATAATTTAATAAAATCTTTATTCGATGAATAATTTCTTTTAACCCAACTAATACAAAATGATATTTTTTTCATACAATTGAATAATCGGTGTTCCATAGCGACAAGTAATTTTGAACCTGGTTCATTCATCTTAATTATATTTATTGTATTGATGTATTGAAAATATTTAATAGATTCAACTCTTATAATATATTCAAACACACACAAATGTTCATATCTAATGACATTAGGATTAATTTTTTTTATTTCACATAAAAAGGTTTCATAAAAAATTCCTCCATATAAATATTCTAAATAATCAATAATTGTAAACGATTTATCTGGATTATATATGGTAGCCACATCGGTCATTATATTTAAAATAGTTTTATCATCCATAAATTTTTCATAATATTCCATTAGTCCTGTAAATATTGGTTCGTATAAACGATTTAATTCCCAACTCACATTTTTACCTTTTTCCAAATATTGTTTAAATATATTATGGTATATTGGAAAAGTTTTAATTATTTTATCATAGCCATCTTGAAAAGAAATATTGGATGATAGGGTTGTTGTTAATGGGTTTTGTTCCATTTGTTATGTTTTAATATGTTATTATTTTTAATTGTGTTATTTTTATATATTTATAATATTTTATTTGTAATATTTATAATAAAAATTAATATATGTGAAATAAGAAAAAGTTATTATGAAATCAAAAATATATTATATTGTTATTTTTATATTTTTTT
>Ga0247841_10003210_pt1 | contig 30839 bp, 19 predicted proteins | sample LaCruzMarch2015__2_FD_192410 | JGI IMG/M metagenome (GOLD analysis project Ga0247841, IMG submission 192410) | Freshwater microbial communities from meromictic Lake La Cruz, Castile-La Mancha, Spain - LaCruzMarch2015_18m | ecosystem: Environmental > Aquatic > Freshwater > Lake | place: Spain... | reverse complement strand
AACCTCTTCAACACTTTTCTGTGAGACGTGCGCGGTCCCGACTATTCTGATCTCTGCCATTTATCACCGTTATTCCACCACTATTTGTGTTGGAACCACTTTAAGGGTGAGGTGAGACTTAAAGAGGAATTGATGGTATCGCTCTACACAGCAACTCAAATAATTGAACCTGCTTTAGAGATCGCAATGGCGGGACTCCCCACGTATTATCCTGTCTTCCTAAAACCCACGCTCACTTGATGCACGATCATCTCTGCCGTCAGGATCAGTTCGTCCGGGATCTCTGTCAATCCCATATCCATTCTCATTTTGATCTGCTCGGACAATTCCCGGGCTTCCTCCTTCATGTCGCCTTTGGAATAGTGAATGAGATCAAGGAGATACTTGTAGGCAGTCGGGATATCACCGGTTAACAAATTGATCATGACGAGATCCCCGCAATAGAATGCCGACCGGTTGTAATCCTTTACAGATACACTCGTCTTCAACAGATCTGCGTAATTTTTCCTCAAATAGAGTGCAAGATCTTTTTGCAGTTCAAGGACTGACTGATACCGGTTTTTCGGATCTTTCTCCAGGCATTTCATCACCACGGCATCGATCACGAGGGCTTCGGGTTTTATTTCGACGGGGCGTTTTGGATCTTTTGTGGCGATATTCATCCCAATTTCAACCATACTATCACCCTTGAACGGCAATGCCCCAGTCACAAGCTCGTAGAGGATCACCCCGAGCTGCCAGATGTCGGTTCGTTCGTCTTTTACCCGGTTGTTGATCTGTTCCGGCGCTGCGTAGTACGGAGTGAACGACATGGCAGTGGTGGTTGTCGTCTCGGAGATAATCCGTGAAAGACCCCAGTCCGAGATCTTTGGCACGCCGTTTTTTAAGAGGATGTTCTGCGGTTTCAAGTCACGATGGATGATCTTCTGAGCGTGGGCAAACTTGAGCCCTTCACAGATGTTGAACAGGATCCATGCCGCTTCTTCACTCTCAATGGGTTTTGCCTGGTCTGCAAGTGCATTGTCACAGAGTTCTTCCTCAAAGAACGGCATCGGCATGATGTTGAAATCGTAAAGCCTGACGATGTTCGGATGGGAGAGTTTCGTCCAGTTCTGCATCTCGGCGATGAATGATTTTCCCGTCATTGCATCCATAGAGATGGGGATCTTGACTGCGACAAGTTTCCCATCCTTCCGTTTTGCCTTGAAGACACGGGCGAACCCACCTTTGCCGATGAATGCTGATTCGGTGTACCGGTCAGCGAGATCCGGCGGGAGCTGTTTCGGGGTAAGGGGGCGGGGGGTGAATGGTCCTACTGGTGATACGGGTGGAACTGATGTGACGGTCGTACTCTTTTCTACAACATCGATCCAGAATTCGTGTGTTTCGTGATATTCCTTATCCGTGCCATCGCGATACGTTGCCGTAACTTCGAGCGGGATCTTTCCTTTCACTTTCGGTCTAATTCCTATGTCCAGCGAGGTCGTGGCTCCTGCATTGATTGTCGCCGGTTTTATCCATTTTGTATCGAATTCATCTGAGAAGGTTAACCGGACATCTTTTGCGTGTGCATTTCCGTGATTCACAATTTGAATTGTCATCCTGTCCCAGTCATCTGCAATGAGCTGGGTGTGATCCAGCGTGAGGGTAAGTTCCGGTTTTGCGGTTATGCTGAATGTTTCAAGTTCCGTAATTGTGCTTTCGATTGTGGGAATATCCTGTGCGTCGAGTTTTAAACGCATTCGTTCAGGAACCTTTCCGAACTTTTCGGCTTCGACCAGCAGTTTTCTTCCTTTTTCTTTGAGTTCGGTTATTTTTTTCGTGAGTTTCTGTTGCTCTTCACTGGCACAGATGAATTCCTCGTACTTCCCGTTCTCAAAGAGTGCAAGGATCTCCGGTTCGGTGACCGTGGATCTCAGGACGCTTGCTTTTGCATACGTCTCCTGAACCCGCGTGAGTTCCGCAATTACTTTTTCCGAATTTATAATTACATCGCCATAGTGCTGTGCCGCAATCTGTTCCCAGATCGGATCTGAAGAGAGAGAGACAACTGCACCATCGGTTCGCAACTTCGAGAGTGCTGCATTCACCTGCGATAATTGCTGCCTGGCAAGCTCCTGTAACCGCTCCTGAGCACGGGGGATGTCGTGCTGCCGGATGCTCTTTATTATTGGATCGATCTCCCGTTTAATTGCGGGAGAACCTGCTTCCCGCTGCACTTTCTCTGCCTGATCGCGGAGGTTCTGTTCGATGGTTCGTTGCCGGGCTTCCAGCTCGCTGATTGCATCATTCACCTGCCGGTACGCGCTTTCCACGGTCTTGATCTCGCCGGGGTTTTTCAGGTTCTGTTCGATGGAGAGGATACTGTCTGCTGTCTCTGGTTGCCCGGAAAGTGCCGGATACGCACTCTTCTTCGATTCGAGTTCCTGCGCGATAGTTTCTAAACGGTTGATGTTCTGTCTGTACTGCTGGAATTCGGCGATTACTTCATCAGCATTCCAGGGGTGCAACCCTTCAAGTGTTGTTGTGGTGTAACCCTGTGCCGTCCATGCGGCAAGCGAGGTTTCGCATTCCAACAGTTTATCAACAGGATCTTCTGTCCGCCGCAGGGTTTTTCGTGCGTCATCGTATTTCCCGGTAGCGATCTGTTCTTGTACTTCCGTAAACGAACTATCGGTCAGGGATGCGTACCGGGTGAGTTTTTCCGCTTTTATCTGGAGATGCGCAAGCAGTTGCCCGGTTTCTTTCTGTTGCCGGGATTTCTCCTGCTGATCCCGTATCTCCTGCTCAATCACTTTGATCTCCTGTTTGATGCCGGGAATATTGCGCGGATCGTGCAGCTGTGATTCGATGTTCACGATGCGCTGGGAGATCGCTGGATCTACATTCTCCGTACTGCACGATCGTTTCAGTTCCTCCACACGGTGCTCAAGTTGCCTGAGCGTGGCAAGATCCTTCTCAAAATCCCGGAAAGCGGCAGTGATGGTATTGACGTTGTCCGTGTTCAGCGATTCAAGTGAGGTTGTATCATATCCTTCCTTTTTCCACTGTGCAAGCTGCGTTTCGCATTGTGCTAGGGAGGTGATCGCATTCTCCGCGCTTTTGAGCGTTGACTGAACCGCGTTATATACTCCCGATTGGTACTGATCCCGGGTTTTTGCAATCAGTGCCAGAGCCGGGTTTTTGAATTGCGAGAGTGCCGATACTTTTTGTTCAATTGATGCGATCCGGTTCAGTAGATCCTCATTCGATATGGAATCACCGACTCCTGATATTGGAGCAGTTGGCAAGGGTTGTTCTCTGTTGGGCTCCTTGACCGCGATAACCGGAATTTGATCGCCAGATGGCTTTCGCTTCATCCGGTAGATGCCATACCCTGAACTGGCAAGAAACAACAATGCGAGAACTGTTATTATTGGCAAGGATAAGTTGAAATCTCCGTTGTTTGAAGGTGTTGGAACCGGAGTGGGTGTAGCAGTTGGCGTAGTTTTTAGGGTTGTTGGCTTTTGTCCAATTGCATACAGATTGCCATCATCACTCCCAACATAGACAACTCCGTTCGACACCGCAGGCGAACTACGGATACCACTTCCCGTTGCGAACTGCCATTTTTTCGTTCCTGTTACCGCATCGATCGCATACAGGTAACCAATACTCGGACCATAGGCACTCCCCCCACTGGCAACCGCGTCATGTTCATAATTTCCAAAATAGACGACACCGTTCGACACCGCCGGTGACGAAAACACTTGTCCATTTATAGGGGATCGCCACCTCTCCTTCCCAGTCGCCGCATCAATAGCATACAGGTTTTCACTCGCGACATAGACAACTCCGTTCGACACCGCCGGTGATCCACGCATGCCATATTCCGTCGCGAACCGCCACTTCTCTTTACCTGTCACCGCATCGATCGCATATAGGTTACCATAAAAACTCGCGACATAGACAACTCCGTTCGACACCGCCGGGGAAGAAGAAAACACCGATCCTCCAGTATCAAACCTCCACTTTTCTGTCCCTGTCGCCACATCTACTGCATACAGGTTGAAATCATTACTCCCGACATAGACAACTCCGTTCGATACTGCCGGTGATGATTCCACTATTGTCAACGTTCTAAACCGCCATTTCTCCTTACCGGTTATAGCATCGATCGCATGCAAGTTGGTACTATCACTTCCTACGTAGACAATACCATTCGCAACCACCGGTGATGATTCCAGTACTTTATAACCGATTCCACTTCGCCACTTCTCTTTACCGGTAATAGCATCAATCGCATACAAATTCCGATCAAGACTTGCTACATAGACAACGCCATTCACTACCGCCGGCGATGAACTATACTGTATTCCCCCTTGCTGATAGATTGCGCCTCCAGTATCAAATCGCCATTTCTCCTTGCCAGTCACAGCATCGATTGCATACAGATTGTCATCATCACTTCCGAAATAGACAATGCCATTTGCTATGGCGGGAGTTGTAGACACACCCCCACCCGTCGTGAACCTCCACAACTCAGTATTGGTTGGTTCAATCCCGCCACTGTCATATTCACCCGTATGCTCCGGGTTGGCGCGGAACATCGCGTCAGCAGCGGCTGCAGACGGGGTTAGTGCCATGATGAGAAAAAGAAGGATGATGCAGGAGGGATACACACTAATCCCGTTACCTCCTCTGTGTTCGTTCATGGTCTCTCGCCGGGTAATCTGTAATGGGAGATTATCGCGAGGGAGGATAAAGGTTGTGAACCGGGATTGGTGTGGTTGAAACATTATCCACCGAATCATTGGTTCCTGAAGTGTAGTCTCACTTTGTGGACAATCATCTCCGCCTTCTGGATCAGTTCGTCTGGAATTTCCGTTACTCCCATTTCTATTCTCATTTTTAGTTGTTCAGCAAATTCCTGGGCTTCAACTTTCACATCTCCGTTGGAATAATGGATAAGGTCGAGGAGATACATATACGCCGACTTTATATCGCCCGTTAATAGGTTCACCATGACAAGGTCACTGCAATAATATGCCGACCGGTTGTCATCCTTTGAGGTTACACTCACCTTCAATGATTCCGTATACGTGATCTGCAGGAACTGTGCGAGAGCGTTCTGGAGTTCGATGACCGACTGGTAACGTTCCGAAGGCGCCTTTTTTAAGCACTTCGCGACGACCGGGTCCAGCACCTGTGCCCCGTGTTGGATCTCTCCGGGGAGTTTCGGATCTTTTGTAGTGATATCCTTCCTGATACCCATCATACTCCCGCCAGCAAATGGCAGTTCTCCAGTCAAAAGCTCGTAGAGAATCACCCCCAGCTGCCAGATATCCGTCCTTTCGTCTTTTACGCCATTGTTGATCTGCTCCGGAGCTGCGTAGGTCAGCGTGAATGCTATCGACGTTGCGACGGTCAAGTCAGTGAGAATCCGCGAGAGCCCCCAATCCGAAATCTTAGGAATGCCGTCTTTTATGAGAATATTCTCTGGTTTGAGATCCCGGTGGACAATCTTCTGGGCATGGGCAAATTTAAGCCCTTCGCAGATATTGAAGAGTATCCACGCCCCCTCTTCAGGCACAACCGGTTTCTTTACATCGGTAAGTGCGCTGTCACAGAGTTCTTCTTCGAGATACGGTATCGGCATGATATTGAAGTCATAGAGTTTCACGATGTTGGTGTGGGAGAGTTTCTTCCAGGTCTGCATCTCGGCAATGAACGTCTTTCCGGTCATGGTATCAAGAAAAATGGGGATCTTGACCGCAACGGGGGTCCCGTCTGTTCTTTTTGCCCGGAACACCCGTGCAAAGCCACCTTTGCCAACATAGGTCCACACGGGATAGAGGCTGGAGATCTCCGGAGGAAGATCATACGGACTCGTCCTTTTTACGGGGCTTTGACCGGGAAGAATGGGTTTTGATCTGACCAGACGAACCGGTGCGGGCTGCCGGTGGTCGAGGGAGTCCACAGGAACGATCGCAGGAGAGACGATGCCCGTGTCCATGAGCGCGGCGGTTGCCACCTCGCTGTTCTCAGTACAGGTCTCCCCCAACCGGACGAGGACGGCGTGCAGAGTTGAGAATGTATACCGCAATGCCATTTCAGCGGTCTCTTTTATGTGGTCTCGGACGGATTCGTACTCTTCTTTTGCCTCAAGGTAACGCCCTTTCGAGTAGAACAGATCTGCCCCCCGCATCTTCACCTTACCCTGTTCGAGCCGTGCGATGACAAGCCCCCTCCTCGCATCCTTTAAGAGGGAAGCGATATCAGTATTCTTTATCGTATTCTCTTCCAGTAACCGGATTGCAAGCGTGTAATAATTTTCTGCAATGTCATACTTCCGGTTCACGGCACAACCGGCTCCTTCATTGATGAGTGCCTGGGTCTTACCGAGAATTACAGATTCGATACCCGCATCCACACGGGCGATCTTCTCTTTGATCCCTGGTTGATCATGAGTGAGCCCTTTCTCATCGGCAAACGCGAGAGCGCACATGAAGTGCTCTTTTGCCTGTTCATAGGTGCTCTTTGCATGATCAAACTTGCAGGCACGATAGTTTTTGTCTGCTGATGCAACCTTCTGATCGCCGGCTTCAATAGCATTTACGAACTGCTGCGTGTCAAGCGCCACTTCGCATTCCTTGATGCGTCCCCGGATCACTTCGGTTGTTTTTGTTAAAGTTTCAATGTGGTCTGTGTCATTGGCATGCCGTGCAAATTTTTCTGCTTTCCCATAGATCGCAAGGCTCCGGGTCCAGAGTTCTTTTGCATCAGCATATTTTTTTGCCTGGAACTGTGTATCGGCGAGTACCTCAAGATCACGTGCTTCTGTGGATACGGACTCGACCGTAGAGTCGACGAGCGTTTTTGCTTTTTTAATCGATTCGATGGCATGCTTGAAGTCCCCCTCGTCCAGGTACCGGTAGGAGTCAGCCATCAACCGCTCCGCTTCAGCGGCATTGATGTGGTCGGGATGCGAGTGGATATGCGTTGAGATATCATCGATGCCGTTCTTTATCCGGATTTTTTGGGAGTCTACCTTATTCTCACGGTATTTCTTCAGCCACGTGCTGATTTTTCCGGATAGTACGAGATAGATGACCGCGAGTATGATACCCGCGAGAACAATTGGTGTCCAATTCGGATTGACAATGGGAAGGAGATAATACAGAATACCGACTATTACTGCAATCAAGAGGATGATCCCCAAAACCCCTGGACCAGTCAAAGAACGTACCATCTGCGTTGTCTACCCCATCTTCCTGTTGTAAACTTTCCTATTGTTCTGTTATGATATTAATGCCGCTAATACGGATATGAACAATGGGGAGATGTGGGAAGTTGTTATACGGGGGGGATCACACGGGCCCTTCGTAAAAAAGCGACTTCCGGAACGGTATAGAGAAATTCAATCCTGAACCGACGATCCTTGTCCTGCGAATGATGCGCCTCCTTTCGGATACGGTGATGCAGAATCTAAAAAGCCGGTTCGGATGGAATTCAATACGCTGGCAGAAGAGCAGAGGCTTGCACTCGCTACTGTCGCCATCGAAAGCAGTGTGACCCATGCACGCATCAAAGAGATGTGGGATGTCCACCCCCATGATCTCTCAAAGGCATGAAAGGATCTCGTTACCAGGGGATTCCTCCAGTTTGCAGGAGCAACCCATGCGATGGTGTATACATTTACCAAGAATGATGTATCCGAGGCAGATGATTCCGCGCAGACCCGGCCCGGTGTTCTGCTGGAACATATGAGGTGTTATGTGCATCTACCGGACAGCTCCATTGCATTCAGCATTGAGTACACTGGTTGATGAGCAGTTTTAAGGACGCAAAAAAGTATCAAACATTCTGATGGTGCAAACAATCTTCATTCACAGTTCCGGACGGTTCCGCACGCTGGAGCAGATTGCGGATCTCCTGAAGCGCTCTCCTGAGTGGCAGTTCACTGATGGTGAGTTCGTACAGAATCACGCTGAGCCCCCCTCCAAACTTTGAGTGTTTGGTATTGACATCCCCTCATGCCCGTTCATTTTCATATCATTTCCCTCCGTCAAGCCACCCCACAAAAGAGGATCCGGACACTTTGCCCGGATAATTGTCTGGATGCATATACACTGGGAAAGTCTGTCATGGAGCTTGTTCATTATCCTGATGATTGTGATTCCCATCATTATGAAAGTCTAATCGGGTATTTCGTAGTAGAACCGGAACCCTTTCTGATACGTAAACCGGTCTCGACACATTTGCTGAAGTGGCGTTGTACCTTCCAGTGTTCGAAATGCATATGATGATTGTTAGACAGAGTCGGTTTTTGTATCTGGGATATCATTTCAGAATAATGCAGGGCGGAAGAAAAAGGATATGTACGCTGAAAAGAGAATAATCTTAAATAACAGATGAGTTTCAAATATGTCTTCCCTTAAACAAGCAAACAGTGATGATTATCCGGATGCAGCAGAAAAACATCTCAACGATGCGAATTCTTTGTTAGCCGTGCAAAGGTTTGATGGAGCTGCCTACTTATCCGGCTATATCGTTGAATGCAGCTTAAAGTCATTAATACAATTTGAGACCGGGCAGGTCTCAAAAGATCACGAGTTTGATAAAATTCATAAAAATATGATGAGATTGTGCGCACAAACTAATTCAAAGACTGCAAAATACGCGTCTTCGCGGACTGTACGTGATCTATTAAAAAGTAATATAAGGAATTGGTTACCTGGAATTCGTTATTCATCAGAAGGGAGTGTTTCACCCGAAGAATCACAAAAGTGGGTTACCGAGGCGAATGAGATTTTTATATCGACGATCATTGAGATGAGACTGGACCGGGTAATAACATGAAGCCAAAACATATGGATGAAGTAAGAAAAGCGATTATTACTGAACTACGGAGTTTGCTTAAACAACATCCTGAAATTGAACGTTTGATTTTGATTGATGATCTCTTTGGATCATTGCATGCAGTTGCATGGCTTGAAAAAAACGAAGACGCAAAAAAACTCGAAGCATTAAATGAGGTATTGAAAGAAATTGCGTCCCCGTTCTGGGCAGAAGCACTTTGGAATGCCTCTGAGGGAAACGCATCCGATACATTATTTTTTGAATACGCGTGGAAAGAAGGACAGACATCAGATGAAAATGATAGATTTCGCATTGTAGAGCGCCATAGAAACCGGGGAGCCTGGCTGGGTCATCTCTCAACTCCGCCATGGAGTCTTGATGAATCAAACCCACCGGTGATTGTTTTCTATTCCTTTAAAGGCGGCGTAGGAAGGACAACAGCACTTGCATCCTTTGCAATTCAACAAGCGCATTCTGGAGATCGAATTGTCATTATAGATTTTGATCTCGATGCCCCGGGAATTGGAACGCTATTTGCAGCTGATCATGAGAATCCAACTCAATGGGGTGTCGTTGACTTTATTTTAGAGAATCGCTTTGGTGAGAATGATCTCCGGGATTACTATTATGCATGCAGACGCGAAAAAATTTCTGGCTCTGGAGAAATCCTTGTCATTCCGGCGGGTCAGGTAAATGAGGATTATCTTGGAAAATTAGTTCGCGTTGATTCTGAACCGCCATCTGATACACGAGAGAAACATCCTCTTTGTGACCTTCTGATTCAAATTAAAGAAGAGTTAAAACCCCAGTGGATTTTGATAGATGCACGTGCCGGAATTTCTGAACCAGCGGGACTTTTACTGAATGGGATTGCTCATCTCAATGTATTGTTTGGAACATTTTCAGATCAAAGCTGGCAGGGACTAAGGTTGGTTCTGGATAAACTTGGCGCTCAAAGGATACAACAAAACCTACCTCAAAGTGAATGCATTCTTGTTCAGGCAATGATTCCTGAAGATTCAACGGTCGGAATAAAGGCAACACATACATTTTCCGAAAGAGCACGAGATGAATTCTCCAATTATTACTATGCGGAAGATCCAGAAGATCCCGATGAAGACACATATTGGTATAATCGCGATTTGGAGAATGACACGGCACCACATGTTCCCCTATGTCTGACATACCAGCCAAGACTTGCTCAGTTCGAAAAGATTGATGATGTTGCTGACACACTCGTAGAGTCGCCACAATATGTGGAATTAGCAAAAAGAATAATAATGAGGGTTAAATGGAGTGAACCGTGAGTATGCAGAAGCGTGAAGATGCGCTGAATTTGTTATCAGATCTGTCGCAAATGGGTAGCGCGGGTCAAGCAGAACGAGAAGCGGAGGATAAGTTTACAAAAATGTTTTATCCGGTACCCGAACATATACGAGCATTTGATCCTGACGTTGTCTTGATTGTTGGTCCGCGAGGATCGGGAAAATCTGAGCTTTTTCGCGCAGTTTTAAACAAAAATCTTCTTCCTGCCATCGCAAAATATGCCCCTAAGGTTCGATTACCCTCATTAGATTCAAATCGAACCACATGGATTCCCGCATACCCCGCTGGTAAACAGTTCCCGGATGCACGTTCACAAATCCATTTCTTTGAAAAAAATAATTCCGTTCTGTCGGGTCAGGATCTTTGGTTGATGAATTTGATCCGGGTGCTCTATACACATCTGGACACTCGCGGGCAAGGGGAAATGAAAAGTTTTTTTGAACAGCAGGGAGGGGACGTAATAAACAATTATCAAACATTTCTTGAATGTGGAATCGCTCCTTCATTAGCTCTCGACAGATTGGATGATTTACTTGAGATAAACGATCATTACATTTTTGTCGGTTATGATGAGTTAGACACGCTGGGTGGTGAAAACTGGCAGACGATGGTAAGGGGTGTTACCGGGCTTGTTGGTTTCTGGGCAAGTTATTCCCGACGATGGAAAAGAATCAGGGCAAAAATATTTATAAGGACTGACTTATTCGAACGATATGCGACAATTGGCGGAGCAGAAATTGCAAAATTGGCTGCAAACAGGTCGGAAATTGTTTGGACCGAAAAAAGTCTTTACGATATGCTGATAAAAAGAATTGCCAATACAAGCGATGCTCTTCGAAAATATTGCGAAAGTGCGAACCTCCAATTTGATTACGATGCTGACCTTGGGTATATTGTCAAAAATAAGGATGAACAAGACAGAAAAAAATTAATCGAACGGTTGTTCTCTCCGTTTATGGGATCCGGATTTAAAAAGGGGTTTACTTACCGTTGGTTAATAGAACACAGCAAAGACGGGCGCGGGAAAGCATTGCCGCGTCCATTGGTTCGATTAATCGAAATTGCGTCAGATCTACAAAGGAATTCCACTCGTCCGATCAATGCCCCTCATTTAATTGACCATATTTCAATACGAAGAGCTTTGGATAGAGTGTCTGAAGAACATGTGATCGGGGCAAAGAATGAATGGCTTTGGATTGAAGGACTTAAGGACCGAATCCGGGATAATCAGGTACCGTGGGACCGGCGTCAGTTCGAATCACATCTTCAGATACGATGGAATGATACGTGGGGCGAGAGAACTGAAATCCGGCCCCCTATGGAAAATATTCACGATTTTGTGGATTATCTTATTGAAATTGGCATTGTTCGATCCAGATCCAATGACAGGATTGATGTCCCGGATCTTTATTTACGGGGTTTGGGATTGAAACGAAAAGGGGGTGTCAGGAAAACGTAATTTTGTTTTTTGGTTCTTTTTTACTATCTCCTGACACGGCACGAGATTTTTATTTTCACACCTTCCGTTCACCATGCCAAGCGCGGAAGCCATCGGACCCGGTTGGCTGGATATCGATGTTTCACCGCTTCAAAATTGATCCAGTGCGCGATTCATGAACCGGATAAAAAACCTCTGTTTCAAAAGCCCGGTGTCAGGGTCGTTTGTCATCTGTTCGGTTCTTTCCTTTTCGTTATCCCCTCACTTCCTGAACCCCAGACTCACCTTATGGACGATGATCTCCGCTTTCTGGATCAGTTCATCCGGGATCTCCTCAATACCGTACTCCATTCGGTTGCGGAGCTGTTCGGAGAGTTCCAGCGCATCCGCTTTCACGTCGCCTTCAGCGTACGTGGCGAGATCTGAGAGATATTTGTATGCGGTGGCGATATCCCCGGTTAACAGGTTGACCATGACCAGATCCCCGCAATAGAACGCTGACTTGCGGAAGTCATGGGTGGAGACACTCATCGTGAGTTGCTCTGCGTAATTTCTCCGGAGGAGGAGTCCAAGTTCTTTCTGGAGTTCGAGTACCGACTGGTACCGCTGTGCCGGGTCCTTCTCCAAACATTTCAGGATGACCGGCTCGATCTGTGCTGCGCCGGGATTGATCACACTTGGGCGCCGGGGATCTTTTGTGGCGATATTGACCGCTACCTCAACAACACTGTCTCCACGGAAGGGGAGTTCACCGGTGGAGAGCTCGTACAGGATCACCCCGAGCTGCCAGATGTCTGTACGTTCATCCTTGGGCTTGTTGTTCACCTGTTCCGGCGCTGCATAGTACGGCGTGAACGATGCGGCTGATGTGGAGGTTGAATCCGAGATGACTTTCGATAAACCCCAGTCAGAGATCTTCGGCACTCCATTCTTCAGGAGTATATTCTGGGGTTTTAAGTCTCGGTGGACGATGGAACGCGTGTGGGTGTACTTCAGTCCTTCGCAGACAGAGAAAAGGATCCATACGGCTTCTTCCGCCTCGACTGGCTTCTTTACCTCGGCGAGCGAACCGTCGCAGAGCTCCATCTCGAAGTACGGCATCGGCATGATGTTGTAGTCGAAGACCCGTACGATGTTTGGATGATCGAGTTTCGTCCAGTTCTGCATTTCCGCGATGAATGATTTGCCGGTGGATGCGTCGAGTGAGATCGGGATTTTCACTGCGATAAGTTTCCCATCCTTTCGCTTCGCTTTGAAAACCCGGGCGAACCCGCCTTTGCCGATGAAGGCGGATTCGGTGTACCGTTCTGAAAGCTCGGGGGGGAGCTGCTTTGGGGTGAGAGGGTGGGGGGTGAATTGCCCAACTGGTGAGACAGGTGGAACTGATGTGCCAAGAGTACCCTTTTCCACAACATCGATCCAGAATTCCTGTACCGTCGTGAATTCCCTACCTTGGATGTCTTTATAGGTCAGTGTGATTTCTAAAAGGATATTACCCACATTTTTCGGGATGATACTGATATCCGTGCGTGAAGACTGACCTGCCTTTACAGAAATCGGTTTTATGCCTTTTGTTTCAAATTCACTGGAGAATGCAAAGTTAACGTTTTCGACGTGGGCTAATCCGGTATTTTTCAGGGTGATTCCCAACTTGTGCCATCTTTCGGTTGATAGTTGTGTGCGATCAAGCGATACGGTAAGTTCCGGTTTTGCGGTTTTACTGAATGTTTCCAGTTCCGCAATCGCGCTTTTTATTGTGGGTATATCCTGTGCGTCAAGTTTCGCACGTACTGGTTCGGGAACCGGTCCGATCTTTTCGGTTTCGACCAGTAACTTTCTTCCTTTCTCTTTGAGTTCAGTTACTTTCCTGATGAGTATTTGTCGTTCTTCACAGGCATGGATAAACTCCCCGTATTGTCCATCAGTAAAGAGTGCAAGGATCGCTGGTTCGGTGATCGTGGATCTCAAGCCTTTTGCTTTTACGTACGTTTCCTGAACCCGAGCGAGTTCCTCAATCATTTTTTCCGCTTCGAGGATTGCATCGCCATAGTGTTGTGCTGTGATTTGTTCCCGGATTGGATCCGAAGAGCGCGAAAATACCGCGCCATCTGTTCGCAACGTTGAGAGTGCGGTATTCACTCGCGTTAATTGCTGGTTGGCAAGATCCTGAAACTGTTCCTGAGCCCGGTTGATGTCCCCCTGCCGGATGCTCTTTTGTATCGAATCAATCTCCCGTTTCACCGTCGGAGAACCGGCTTCCCGCTGCACTTTCTCCCCCTGATCGCGGAGGTTCTGTTCGATAATTCTCCGCTGAGTATCCAGATCACGTATTCCCTCATTCACCTGCCGGTACGCGCTCTCAACCATCTCGATCTTTTCGGGGTTCTTCAGGTTCTGTTCGAGGGTGAGGATACTTTCCTTCAGTTGACCTGAAAGTGCCGGATACGCACCCTTTTTCGATGCAAGTTCCTGCGCGATGGTTTCGAGCCGGTTGATAGTCTGCCTGTACTTCTGGAAGACGGCGATTACTTCATCGGTATTCCGGGGGTGCAACTCTTCAAGTTCCGTTGTGGTGTATCCCTGCGCCTTCCATACCGCAATTGATGCTTCGCACTCGAGAAGCGCATCGAGAGGATCTTCCATCCGGCGCAGGGTTTTTTGTGCGTCATCAAATCGCCCGGCGGCGATCTGTGCCTGTGCTTCCGCAAAGGAACCGTCAGTCAGGGATGCATACCGGGTGAGTTTTTCTGCCTTTGACTGGAGTTGCGCAAGCAGTTGCCCGGTCTCTTTCTGGTGCCGGGCTGTCTCCTGCTGCTCCCGTATCGCCTGCTCTACCGCTTCGATCTCTTGTTCGATGCCGGGAATGTTGCGCGGGTCGTGTAGTTGTGCATCGAGGTTTTCGATGCGCCGGGAGATCGAGGGATCTGCATCCCCCGCACGTGTCAGTTCCTGTACCCTGTGCGCCAGGTGTTTGAGCGTCTCAAGATTCTGTTCGAAGTCCCGGAAAGTCGTTGTGATGATGGTAAGATTGTCCGTGTTCAGCGATTCGAGCGAGGTGGTGGTATAGCCTTCGTTCTTCCACTGAGCAAGCTGCGTTTCGCTCTGTGAAAGCGAGGGGATCGCATTCTCCGCCGTTTTGAGCGTTGCCCGAACTGCGTCATATGCGCCCGATTGGTATTGTTCACGGGCTTTTGTGAGGAGCGCCAGAACCGGGCGTTTGAACTGCGAGAGGGCGGATGCTTTTTGATCAACTGCTGCGATCCGGTTCAGCAGATCCTCTGCTCCGGATGATGGTGCGGTTGCCGGAGGTTCTCCACGAGACGGTTTTCTCTTCATCCGGTAGAGGGCATACCCGCCACCCGCAAGGCACAATACGATGAGAATGATGATGATTGGCAAGGAAAAATTGGAATCTCCGCGTGGTATGGTTGGAACCGGAGTGGGTATAGCAGTTACCGTGGGGGTACCAAAAATTTTTGGCGCCTCCGGCGCCAACGTGCTTCCGTGTACCGTGGGCGCCTCGGGCGCCCCGTCCTCCGTGCTGCGTCTGAACTCGACGCGCGCACCGATAGTCGCATACGAATTCGAAGCATCGTTAGACGCCCTCAGCCACCCGACTCCCGCATGCCCGCCATCATACCAGCGGCCGCCCGAAAGCAGAATGTTCGGTGTACTGGGATCTGTACTATCCGGATTCCAATAATAATCCGAGATATAGGTGGTTTCTGAACCTCCCACTGCGGACGGAAGGAATAATGGTCGGGCAACATCCGTGTTCAGCAGGTTCTTTTGCCAACCGTATGACGTTGAAAGTGCGCCAACAGACTGGACATCGGTTGCATCCAGGACATCCTTAAACGTGGTTTTCTGTCCGGTTGTCCCCAATCCGGTGGGGCTGATTACCTTCGTCGTCCCGACTATCGCGTTGAACCCGTCCTGGAACTGCCAGACATTACCCCACAGGTTCTCAATGCCCCGGTAGGAGACCGGTGTTTTCCCGTTTTCACCTGTTCCGCTGCCCGTGGCACTTGTTGCAGAGATTTGCGTGTCGATGGAGTCGGCTCCGGAGTTTTTTGGTCCGTCTGCCCAATCATAATCAACAACGCCCCGTGATTTTGTCCATGCGGTCTGGCTGTCCAGCGTGAGCATTTCCGTGTAGATGAGTTGACGGAGCCCGGACAACGTCCAGATGTTGGTGATACCCCACCCCTCGCCTTTGTTTTCCGCATAGGTTCGCGCCTGACCGATAGTCATATCCACAGCCGGCTTTTTTCCGGTCGCGCTCTGGAGTTTGTTGCCAACCAGACTTGCATCATACCTGCCGACATACCAGTATGCCGTCGGGGTGCCCGCCTCTGATCCGGTGCCCCGCTGGTTAAACATCGGCGCCACGGTAAATCCGGTTGCGGGTACCGGTGAAATCCAGTACGAGAATAATCCGTTGGCGTAGGTACTGCACGTATAAAATCGTGGGATCTCTACCATGACATCCCCGGATGCGCCGGTTAAATCTAATCCGTCACCCCGGTTGTTTGTCCCGTAGAGTACCTGGTTTGACGGGGTAACGACAACGGTTTTCATGTTGCCGGTCAACGCCCAGTTGTTCCAGAACGTCGCGTCTTTTTTCGGGATTATTGCACCGGTTGAATCGATCTGGGTCAACTGAGGAGAAGGATTCGTTGAGTCCCACCGGAACCCGATGATCGTCGTGTCACTTGCGGCGTGGACACCGGGTATCCAGAGAATTGCGAGAATAAGAAGAAGGATGATGCAGAAATGATACACTCCGTTGCCGTTTCCCTTCCCGTGATCGTTCATGGTCTCCCGCCGCGTAATCAGTAATGGGAGATTATCGCGAGGGAGGATAAAGGTTGTGAAATGGGTTGGTATGTTGAAATTTTCCCACGGTCGCACACCCGACTATCCCCATCAATTATCTCACTCGACGACACATCAGCGCACGCGAATGCCAAAAATAATTATTCCGCAGTGCGCTCAAAACTTCATTCGAAAGAAACCGATTGTCCAAACCGCAGTTTTGCTACACAGGTTTGTATAAAAATGGCATCAAGGTTTCCTTAAATAGCCGTTTGCTCCTTGGTATAAGGGCACAATGATCCAAAAACGTTTCAGACATTCAAACCCGCGGGCTGGTGAGGCACCATGACCCGTGGGCGACCACCGGTAAAGGCGGTGAAGGAAGCCATCGTGATGGCAAAGAGCCAGGGGCGGGTATGGGAAGTCCCTGAGAATGCCGGGCTGCCTTTTGACTTTGTGTTCTTCACCGGGTTCTGCACCTGGTTTATCAAAATCCGGCGGACCCGTTCGAACCTGAGTGAACAGCAGGATATCCAGCAGCTGTGCAATGCAGATATCCGCTTTATCCGCACGATACCAGATAGTGCGGTATCCGCACAAGGACTCTGGGTGCTTGCACCTCATGGGACGTGGCAGTTCTTCAGGATCACAGCTGGAGCGATTACAGAGATCCGGAGCGATGGCTCCACCCTGCCCGGCACATTCGTGAGTTCGCCGGATCCGCATCTCCGGTATCCGGATGGGTCTGTCGTCCCAGGTCTTTGTAGTGGAGGACATCCTCCGATACCAGATGGTGTATGTCATTACCTCTCGTCACTCCAGGGTAAGATATGAGACCCCCTCTTTTTTAAATTGGGCTCCTTTTGCCAAAATATGCTCAAATTGGGGTCATTTTATTTCGGGCGTTTTTAAAATGACCAGATATATCCTCAAAAACCAGGATTTAAAACCTATGTTTTGGGAAATACTGGAATATCGGACGATTAATGGTAAAATACGGCAGTAAATTCGTCTAAAATGATCCCTAATAGCGCCTTTTGGATGGAGGATTGGCTACCCGACGACCAGCAATCTGTGGAGCAGGTAAAAACCCCCTGTTTTCGTAATCCGTTTTTAGGAAACATGTAGGGACCGGTTCGCCCCCCCATATCTCGAACTCCCGGATGGATATGAGATATCCCCCGTTTAAATTGGTCTCCTTTTGCCAAAATACGCCTGAAATGGATTTATTTCATTTTTCAAGAATCCCAAAAAACCGTATATATTCGCAAAAATAGGGATTTGAAACCTGTGTTTTGGGAAATACGCGAATAACGGATGATTAATAACAAAATACGGCAGTATATTCGTCTAAAATGATCCCTAATAGCGCCTTTTGGATGGAGGATTCGTATTCAGATGACCAGCAATCTGTGGAGCAGGCAAAAACCCTTGTTTCGTAACTCGTTTTTAGGAAAGGTGCCTTACTGGATCGGTCGGTGCCAGGTTCCAAGCCCCCGGTAGGATACGGCATACCAGACCATGGATGGGATAACCGAATTAACATCAGCGTATCGATGCCTATCGCGTTTCCAGAATTTCAGCATCGGCATGATATTGAGATCAAATCTCTTCACGAACCTGTTTCTGTAAATTCAAAAAAACCTTCTGCTCCGGGAAGGATTTAATCAGAACATCTTTTTACCGCAATGAGGACAGAATTTTGCATTGGGTTTCAAAGCAGATCTACAGCCGGCACACACAGCAGAAAGTTTCGCACCGCAACTGGTACAGAATTTTGTACCCTCTTCCCCGGTAGTCCCGCATAAAAGGCACTTATAAAAATGAGATTGCGGTTGTACCGGGTCAATGACACCATCAACAGGAAGTTCCTCTTCATGAGTTATTGTAGATGACATGATGACACTGTCACTGATCCTGACACCAGTCCCCGGTGACCCGCATCCGGCAGATTCAATGGATGACCGGGTGACAACGGAATCCTGTACCGTTGCTCCACCACCATTGGATTTGATTGTGGAACCCACGACTACGGCATCTTTTAGGATATTCCCGTGCCCGACATTGATAGCAGCATCGTTACCTGCGGTGATAATAATTGTCTGTGGTACCCGGTCAACTTCTGTTATGGTCATCGGATTCGTCGTGAACCAATCCGGGTCCTCCCTACTCACAACCGCTATCGCGTCCCCGATTTTTTTTGAATTTTCGTTCCATTGTTTCTTCAAATAACTGCGTATTGAATCCCTGACGTTTGCATCTCCGAGAATATCATCCATCCGGGGTTTTAATGAAACCGAATAACCTTTGACCAGTGTCAGGGTTTTTGTATCTTTTAACCGGATTTTTTTTGCGATCTCGTTCTTTGAAAAAATTTTAAAAAAACAGAAACTCTCAATGATCTCACATGCTTCAAGTTCACTGGCGCTGAAATACCCGTACCCTTCGAATGGTTCATTGTTCTGTTTGAATGCTAACGCCAGGAGCAGCAGAGATACATCAAAACGGGCTGAAAAATGCACGGTCAGGTCAGGAAGAAATTTCCCGCAGTCCCCATTGCGGTATTGGTCGGCATTTTTTTTAATCTCATCCCAGAGTGCCTGCCTCGTATCATACGGTTCATTGCAAATAGAGATCCCGTTGTCGAGGATGATCCTGGTTGGCTTGAGGAGATTATCAATACACGTGCGATTACCTTCTTTGAACACAACAGTGCCGCCCGGTTCTTTTAGTATACCCAGTAGGATCTATCAGGAAAATATACCCATGAGATAGTGTTTTTGAGTTCTTGAAATAAAGGTTCTTTGGAAACTCTCAAACTTTGGGCAATTCTTCAAAGGTGCTCGCGAACTGCTGCAAGAACGGGCAGATCGCCTCATGCAATGACTGCACTGCACCACATTCACATTCTTCCGTGGGTCAACCGGACAAAAGTCTCGCCATCATAAACCCGGTAACGCCCGGACAACAACAACGGTGGTATTATCCCCGTTTACCGCGCGGGAACGTTCGAGAAGGTTCTGGCAGATCCGGGGCACATCATTACCTTGTATCTCAAAAAATATCTCCTCATCAGAAAGTGCACCATACAGTCCGTCGGTACAGAGAACCAGGGTATTTATCCCCAAATTGAGATCAACAAAATCCGGGGTGACCGGAACCGCACTGATGACACGGGTGACGAGATTTCTCTTGGGGTGCAGTTGCATCGCATCCTCGGTTATCAGCCCCTGATCGAAGAGTTCCTGCACAAACGAATGATCTTTTGTTATCCGGGTAAGTGCTGTGCCCCCGATATATGCCCGGCTGTCACCAACGTTCGCGATAACGCAGTCAAAGGTATCATTAATTAGAGCCGCAAGAAGGGTTGTTGCCATTCCTGTATGTTTTCCGTTAACCGAACAATCGTCGGCAATTGACCGGGCAGCTGCCAAAAATCCCGTATTGAGGAGATCTCTCATCTGCGTGGGGGAACAGGTTTCCTGTGCAGGTGCGTGTCTGCGAACGGTGTCCACAAGGGATTTGACCGCGAGCGTGCTTGCGACGTCCCCCGCTGCATGCCCCCCCAGACCATCTGCTACGACAAAGAGCGCGAGATGATTGTTCATCTGCTGCATCTCACATGCATCTTCATTACGGGATCTTCCGCAGGTATGGGTATCACCACAATAGGTAAGGTTCATGGGGATGCTCCGTTATGAAAAAACCTCCTGGTACAGTTCCGGTGAAGATTCGGTTACAGTAGATGTGCTGATATCTCTTTGTTCTGCGATCCTCACATGGTAGTGAATCCGACGCCGATTTTGTGGGCAATCAGATCAGCCGCCGCAATAATTTCATCCGGCACTTCGTCTTGTATATTGTTATCAATACGGAAGCGAATCTGCTCAGATAATTCTTTTACCTGGTCCCGTACCTCACCTTTTGAATAATTGATAAGATCTGTCGCGTATTTATATGCTTCATGGAGATCTCCATTTTTTAGGTAGGTGATAAGCAGTGTGCTACAGTACGCAGAATCCCTTAAATTTTTTGCCCCAATATTCATCGTTCGGGATTCTTCATAGTCAATTTTTAAAAAACCCGCAAGATCTTTTTGTAGTTCAGCAATAGACTGGTACCGTTTTACAGGATCTTTTTCCATGCACCGTAGTATCACGGGTTCAATCTTTTTTGCTTCGGGATTTATATTACCTGGGGGTACGGGATTTGTCGTACTAATATTTTCTGAGATCTCAAGCATGTTATCACCAGTAAAGGGAAGTGAACCGGTGACCAGTTCATAGAGAATGACCCCCACCTGCCAGACATCAGTACGCTGATCTTTTGCCTTATTCCTGATTTGTTCAGGAGCCGCATAAGAGGGGGTGTAGGTGTTGGTTGATAATAATGATAATTCGGTCACATTCTTTGAAAGTCCCCAATCCGAGATCTTCGGGATGCCATTTTTTAAAAGAATGTTCGCCGGTTTGAGGTCACGATGGATCACATTTCGTGCATGCGCATATTTGAGCCCGTCGCAGACCTGATTAAGAATCCATACCGCCTTTTTACAGTCCAGGGGTTTTCTTTCTTTATCCAGGGAACTATCGCATAACTCCTCCTCAACAAACAGGTGAGGGAGGGCATTATAGTCAAAAATTTTTACAATGTTCGGATGGTTGAACTTCGTCCAGTTCTGTATTTCAGTTAAAAATGATTTTCCGGTAGATTCATCGAAATTGATTGGTAATTTTATCGCAACAACCGCACCGTCCCGTCGTTTTACCTTATAGACACATCCAAACCCCCCTTTGCCAATGAACTCTGATTCGAGATATTTTTCAGCCATTTCTGGAAAAAGGTTGCGTATTGAATCCGTTCTCTTTACCCTTGGAGGTTGAGATGTGTAAGGGTTTTCCTGTTGCTTCATATCTGTTTCTGGGTCGAAAATGTGGGGCGTGTAATGGTGGGGCAGGACATCAATCCAGAATTCATGAATTTCACTGTATTTCTTATCAATCCCACTATTATAGATTGTCGTAACATCGAGAGGGATCTTTCCCTTTACTTTCGGTCGGATTCCGATGTCGAGCGAGGTCGTGACGCCCGCATTGATTGTCGTTGTTTTAATCCTTTCTGTATCAAATTTATCTGAGAAGGTTAACCTTACATCTTTTGCATGTGCATTCCCGCGATTCGCTAATTGAATTGTCATCCGGTCCCAGTCATCTGCATTGAGCTGGGTATGATCCAGCGTGAGGGTAAGGTCCGGTTTTGCGGTTGTGCGGAACATTTCAAGTTCCTTAATGGCACTTTCGATTGTGGGAATATCCTGAGCCTCAAGTTTTAAGCGTATATGTTCGGGAACCTGACAGAACTGTTCTGCTTCAACCAGTAGTTCTCTTCCGTTTTCTTTGAGTTCCGTTACTTTTTTTATGAGTTTCTGTCGCTCTTCACTGGCATGGATGAACTCTTCGTATTTTCCGTTCTCAAAAAGTGCAAGGATCTCGGGTTCGATAACCGTTGTCCTTTGGATTTTTGCATCAGAATACAACTTGCTGAATTTAGTTAGTTGATCGGTCAATCGTTCAGATTCAATTACCGCCTCACCAAATTTTCCTTCATTTATAAATTGTTGGAGTGAGGTTGTCGAGACACCAATGACAGCACCTTGGTTCTCAAGATCGGATATTACTTTTTGGACGCAAGACTGTTTGTCTCCTGCGAGTTTATGGAAAAGGTCCTGAGCTTGGTTGATCTCTCCTTTGCGCAGGTTCGTAGATATTAGAAGAAGATCCATCCGCGTTGATGAAGAGTTTGTATGGTTTTCAATTATATTGATCTGATCCTGGATACTGCGTACGATACGCGATTGAGTTTTCAAATAGTCCTGAAAAGCCATCTTAATGTGTTGGTATTCCGAATCTACTTCACCTACCTTGACAGGATCTTTCAGGTTCTGATTGATGAATGAATACCTCTTTGCATATTGGGGTTGTCGAAAAAAATCTGGGCTTAAGTTCTCCATTTCTTTCAAATCGTGCCCGATTTTATTCAAAGTTGTGATTCTATCCCGATAATTAGTGAAAAATATTGAGAGAAATTCTGGATCTACCGGTTCGTTTTTATTAATCATAACAAACCCTGCTCCAATACGATTATCGATTGGTTCAACCGGTAGCATCTCTTCTAGGGGGATTGTGTTATAACCCTCTAGTTTCCAAGAGGTAATGGACGACTCAAGATTTAAAAGTGTATCGATATATTTCTGAGCGATATTTATGGAACTTCGTGCTTCCACATATTTTCTATCGGATATTTGCGCACTTATTTCTGCAAAGATCTGGGCAACTGTGATACCTGAAGCATTTCGCTTTAGTGCATGTGCTCTCTTTTGCACGGAAGTGAATTCCTGTTCAACTTCCTTTTGTTCTTTGTCTTTCTTCTGCTGATCTTGGATTTCCCGTTCTATCGCTTCAATTTTCTGGTCCACACCAGAAATATTGTGTGGATCTTGTAATTGTGATTCAATGTTCGCGATATGCTGGGAGATTGCGGGATCTAAATCCCCGGTTTGGTATGATCTTTTCAATTCATAAATCCGAAGTTTATACTGTTTGAGCATCTCAAGATCCCGATCAGCATCCATCACCTTCCCGCATTCATTACAGATTTTTGCTGTTTTACTGACAATTGCTCCACAGGCGGGACATGGTTGTGACGCAGGAAGGGATACACCACAATTCCGGCAGAATTCCGGATTTCCGGAGATTGGGCTATTACAGTTGGGACATTTCTGTTTGGGAATGAGCGATTTTCCGCAGTTCCGACAGAATTCCGGGTTTCCATATATCGGTGTTCTGCAGTGCGGGCATATCCCTTGTCCAGGCATCTGGGTACCACAGTTCCTACAAAATCGCGTTGTCGAAGGGACATCTGCTCCACATGCAGGGCACCTAACTTCCGTTACAGTAATTGAATTGACAATATCCATATCAATTTCCGGGATTGTTCTCTAATCTAATCTTGAAGGATAGTTTATAAATTTTACGAACTGGATATTTCTTTTAAAATTTGGCATGCTAAACAAATATCAACCTTTGAATAAATATTTAAACCTAGGTTAATAATATCGAGATGAGGATAGCACATGAAATTTTTAGACTCCATCATAGGAACTCCGGTCGAGCGATTGAAACTCCGGGACCTCAAGGCAGAGGAGATGCGGCTGCAAAATCATGTCGAGCTTGCCAGAAAAGAGATTACAAAACTTGAGAAACAGAAAAAGGACACGTTTAAGCAGGGGGTCGGTGCCGACCTGATCCAGAAGAAGATACTTGCCCAGAAACTCAAACAACTCGACATGCAGGCTCAATTGAAGTTCAAAGGGTTTATGACAATGAACAAAGAGTACATGTTCATTTCAAACCTTGTTGTGATCAAACAATACGAAAAAGAACTCAAACAGAGCGATATCTGGACAAAGATCATCAACATTGATCCCGCGCATTTCGAAGACAGCTTGATCAATGTCAACCTCAAGGGCAAGAGCTTTGATGAAGTCCTCAACAATCTCAACAGCGTCTTTGAGGGTACACTTACTGATTCAAATATCGAACAGTCCATGGATGATACCGAGAAACAGCTCCTTGATGCGTGGAGTGGTGTGGAAACGGGTGCAATCAATGTTGAGGACGCCCAGAAACTGGTTTCCATGGAAAAACAGTTGGAGAACAAGGACACTGAGGGGAGTTAACCGTGGGATTTCTATCTTCTCTTTTCGGGAGAGGAAATCCTATCGATACGCTCAGTCTTGACGAACTCAAAATTACCGAAATCCAGCTGAACAAAAAAGTTGATGACATCCACGCCGAAGTCCGCCGCGTTGACGTGGAAATTTCCCGAAATTACGAACTGGCAAAAGCTGCCAGTTCTGAATCTGAACAGGTCAGTTATGCCCGTCGGATCAAAACCCTCCTCCAGAAAAAAGAGATGAAACTCTCCACGCAGGCGCAAATCGAAAAGGAACTGCGTGCGGTTTCAAATATCCTTATACTAAAAGACAGGGAGAAGGATCTTCCGGCGGATGTCATAAAAAAACTCAAAAAAATCGATCCGGATCAGATGGAACAATACCTGATCGGCAAAAAACTTGACACGATGAGTGATGACGCGCAGATTGATGCGATCATCGGAATGACATCCGGCACCATGGAAGTCGGTGTCGAACCGGACGATGACCTGGCGGAAATCCTCGATACTATACGGGCGGGAAAAGAGGACCCGGTCAAGACATCTCCCGACAGAACGACGGGGAAGAAGAACGAACTTGAATAAATCCTATCCCGTTTTTTTATCCGGCACAGCGATCAGGAAGTCAAACGATATCGTAATAATCAATTGCCGTGTATTCTGATAGTAGGCAAGGAGATCATGGTGAGGAGGAGTCAATGAATATCGATTTATCCGGGGTTCTGTATGCGCAGCTGAAAGAATCTGAAAAAAAGTACAATGATGCACTAGCGAAGAATGATCTCGAAAAAGTAAAAAAATTCGCCCAACTCTGTGCCAATACGGAAAAACAGCTGGCGGAGAAGGTACCGGACCAGAGGAAGGCACATCTCGAGAAGGTAAAAAAATGGGATGAGATCGTCAGAACTGCCGGGACCGCGCCGAAAAAGGCGGTAGTTGAACGGGGCGAGAAAAACGGGGAGGCAGAAGAAGACTTTTCCGGGTTCGGGGAGAGCCTGATCCAGACCTCAACGGTCACATGGAAAGACATCGGAGGTCTGGCAGAAATTAAAAGCCTGATCATGGAAACCGTCGTAATCGCAGGACTGAGTAAACCCGAGTCAATCAAACCCGATAAAGGCATCCTGCTCTTTGGTCCGCCCGGTACCGGGAAAACCCTGCTCGCAGCAGCAGCAGCTGGAAGCCTGAAAGCAACGTTCTTCAACGTGAAAGTCAGTAGTATTCTTTCAAAATATTTTGGGGAATCAACAAAGCTGATCACCGCACTGTATGAATCTGCGCGTACCCACGCTCCATCGATTGTCTTTATTGATGAGCTTGACTCCATCACCATGTCACGAGACGGAGATCAGGGGGAAGCCTCCAGAAAAGTGCTCGCTACACTCCTCTCTGAACTGGATGGGTTCCAGGATAAAAAAAGTGATAAGCTTATCCTCACCCTGTCTGCAACCAATACCCCGTGGAGTCTTGATGATGCCGTTCTCTCCCGGTTCCCCAAGCGCATTCATATCCCTCTCCCGGACCTGAAAGCCTGCCAGGATATTATCAAAATCCAGACAAAAGGACTTGACAACACAAAAGTGGATATGGAAAAGATCGGTGAGCAGTGTGTAAACCGAAATTATTCCGGCAGGGATCTCCAGAACGTCTGCCGGGATGCAATGAAGAGTATGACCCGCCGGGTCAACAAAGAGATCTTTGACAATATTGAAGACATGGCTGAGTTACCGTTTGAGGAATTACAAAAAAAGACATTAAAAGCTGGTCCTCTTTCCATGGAAGACTTCACCCAGGCGATTGCGCGGATAAAATCGCCCTTGACGAAAGAAGATCTCAAACGCCATGAAGATTGGAACAAACAGTTTGGGGCTTCATAAGGATAGTCTCCTGTGAACCACACACTCTTGACCTGACCTGCCATGAAGTTCGATTTACCAGCGGATCTCCTCGAAAAGATTACGAATAATTCGAAGGCATTTGACGCAGCAGTAAGTTTTAGGGATACAACAACAGCACAGCAGCTGGCAAATGAAAATGTCTCCTACTATAACCGGCTTGCCAAAAAAGTCCCGCTCCGTTCACAATTCTACCGGACGCTGGCGCGGGAATGGGAGGCAAAGGTAGACGAACTAGCGGGGATAAAGAACGTAGGGGCACAAAAACCTGGCACCGGTATATTCGATGATGTAGGTACGACAGCGCCATGTCCCAGGAATGGGGTAAAATCTACAACAACAACTAAACCGGTACACGACGTTTTCATCAGTTATTCAAGCCCGGACCTGGCGCTGGCAAATGATCTCTGCCAGTATCTTGAAGCACAGGGAATTTTGTGCTGGATTGCTCCACGGGATGTCAACCCAGGTTCTGATTTTCCCGGTGCGATCATCGATGCGATTGACGCGAGCATGGTAATGGTACTAATATTTTCAAAAAACTCGAACAATTCCCCCCATGTCATCCGTGAATTGATGCGGGCAGTGACACGAAACATCCTTATCATCCCGTTCCGGATCGATGAGATCCTACCCACAAAGAACATGGACTACTTGATCAACATCGCCCAATGGTTTACCGCCTTGCCCCCGCCTCCGCAGCAGTATTTTGGCATGCTCGCACAAACATTAAAATCGCATTTAGCCGAAATGCAAACCAACAACCTGCATTCGGGTAATCCTGTGGGGTAAACATTTATGACAACCTCCGACCGAAATCTTGTCCTTCCGGCACTGATCATCATTTTCGGACTCGGTCTTGGAGTTTTTGTCGCCTTTCCCTCGATAAAAGATAGCGTCGGTGAGGCAAATTCAGATTTCATCCGCATCGCACTAGGCTCGTTCGCCGGCTCAAGTTCAGCTGGCATTGTGTACCTGTACATCCGAGATCAATTTCACACGATGCAGATTCGTTCAAAAAAAGGGCACGTGATCGTCTGTGGGCTGAATTTTCGTTCGTTTTTAATCATTAAGGATCTTGTCGAACGAAAAATGAATCCGGTCATTATCGACAGCGACGCTAACAATACCTATATTGAATCCTGCACAATGATGGGACTTATCATCATTACCGGGCAACCCTCTGATCCAAATATCCTGAAAAAAGCCGGAGTGGAACGGGCATCGTATGTACTATCGTTCGATGATATCGATGAAAACAATGCAGAGATTGCGTTGAATGTAATCCGTATGGTGCCAGAAAAACCCCACCACACTCTGACGTGCATCATCCAGATACTCAACCCACATCTCTATGGAATCATACGAAAGCACACATTTTCCGTGCGAAATGAGTCCGGAGTCCGGGCAGAGTTCTTCAACCAGTATGCACTGGGGGCACGGGCGCTTCTTGACCAGTATCCCGCGTTTTTATCCAGTTCCAACAACCCGCCACAACCCGTTATACTCATCGGTGCAGGACGCTTGGGAAACAGTATCATCTCCCGTGTTGCACGAACCTGGTACCAGGAACATAAAAATGACGGGATCCGTTTGACCCTCGTCTTCATTGATTTGAATGCCAACCGTATCCGGGATGAACTGCTACACCAGTATCCAAAACTTTCTACGGTCTGCGATCTGGTTCCGATTCCCCGCGATGTCCAGTCGGCAGATTTTAAAAGTGGAGAGATCCTCGCAAACCCGTTGTTTAAAGACGGATTTATTGCCTATATCTGCCTTGATGATGATTCCCTGGGGCTTTATGCTGCTCTCACGCTTCATCACCAAACTGCCGGAAAAAAGGTCAGTTTTATCGTGCGCATGGATCACAACACGAGCGTTGCCAAACTGATCGCCGATGAACAGGCAGGTCTGGGACGCATCCCGGAGATCCATCCCGTAAATATCTTTGAGATTACCGCAAACAGCCGGCTGATTCTTGCCGGTGAAGAAGAGATTCTTGCACGTGCAATTCATGAAAATTATTGCAAAAAAGAGTACCTCAAAGGATTTACAAAAGAAACAAACCCGCTGCTCGTTCCCTGGGACACCCTTGGAACATTAACCATTAAAAACAATGGGATTGAAGGACAGAAATACCGGGTGTCAAACCTGAAGCAGGCAAACATCATCTGGACAAAACTATCCCTGATTGGATGCGACATCGGACCGATCCTTGACTGGGATGCTCCAACGACCGTTCAGTTTACCCCACAGGAAGTCGAGACTCTCGCACAACTCGAGCACGATCGCTGGATGAAAGAGAAGGTGGAGAGCGGGTGGTGTTACGGCACGGTGCGGGATGATACATTGAAGATACACCCCTCAATTGTCCCGTATGATCAGTTATCAGAACCGGAAAAAGAGAAAGACCGGGACACCATAAAACAGATTCCGGAGATCCTCTCCCTCATCGATTTCCAGGTGTACCGTCGGGAGCAATCCGTCAGATTGCTCGCTGAATTGCCGGTTGGGGAACACAATGACTGATCAGAGTTTACAATCCAACCGAATTCCATTGATCAATATTCCACTGGGCATCCCAGATACCTGATCTGATGAACTATCCGAATAGAACTGCGCTTTGTTTATTCAGGTCCCGTGTCAGCATCACCGGCACAATTATGTCCGTACTCCTCAGAACTCCTGGGATAGTCTATTGGAATACCGGAATTGGTAACTGCACACATGAGATATCCTGCAGTATAAACGATAAGATGTTTTGAAAAAGATGTACATAAATATCTCAGGAACAATTTTCCATTATATGTTTGAGAAATTTGATCCGGATCAAACACTCGACAAAACCACATACGATGCCAAAATCTCCGGACTCCGTGATCGCATTGGGGTGCTCCAGCGGGAGTTCAGGGACAAAAAAATTCCGGTCATCATCGTCTTTGAAGGTTGGAGATTCTCTGGCATATCAAGTACCATCAACCGGCTGACATATGCACTCGACCCACGGGGATATCGTGTTCACCCAATTCAACATCCCAATGAGATCGAACGCGCGCACCCATTATTATGGAGATTCTGGGTGAACACACCCTCCGCAGGACAGATTGCGATCTTTGACCGAAGCTGGTATACCGACACAATGCTTGACTGCCCGGAAATGAATAAAAAAAATCCGTTCTCTTCCGGCAGACTTTCAGATATCATCACTATGGAGGAGCAGCTTGCAAACAACGGGGCTGTCCTCATAAAGTTCTTTTTGCATATCACAAAAAAAGAGCAGAAAAAACGGGAGAGAAAATTCGAGAAGATTCATCCGGAGTTCGATCCGGATGCCAGTCGGGCGCCTAAAACCCTCCGGGACTACGACAATGTCCTGCCAAAACTGGAGCTGCTCATCTCAAAGACTGATGTTGAAACAGCGCCGTGGACGGTAGTGGAGGGTAACGACAGGCGTTTCGCAATTGTTAAAGTCTTTGAGACGATCATCGCCCGTATGGAATCGGTGCTTGAATGTCAAATGACCGCAGAAAAAAATGCCACTACAAAAAAAGGACGAACCTCCGGGAAGGTGCAGAGCAGCACCGTGTCCATTCTCGATTCAATCGATCTCACCAAATCACTTTCAGAGGAGGATTACAACAAACGTCTCGAGGAGTGTGAAAACCGTTTACATGAACTCCAGTATATCATTCATTCGAAGAAAATACCCGTGACCATCCTCTTTGAGGGATGTGATGCAGCGGGTAAAGGTGGGGCGATCATAAGGCTTGATCGGGCACTCAATCCCCGTTGCAGTGTCGTTGAACCGATATCTGCACCAACACCGGATGAGAAGAGCCATCATTATCTCTGGCGTTTCATCCGCAGTCTACCCAAAGAGGGGGAGATCACCATCTTTGATCGCACATGGTACGGCAGGGTACTCGTCGAGCGCGTGGAAGGATTCTGTACCGAGCAGGAATGGCAACGGGCATACCACGAGATCAACGTGCTGGAGGAATACCTTGTCAGATCTGGCATGATCCTTGTCAAGTTCTGGCTCCAGATCGATAAGGAGATGCAACTCGAACGCTTCAAAGAACGGGAAGCAGATCCACAAAAGAAATACAAGATCACTGAAGAGGACTACCGGAACCGGGAAAAGTGGGATCTTTACGCGACCGCAACCGGCGAAATGGTGGAGAAGACTAGCACACGGGTTGCACCATGGAAGATCATTGAAGCAAACAACAAGTACTATGCACGGGTGAAGATTATGGAGACCGTGATCGAGCGCATAGAAGCGGGAATTGCCAAAAATCAGAGAAAGGCTCTTTGTGAGTGAGCAAAGAATCATCTTTATCAAAAAAAGGGAACGTCCAGAAGATTTTCAATGTCACGATAAAGGATTCTCTTGTGCAGAGAACCAACCTGATGAGTTTCTGCGACTCCGAGGGCAAATACTGTGGTGATGTAACGATCGTAGATAGCGTTATTATGCGGTCGAATATTGGGTGATAACCGTGGTACCCATGAGCTAAGATTTTCCAACAATAAAAATGGATATAGCCGACTAATTCAAGTCAAAAAGTTTATGGAGCCGTTCATGCACTTGGGCTTGCATCGCCGGAGACAATGTACCTAATTCTCTTTGCAGCATTGTTTTTGTGACAGTCATTAATCGATGCAGTTGAAGTGTGGATGAGACCCGTAACCCTGTTAAGTATTCGTGAAAAAATAACATAATCAATTTGGCGATATTGTATAGTTCCATTCCCCATGAAATTGATCACGTTCTAAATTTA
>Ga0247841_10003209_pt1 | contig 30868 bp, 26 predicted proteins | sample LaCruzMarch2015__2_FD_192410 | JGI IMG/M metagenome (GOLD analysis project Ga0247841, IMG submission 192410) | Freshwater microbial communities from meromictic Lake La Cruz, Castile-La Mancha, Spain - LaCruzMarch2015_18m | ecosystem: Environmental > Aquatic > Freshwater > Lake | place: Spain... | reverse complement strand
CAGGCGGCGACGTCCTGTTTCAATCCACGCCCCCGCGCGGGGGGCGACCATTAATCTATAACTCATTGATTTCTAACAGACAAGCGCCAGTAGTCCGCGAATATCGCACATTATTCAGTTTTCAAAGAACGCAAACAAACGTTACGCATGTATCTTGTTGTCTTTGCGTAAATAACAGATTGCGCGAATCCTCTGAGGAAACGATGTCAGCTTCAGGTTCGCGGAACTATCATACGAGCAGTGGATCGTTTCTTAAATCTAATTTCGGTTTGGCGCCGACATGCTCCACGCGGTGTTGCCAGTTGCTTCCAAGATGGTAATAGCGCAGACTGTCTTCTTCCGGATTGATGATCGTCGCGAGACGATTCTTAAGTTCCGCCAACTGAGCCGGGTCCACGTCGCATTCGAACACGGAATTCTGAACCCGCTGGCCAAAATCCAAGCAGGCCTTGGCCGCCTTGCGCAGACGCGTTTGGCCGCGCTTGTCTACCGTGCTGACATCATAACTGACCAAGACCATCATGAAGTGCCTACTTCCAAATTACTGGTGGATACCCGTCCAAATCCCCGCGCAAATGGCGGGCCATCAACTGGGCCTGCAAATGGAAAAATATGCCCAACGCCGCGATTTCCTCGACAAACGGATGCATCATTTCCTCGGTCTTCCGTTTTTGATAGGCTACCAATACCGTTTTCCTGGTATCATCCGTCATTTCCACCGCCCCTGACTCCGTCTTTTTAAAGCCATTCCCCTGCACCTGCTTAAGGTTTACCAGCGAGAGTGCCAGCCGATCGGCGAAAAAAGGACGAAACTCTTCCATCAAATCCAACGCCAAACTGGGGCGGCCGGGCCGGGCGCAGTGCATGAATCCAACCTGTGGATCGAGTCCCACCGCCTCCAAAGCGCCTATGCAGTCATGCGCCAGCAGGGTGTAGATAAATGACAGCAGAGCGTTCATGTTATCCATCGGTGGGCGGCGATTGCGCTCTTTGAAGAAGAATGCTTCTTTTTGCGCCGTGATCAGGTGGTCGAACACGCTGAAATATGTATTGGCGGCGTCACCCTCCTTGCCTCGCAGCGTGTCTATGGCTACTGGTTCTTCCAATTCTTTCAGTAGATGTCCCAGTCGGCGGGCAGCGACTTCGATCTCCATTTGGCCGTCCTTTTCCGCATGATCGCGCAAAGCTCGCTGGAGTACCGTCCGGCAATTCGCCACCTTGCCCAGTACCACCGCCCGGGCGATCCGTGCGCTCGCAGCCGGGTCGTCCGCCAACCGGTACTGCTGGCGGCGCAACAAGACATTGCCGTTGACCGGCCCCTGGCAACGCGCCAGGAACCGACCCTGTTCGCTCAGGAAACTGATGAGCACGTTATTTTCGGCGCAATGGTGCATAAGGAACGGACTGCACAGCACGTTGCCGAAGCAGACAATGCCGCCCAGCGTATGGATGGGCACGCGCAACCTGACCTCGCGCTCCACGCTGGCAATAACCGACTCGCCCTCCTTATTCAGATAGGCGCCTTGCGTGGTTACGAACAGAGTGTTCAGATATTTCTTCATGATTCCAGTTGCGCCGACAGCCAGGCCGCCGCCGATTTTCCGCCGCCCGCCGTCTTCGGCATGCACTGCGAGAGCAGAGAGCATTTCTCGCATTTCTTTTCGTAGCGCGCCGGCGGCGTGACGCCGGCATTCACTACCCGGTGCAGACGAACAGCCGCTTCTTCTGTCCCACGTCTCAATTCGTTTGTAAAAATGATCTCTTTCCTTCTCCGTGAGAGGCCGTAGAAAAGGGCGCCCGCCGGGATACGGCAGTTGAGCATCTCCTCCAGGCAAATTGCCTGGGCGCAGAGTTGACTTTCGAAGCTCTCCTCATGCCGGACAACTCCGCGCTTGTACTCCACGGGAAATGGCATCCATCGGCCCGAGACACCCGGGAGGACAACGCCTTCGGCGTCCTGTTCCAAACGGTGAAATTCAAAGACATCCGCCACGCCGGATAGTCCTAGGCGCAGGGAGCGCAGTCGGAGGCCGCGGGCAATGCGAACAACGCCCCGTGATTCACCTTCGCCGTCATGCACTTTGTCGTGCAAGTTATGACCCTCGATGGTCGAGACGCTCTCCTGCCAAATCTCTTCCAGCCGGTGCAGCGCCGCGCGCCGTTCGCAGAAGACAATATCGGCGAGCGCCGAAATGGGCAGAAGTTCGTCTTCGGAATAATTCATAACCGATCACGTAATTTCTTTTGAGCTTCTTTTTCTTTCAGATAGTTATGCTTGGAAACAATCGGACGTTTCAGGCGCTTTTCCAGTTCCTTCCTGGCGTTTCCGGCAATACTTCCGCCGGCATGCGCGTCGCCTTCCAGTTTCCGCATGCCTCGTGAATCCTCTGTGCGATGGATTTCTGTCGTCGCGCGTGCGCCGAGCATGGTGAAAATGAGCTCGAAATCGTCCATGTGATCGCGAAGGTTTTCGCGCTTTAGACCCTTCAGTTTCTTATACTCGTTGGGAGTAACGCCGAATGCCGCTTTTGAAATCTGCGCCGTCAGGATCTCGTAGTCTTTTTCTTCCTCCGCTCCGCGTTCTTGCCATTCATCGGTCAATTCTTCCCGGATGGCGATGCCGCGCATGCGTTTCTCGATCCAGTCATCGCTATAGCCTTTGAGTTTGTACAGCAGGCGGGTGCGCTTGGTGGCAAGTTCGGGGTTTTCAATTTCCTGAACGCGTTCATAGCCAACCTTTGCCAGCCAGCGTTTGAAAGGCTCGGCCTTGGGCGATGGGATGGACTGGATGATGCGGAAGATGCCTTCGGTATCGGCGCAGTCAGTTTCGTATTGTTTACCGTCGGCGGCGGGTAATTTCAGTCCGTGACAAAATGTCACGACCTCGCTGCCTTCTTCTTTTAACCGTTGCTTCAGCTTTCTCCAGTATGCGCCGGCATCCGGGCTATCGGTAAGCGCGGCAACAACATCTGCCACTGAAAACCACCACTCGTTCCGATATATTGTTTTACGGATCTGTTGTCCTTTGAAAACAGCAATTCCTGTGTCCGCTGTCATTAAATAGACTCCTTTTTTAATCTGATAGGTGTTTGCCGTCTATTCGCCGCACCTTCGGTGAACATTATTCCTCCGCCCGCCGGCGCAGGGGATGATTCGGCGGGAGAGCATCCAGCAGACGCTGTTGCACATCAGCCGCCCGTTTCTTCTGTTGTTCTCGCCGACGCACGTCGTCATTGAGATAGCGCGTGCCCGGAATATCGGAATTCTGCAGGGTCTCGGCCCAGGCGCGCAATTGGCGCGAGCAGGATTCGGCCGATGACTTCAAACCTGAAATTTGAGATTTAAGATTATTCAGCGTCGGCTTCCGCTCCAGTAGGCACAGCATGGAACGCGTCTCCCCGGCGGAGCCGCGCGCGATGTAAAGAAACATGAGCAGTTCATTCGTTGTGCCGCGCTCGAAACCCTCGGCGATATTGTTGGAGACGGACAGCGCGGCGCGCTCCAGTTGATCCGCAAACGACCGGCTGATGCCTTTGGGATGGGCAGACAGGACGGCGTCCACCGCTTCATACAACCGCGCTGCTTCCTGCCAGACCGGTAGGTCCTCGAACCTCTCATAGGTGGCCATGCGTCATTCCTCCTGTTGGCCATTCGCAGCATCTCGATCAATTCCGTGACTTGCGGTTTAGCCGCGCTGCCTTGGTGCGCGATCTCCTTCAGAATCTCGGACGCTCATTTATTTGCATACATTACATTGATCATTCTTGCACTGCGGAATCTCCCACACCAGCTTCCGGGCGGTGATGCGGGCGTCGTAGCCGGGCATTGGCTCGTATTCATCCAAAGAATGAGCCTCCCATTTTGCCAGCCTGAATTTGAGGCATTATACATCTCATCCAACCAACAAATTCATCATAGCAGTCTTTGCCCTGCAAAGCGAGCAGACCTTTGTGATAGCCGACTTGTCTAGTCGGCACGTCCCGGAGTCGATTGGACCAAATCTGCACACTGCCTAACATGATCTCACGCCACGACGGCATTTCGTTTCGGGCGGCTTGTTCAACGCGGCGGATCAATTCCGAGTCTGCCAGAACCGTCTGTGTTGACGCCGAAATCACTCTGCATAAATCCGCCACAGTCGGATAATCAGCGACTTCTTCAGCCCTCCGAACTTCTTCTATCCGCAGCGCCTGAATGCCGCGATCATTGCGGAGTTCCAAACGTAGAGCTTCTGTGCAGTCTTCTGGTCCTGGCTGCCGTTTCTCCCGTTTGCACCGGATGAAAAGTTTGGCAAGAATGTCTCTGGCAATAGCCGCCTGCGGATGCAGGCAAAATCCGGCGCCTTCATCATGACGGAAGTCCCAGACTTCAGTGCCCGGGTACTCCCCAGACCTGTTTGCTCGTCCAGCGATTTGGAGAAGGTTGACCAATCCCCAACTTTCGCGAAAAGCTGAGCAAAAGGAAAAGTCCACCCCCGCCTCGACGCAACTGGTTGCCACAAGGCACCACTCCTTCCACGACGAAGCAAGATGCTCCCGCACACGCCGCACCGTTTTGGTACGGTCTATCGGCGTCAAAGCAGTGGATATGTGCTCTACGCTCAACCCGAGTTTGCAGTCTTCACGGAGGTAGTTGGCAAAGACGGCGGCAGACTGAACGGTATTTAGAATCACAAGTCTTGGCCCTGGTTTTCCCAAGACGAATTCCGCCAGTTTCGGCAATGAGAATATCTCGGATTGCGTGCGAATATTGATGCGTTTACCTTCGAAGTCCTTCGTGCGATTGGCGATTTCCGGTGCGACAAGTTCGGGAATTGGACGTTTTTCGCTGGGTGGAATAAAATCAGGGAGTTCCCAGAAACGAGCCAGCGATCCCGATGCAAGGACAAGGTGACAACTCCAATCGTCACAGAGTTCGCTAAGCCAGCGGAACATTTGTGGCCAGAGAGCAGGCGGCAACGCGGCATGGGCTTCGTCCACGAAGATGCCTGACCCGGCAACTTGATGGAGCTTCCGTAACGACGAGGTCTCCTTGGCGGCCAGCGTCTCAAAGAATTGGACGGCCGTCGTCACAACAATCGGCGAATTCCAGCGAGCGGCCAGATGCCGAAGTTCATAGCGCTCGTAGTCCACTCGATGGTGATGAGCGACCACGACGGCTTCCATATCCCTCTCGGTCTCATCCGGCAGCCGAAGTGCCCGGCGATATACGTCCACAGATTGGTCAATAATGTTCGTGAACGGCAGGACAACGAAGACCCGCCGCAATCCTCGCTCTGCCGCTACGCGTAGAAGGTGGGCCATCACGGCTGTTGTCTTGCCGGTTCCTACCGGACTGTCGCAGGAAAGCGTGTTCTCGCTCTGCATTATGGGCCGCTCGCGGCATGCGCGGTAAACATCCTGCCGGAGTGCATGCCGCACACATTCCATCTCGGTTTTTGGTCTAGCATTGGCCGAAAGGTTGGCAATATACCGATCCAAGGCGGCAAGCCTCTCAACAGCACACAATTGAGGCTGATCGACCAGACGCTCGTTGGCATAGTGACGAGCCGTATCAGAATGGTCGCCATCAACCAGACAGGACAAGATGAGGCGGCGAACGAGACCATGATTACGGCGAAGAGTCAGTAAGGGGCGATTCTTGGGTGGCAAGAGGTGGGCATGTGCTTGAAGGTATTTTGACAGGTATGTGTTAGTTCGCTGGTATGTCTTTAGGCCGGTTGCGGCGGCATCACCCTCCATGTCACGGAACATGCCAACAATGTCGTTGGCGTTCTTCGCTCTTTCGGCGGCAAACGACGGCAACCCGATGTGATGAGCATAGACCGCAACAGCGGCCTCTGCATGCTTTGTCCCTAGTAAATGTGCCGTACCGGCGTCTACATGGTTAAGCCGTGTCTTACAGCGATTGCGCCGTAAGTCATCCTGGAATATCTCATCCAGCTTGCCGAGATCGTGGTAGGCGGCGGCCATCTCCAAGGCAGCCAGAAATGGATCACGCCACTTTGGGGAGAAGGCCGTCGCGGCGCGCCCAAATTCCAGTGCTAGTCTGGTAACTTCGCCGACGTGTGCTCGGTAGGTCTGTTCCGGAGCCCCGTCACGGGCACTATGGGCAAGCGGTTCAGTCATTAGGCATAGTCGGTGTACGTACCGACGTTCTCCCACTTCAAGGTCTTATCCCCTTGCTTCCGATATTCCTGGTCTTTGATCTTATCCCATGTGGGGATGTCGTAGTCAGCCCGCGATTCACCGGGTTTGTCCTTGTCGGATTCCGGTATGCGCTTGGGTGCCAAGGCATCCAGGAGAGCGAAGTCGGAAAAGCTTCCGAGTTGGTTCTTGTGCTCGATTACATGAGCGTAGATGATTTCAACTTCGGCACGGACAACCGACCGCGTATGAGGATAGGCATATCTGAGAAGATGGAGCATCAGATTCACGTCTTTCCGTGTGCAACCGGTTTTTCGCGCCTGCGTTGGGTTTACAAAGAACGGAACGGTGTAGAGTCCGTGTTTCACAACGCGGAAGGACATGGGTGCCATGCCCCGATCCTTGCCCGTTTCTACGCCTGCCTTATTGGTCCACGTCTGGAACTCGATTTCGATCGGTGCCACAGACACACCGACGCCAAAATGGGCAACGCCTGCGCGGATCGTATCTTTTCCGCCTTCCTCAAGGAATGTGTTGCCAAATAGCCGCGCATCCCAGTATGTGCGCTTGAACTTATCAATATCATTCTCTAAAAGGTTCTTGATCTCGTCCCGCTTTCTCCCTCGGCTTTCCAGTATCTTGAACGTTGTGTCTGCATCATTGCCAAGGCTCAGAGTTTCCTTAAGTTTTGCCCAAACAAGACTGTCTTGATCGTCGGGCCTTTCCACCAAGTCACGCAACTTCCTTTTGATGGAGACCGGAGATATCTCGCCTTTCCCGTCAGGCCGTTGTCGTGGTGAGCTTTCCCTCTCAGGATCGCCGTTTGGATTAGACTTGCGGACTTCAATGACCAGCAAACCAGTAATCCTCGGCACCTGACTTTCGTTCATAACTTCTTTCTCCTTCGCGTTCATGGGATTTCCTCCTCAGTTCTTATTTTCCGATTTAGGGTTATCAGCCAGATAGCCTAGCAATAACTGCGCTTTATGCACATCCGCCATACGTTTCGGTAAGATGCTCAAATCATCAATCTGCTTCTCGCATTCGGCCATCTGGCGCACAAACCAGTGAACAAGTCCAGCATCCTCGCCTGAGTAAGTGTCGGCCCAACCCTTGTAGGGCCGAATACGTTCGGCAAGCCGCGCCAACGCAACTACTGGGTTGTCTAATGCCGCGTTAAAGAGCGCATTGCCCAACAACTCCGACGGCGTATCGACCTTGCCCGTCTTCCGCTTTTCATCGGAGGTTCGCACCCATTTGCAGTACTGGAAATGGAGGCTATCCGCCAACGCGAGAAGCCTACCCACTCGATAGATCGGCTCTTTCATAAACACCTCATGTTTCTTTCCTTGTTGCTGTAGAAATATTCCAATCAACGCCATTGCCTTGAGCACCTGCCACCGGGCAGGTTCGCCCAGCGACTTAAAGTCGGATGTTGCCTTTAATGCCCCTGCAGCTGCAAACACATCACGCATACGAGTCAGCAGAACTCCAAACGCAAACCGCGTTTTGGCACCGCGAACGATGTCGGGTGCCAGAAAGATGTCGTATGCATCCGATACAGATACAATCCGTTGAAACTCCTGACTGAAACCAGATTCTGCATTAGATGCCCATACCTTGTTAAGCACAATTGCCGTTTCCAACGGACTGGGTACTGTCCGATCCTTAGATACTGGCTTCTTAACCTGCTTGTCGAAGAATGGCAAGGATACGGGTGGACAGTTCGCCGCTCCCACCTGCCAAGCCTTTGCCGCATCAACGACCTCACGGACTGTGTAATCGCGGTTGAGACTGATCTGCTTGTTAGCCTTGTCGATAGCGGCAATTGCGATCAGACGAATACGCTGGTTTGGATTGGCGGCGACTCTTCCTTCCAACGAGTCAAGAACAGGCTTGGTCGAAGCCGCAAAATCGGACGCATCATAGGTCTCCGCCTCGTTACTGAATAACTCCACAAATGGATCGGAGGCATCGGGTTCATCCTCAAGATAGGCAATGAGTAAGTCCGGTTTATCCCCCCGGTTGCCTGGTATGCTGCGGCATGTCTTACCGACACTCGGCCGGCCTCCGAGCGCAATCAAAGCCATGTCATCTCCTCCCAGCGTGAACAGTGCGCCCGCCATTTTTTCTGCGGTCTCTGAAGAGGTCTTGATGGTCTCGGTGTCGCCCAAGCCATATCGGTAAAAACAGTTTGCCTCCGTAGTGTTGTTGGAGAAAAGTCTGGTATTCCCGAGTACCGCCAGTTTTGGTTCCGGAAATTTATTCGGAATGACACACTCTTTTCCCGTGTAGGCATCTATTGCACGACTGGGTTGTGTCACCTTTACCTTCCTGCGACGAGAAACAGGCTTTGGAACGTTTCTCGTCCGAATATCGTAATTAGGTGGTCTGACGCGCAGGAGGTAATCGTTCAGGAATCGCGACATTCGCGGGTCAGCAACCGGCACCTGCAGAGAATCTCCTCCCGCAAAATCTAAAAATACCGGCGTCTGAAGGTCCTTGTCAGCTTTTCCCTTCATGCTCCAGTATGCTCCTGATGCAACCTCGTCTTTGCACTTTGGTAGACAAGTCGTGCCGAAAAGAATTTCGGCGAATGAGATCAGTTCGTCCCGGGTCGCCTTGTTGAGTGAACTCTTGATGCAGCCACCGAGCCTTTCTGCGAACGTTGGTAATTCAGGTTTCGCGTTGGCCACCACATCAACCAACGTGCGTAAATTCGTAAGTTCCGGCCCGGATTCCGCAAGATCCACCTTCAACCAACCAACCAATTCCTGCATGGAGCGGAAAAACTGATCGGTTTGGCTCGTGTCGAAGTTCCTGGCGGCTGTCTCCGACAAAACAAGTCCGATGCATTCGCCTAACGTTTCCACCGAACTCGCCTTGCTTAGTTGGGCTTCCACAAGTTGCTTTAGTATGGCGGCGTTCACCTTCTGTGGGACAACCCGCAATGGCAGAGGCAAGTTAAAGCCGGGAAAGCTGGAGCCTTTGGAACCGTGAACTACTCGAATGAGTTTTCCGGCGACTTCCCGAGGCAAGAAACTGACTCGGCAAGGACTTGCGCCCCCGTCCAGTTCAATCAATAGAAGATTTCTCTTACCCATCGGTTCAACTGAAGAATGCGGGACAACAACAGGCACTCGGTGCGATTCAAGGTTCTTGGCGGCCTTGTACAGTTCATTCAGCATCGCCAGGTCCTCCGTGCTTGTACTCCATCCTTCCCTTCGCTACGACGACGTTTCGGAGATATGTCTCTCGGCCACGCTCCCCGTGTTGCGGCTGGTCGAAAACCATTTTGAGGAAAGCGGGAATGTCATGCTTCTCTGTCAGGCAGGGAGCCGTGCCGGATCGGAATGGGCCGACGTAGTCAGGTACAAACTCCTTCCATCCCAGGCAGGGCGTGTAGAACCATCGACCACGTTCAAGACGCCGATAGAAAACATCCACATAAGCATGCGGCGAACACGTATCATTCGGCGATCCGACCCTCTCGCCCGTCGGCCCGCGATACCAGTCCACTTCGGTGTAGAGTCGGTAGCAGACGTTGATTAGAACCTGGGCGAACAATTGGAGCGATGCTCCTTTCTTGATCTGATCCGATTTCCGCAATGGACCACCATAGTTGAAGGCGTAGCGATGGAACTGCACCGGTCGGCATATCTCGCATGCTACTGGCCGGACCTCGACATTCTCCCATCGCAACACCGCCTCGAACATGCCTTTCACGGCACTGTATGTCGGGGCAACGTAGGACACCGGGTTTGGCATCGTATCCGGCCTGGCCCACAACGCAACCGGTCCAGATATTTCCAGTTCCAACGGGTATGACTTGTTCAAAGTTCTGCCTCCTCTGATACCGAACGAACGCTTGTCAGCAACAGTAAACAGCATAGACCTCCCACTGCACGCTTTCAACCCGAATATTCTTTACGAAGGATAAACCAAACTCCCTGGCCATCTCGGCGACAACTCGTGAATGATCTTCCAGCAATTGCCACTTGTTGGGCGGCTGGCCGGGCAGGCTGTGGGCATAGATGGGTGGGTTCATGATGGGCTTATGGTATAGCGCTCCTTAATCTTTTAAGATTATACCGGCCGGCGTGGGATTATGCACGGTTTTTTATGGGTCATTTTATGGCTCAGTGCGTGAGCCATAAATGACCCGTATGACCCATATTTGACCCGTAAATGAGCGATATCTGAAACGGATTTGAAACGATGGGACAGGTTACGACTGCCGGTGGTGTTCGGGCAACCTGGCAGATACTTTACTTGGGACCCCATGCTTTGCTTGGCGTTGTGTGCCATGCCAGAAGGATTAGGCAGGTTGCAATTCTTTTTCGGCCCATGCCAGTACAATCTGAGCCATGCGTATGGCTTCACGGTATTCGGATTCCGTAACCGGTTCGGAATCGGCGGGATAGCGCGTGTGCACTGCATAATCGGTTAATCGCACAGACCGTCGCACTGCATCGGAAATCAAAACCCCGGCTTGCTGGGCTGTCGTCAACAACTCTTCCAGATCGTGAACGAACCGAAAGGGGATTTTTCGATGAAGGAGAACAGCTTTAATGCTTTTTTCGGCGGCTTGCTGGGCATGAAAACACATGTCTTCCCATAATGTCTCACTGGGCTTATCAGAACAGGCGAGGGCAAAATCACTGTGCGCATGAGCCAGCCAATCGCTTGGAGACCCCGCCGGATGTCCATTCTCACGCGGCATGGTATACCTCCATGCCGGAATTTAACGCCTCGGCGTAGATGAGGCCGGCATTGTGCCGATGCTTTTCGATATCCGACATTGTTGCCACCACGATGTCCTTTGCGTAGCCGACACCAAATAAAACCTCATGCAGATATTGCGCCGTTTGCCGGCGATGAACACCGTCCGGCATTATAACCAGCAGATCAAAATCGCTGTTCGATCCGGTTTCGCCGCGGGCGGCCGATCCAAACAGCATGATCCGCAAGGGATGCGCGGTCGCGACAATGCGCCGCACAATTTCCGCCAGAATCTCGGATCGTTCTTTCATAGGTGCGCCTCACAAGCTCTTATGACATAACTATAAGTTTTCCGTGATTCAGATGCAATTTTATTCCGATGGTCAGTGGGCAGGTCACCTTATGAATTTCCCTGGCCATCTCGGCGACGGCCTTCAGATGCTCTTCCAGCGGTTGCCACTTATCCAGAGGCTGGCCCGGCAGGCTGTGGGCGTAGACGGATGGATTCATGATAGACCCATGGTATAACGCTCCTTAATCTTTTGGGATTATACCAGCCGGTGGGGGATTATGCACGTTTTTTTATGGGTCATTTTATGGATCAGCGTGTGACCCATAAATGACCCGTATGACCCATATTTGACCCGTAAATGAGCGATATCTGAAACGGATTTGAAACGATGGGCCGTCTTCTGACATTGGGCGTTCGGCGTTGGATGTTGGGCGTTGGGTGTTTGCTTATTTTCCCAGTCATCCGGAAAGCGCCTGTCGGATCAAACGCGCCAGGGCGGGGCCGACACCGGCGACGGCGGCAATGGCCGCCTCGGGAGCGCGCGCCAGGCGGGCGACGGAGCCGAAATGGCGGAGGATGGCCTGCTTGCGGGTTGCGCCAATGCCGGGGATATCGTCCAACCGTGATTCCCGGATACGCTGGGCGCGCAATTCCCGGTGATAAGCCAACGCAAACCGGTGGGCTTCGTCCCGCAGGCGCTGAAGCACTTTCAGCGCGGGCGAATCGGCGGGCAGCGTCAGGACCCGCCGGCCGAAATAAATAGTTTCAAACCGCTTGGCGAGTCCGGCCACGGGAATATCCGCCAGACCCAAATTGGCCAATTCAGCTTTGGCGGCGTGCAGTTGGATAAGCCCGCCATCCACGAGCACAAGGTCGGGCGGCTGGGCGCCTTCCTGCTGTAAGCGCGCGAACCGGCGGCGGATGACTTCGGCCATCATGCGGGCATCGTCGGCGGTCTGCAGGGTCTTGATCCGGAACCGGCGGTACCGTGCAGGCTTTGGAATGCCGTCCACCGCCGCGACCAGGCTGCCAACGGCCAGTGTGCCGGAAATATTGGAGATGTCGTAAGCTTCAATCAAGCGCGGCGGTTGTTTAAGCTCCAGCATTTTTCCAAGAGCCAGTACGCCTGCCCGCCCGGAGTCGGCATGTCGCCCGGTGAAGCGGCCAATATGGGCGTGCTGTTTGACGGCCAGATACAGGAGGCGCAAGGTATCCCGCAGGGCAGCGGCCTTCTCAAAATTCAGCGCCTGGGCCGCCGCTTCCATGGCCGCTTGCATTTCCTTGAGCACGGCAGGACGTTCCCCGCGCAGGAAGGCGCAGGCTTCCTCAACCCGCCGGCGGTATTCATCCGGCATTGTTTTACCGATACAGGGCGCGGCACAGAACCGAACGATATCGTTAATGCAGTGCGTGTGATCGGCCGCGCCGGGTATGAGCGCGGCGCATTTGCGCAAGCCATAATGTTTTTCTACGAATTCCAGCGCTGCGCGCGCCGCGGCCGAGGAAGCGTAAGGTCCGAAATAGGCGGCGCCGTCGTTGCGTTGAAAGCGGCACAGCCGGATGCGCGGGAACGGCTGGTTCCGTTCGATGCGCAGGAGCGGATAGCGTTTATCGTCCTTGAGGAGCGTGTTGTAGCGCGGCCGGTAATCCTTGATCAGCTTGCCTTCGGTCAGGATGGCATCCGCCTCACTGCGCAGGACGATAATATCCAGGTCGGCAATGCTTTTAACCAGGCCCCGGATCTTGGGATCGGCGCGATTCAGCGTGGCGCGATGAAAATAAGATCGGACCCGGTGGCGCAGGGAAGCGGCCTTGCCGACGTAGATAATCCGGCCGTGCCGGTCGCGCATCAGGTAACAGCCCGGCTTGTCCGGCAATTCCCGCAATTTGCGTTTGATGAGGGCTGGGATCATGTCTGATTGACTATAGGCCGTGGACTGTAGGCTATAGAAGTCGTTGAAAAAATCTTTTGTTTGTCATTCTGAGCAAAGCGAAGAATCTCCAAATCGCAGATTTGAGCCATTTTTAAGATCCCTCGACTTCGCTCGGGATGACATTCACAGACGATAGTAACTTTTCCAACAGCCTCTATAGATTGAAGATTATGATTCCACAGTCTACAGCCCACAGTCTACGGTCTTTTTTTTCCGTCGCAGCGCCGCCCAGAATTCGCCCAGTTCGGAACACCGGCAGGCGGCCGCCGCCGCGCCATAGACCAGGATAGCCGTCGTCATACTGACTCCCAGCGGCACGAGTTGCCGGAGCAACGGGTGCTGGGCACTCAGCCAAAGCGCCTGTTGGACGGCATGATATACCCAGAGCGCTGCCAGCGCCATGGCAACGGCGGCCGCCGCCATTCGACTCGTGGCGCCAAAAATGTTGCGCCAGCCGGGTGAGCCAATACGCCGGTGCACGAGGACACCCATGATCACGACCTGGACACCCGTGGAAATCACCGTGGCCAGCGCGATGCCGGCGTGTTTCATCGGCCACATGAGGATCAGCATCAGCGCCACGTTCAGCGCGGTGCAGGCCAGGCCGATTTTTACCGGTGTTTTCATGTCCTGTTGGGCGTAAAAGACCGGGATCAGCACTTTCAGCAGGCTGAATACGACCAGGCCGGGTGCGTAACACTGGACCGCCAGCGTGGTCATATCGGTAGAAAAGGCGGAAAATTCCCCGCGTTCATAGATCAGCCGGACAATGGGTTTGGCCAGCGCGAACATTCCCACGGCAACCGGCAGCATGATAAACATCAGCTGGCGGAGCGAATGGTTTAACGTGTCGCGGATAAGATCGGTACGGCCCTGCGCCACGTGACCGGAAAAAGTTGGCAGTAGGATCGTACCCAGCGCGGTGGCGAAAATACCCAGGGGCAGATAAATCAGTCGCTCGGCATAATACAGATAGGAAGGACTCCCGGGCCCGATTATGAGGGCCACGATTCCATTGAGTTGCACATTCACCTGCGTGACGCCGACCCCGATGATGGCGGCGCCCATCAACTGCCAGACCCTCCGCACACGCGGGTCATGCCAGTCCATTGTGAGGTGCAGACGGAACCCGCGCCGGGCCAGCTGGGGCAACTGCATCGCGCTTTGGATCACGCCGGCGGCGATAACGCTCCAGGCTACTGCTTTGATACGCCAGTCCCCTGAGGCCGGCAAGAAAGGGCAGACGAGAAACAGGGCGGCGATCATGACGATGTTCATAGCCACGGGGGTGGCGGCCGGGAGCACGAACCGCCGCAGGGAATTGAGGATCGCCGAGAAAAAAGCCGTGAGGCAGATAAAGAACATATAAGGCAACATGATCCGTAGAAGATCAAGGATCAACGCGATCCGCGGACTGAGGGGCAGGACCACGAGCGCCAGGGAAGCCAGCAGAATCCCCGCCGCCACGATCGCGGCCAGGATCAGGCTCAGGAACGAGAACATGTTGGAGGCAAACTGCCAGACTTTCTCGCGTTCCTGCTTTTCCAGGGTTTCGGTAAAGACCGGCACGAAAGCTGCGGATAGAGCCCCTTCGCCGAACAAACTGCGAAAGAGATTTGGAATGCGGAAGGCCACGACAAAGGCATCCATGGCAAAAGAACTGCCAAAGAAGGCCGCCATGGCTATTTCGCGGGCCAGGCCGAAGATGCGGCTAAGCAAAATGAAAAAACCGACCAAGCCGGCTGAGCGTATGATTTTCTTTTTATCCAATCGCCACGGCCCTCCGGTTAGCCGTTGTTCGCCGGTGCGGTGGGCGGCGCTTTGCCCTCGCCCGAGCTGTTGGCTATCACAGGTGACGGCGGCTTGACGTGGATACGCTCCCATAACTTGGCGTATTTAAAGAACACTCCCGTGGCGCTCAGCATGGCGATAATAAATCCGCTGTAGCCATCCAGGAACCCGCGCTTCAGGAAAAAGCCTTTAAAAAACCGGAAAGCGGGTCGGAACAACAGATCGATGCCGGAAAATTTACGCCGCTCTTCATACAGGCCGACCGAGGCAATTGTCGAAAAGCCATTCATCGTCAGGATTTGGTCGGAAATATCATCGTAGGTGTAATGATGCAGACAGCCTTTCAGCCGTTTTATTGGTCCATCCACGACGACGTGGTCGTGTGGTTCGCGTCCGGTGCAGACACCCTTGTCCTTGCGATAGAGGCGCATCTTGATATCGGGCCACCATTCCCCGTGGGTAATCCACCGGCCCAGGAAAAATACCTTGCGCGGAAATTCATAGCCCACGTATCGGCAATTACGCCCGCTTTCAAATTCCGCCAGAATTTCGTCGCGCAACTTAGGCGACATTTCTTCATCGCCGTCAATGAACAAAATCCAGGGGTGGCGCGCCATTCCCTTGATGAGTTCTTTCTGTCCCACGTACCCCCGCCATTCGTACTGGTACACGCGGTCGGTATATTCCTTGCAGATCGCCACCGTGCGGTCTTTGCTGAAGCTATCCACTACCACAATTTCGTCCGCCCATTTCAGGCTTTCCAGGCACCGGTGAATGTTGGGTTCCTCGTTGCAGACCGTCAAACAGACTGAAATTTTATCGCGCATGGGATTTATTGGTAATTCAGTTTATTTAGGCTGTTGTCATCCGGTGTCCGGCATCTGTCGTCCGTCGTCTGTCGTCTGCCCAGCAGCTCCACTGCCGCCTCGGCCACCTGTTCCGGGGTAATTCGGAGCAGACTTGCGCGTGCCTCGGGAGAATCCCGCCGGATATCACGACTCCGGTGTGCACTGGCCTGCATGACCCGCGCGGCCGAACCCAGCGGACCGGTCCGAGCCGGATCCGTAATGCCGAACACGGCGATCACGGGAATACCCATTGCCGTGGCCAGGTGCATTCCGCCGCTGTCGTTGGTCAGCGCCAACACACACTTTGCCAGCACGGCCGCCAGTTCCGGAAGCGTGGTCTGGCCTGCCAGGTTTAATGACCCTGGCCCCGTGCCACGCGCGACAGCCTCGCACAACGAGCGTTCCTCCGCCGACCCGAGTACTACCATATTGCATTTCAGCCGATCTTTCAATAACCGACCAGCCGCTGCAAACCGTTCCGCCGGCCAGCGCTTGGCCGGGCCGTATGCGGCGCCGGGCATCACGGCAATCCAGCCCGGCGATTGCCGGGCCGGCAATCGCCGGTTTGCCCCGGTTGTCCCCAGCAGGGCGGATGCGCCCAACAGGACTTTGGCGCGGGCCGCAAGCTCCGGTGTCAGCTGCAAACGCGGCGCCTCGTTTCCGCCCTCCAGGCCCAGGATAGCACTGTATTCAAAACACTGGTGCGCGCGTTCAGTTCCCGGCCTGGGCGGGACAACCTGCGTCAGCATCCAATTGCGTCCGTGGCCGGGCGGACCGATCCGACGCGGCACGCGTGCCAGGAACGGAACTAAGGCCGAACGGAACGAGTGGGGTAAAACAAACGCCGCTTCGAATTTTTCCGCGCGCGCCGCCCGGACCATAGCCGCCAGGGCCCGGACGCCTGGCGGCAACACCCAGACTTCATCCACGGCGGGGTGCAGGGTCCACAAGGCTTTTAGTTTGGGCTTGACCAGCATGACCAGCCGCGCGTCCGGGTGGGCGCGGCGCCAAGCCTGAATGGCCGGCATGGTCATGAGACTATCACCCAGCCAGTTGACACCGATGATTAACGTGGCCGGGCCGGATGCGTTGTTTAAAACCTTAGACATGGATATCTGCCATAAAACGAGAAATTCTTTAAGGTAGCCGTGCCAACAAAATTTCAAAATCCAAGTTCCAAATTCCAAGGAAATGCAATCAGTTAAAGCAAAGGTCGAAAACAGAAAGAAAACTGGGATTTATTTTATCTTTATTGGAATTAAACTATTACTTGGAATTTGGATTTTGGAACTTGGAATTTCGCGGGCATAGCCCGCGTTGGACATTCACCGGAAGCAGATTCGAGAGATACACGCATAAAAGTCCTCCACCCCGCTCAAGAGTTCGATTTCCACGCGCAGGAAATAGATCGGCACATCCTGGCGCTCGATTTTAGGGAAACGGACGGCGTCTTTTTCCGTCGTGATAATGGCGGAGGCCTGCTGTTTTTTGGATTTATTGATGAGATCAATGATTTCCTGCTGGGTATAGCGGTGGTGATCGGCATAGCGTTTCAAATAGACCAGCACGCCGCCGCGCCGGATGATTTCAGACTCGAAACCTTCCGGGCTGGCAATGCCGGAGACCAGCGCCACCGAACGCCCCTTCAGGAAATCAAGGTTCTGCCGCTCGCCGGTATAGACATTCTGCAGATATTTCGCCCGGTGGGCGCATTCCGATATTTCCGCCTTCGGACATAACGCCCGCAGGCGGGCCTTCAGTTCATCCTGGTTTTTGCCGGTGGACTTGGTGATGAAAATGAAATCGGCCCGACGGATATTGCCGATGGATTCACGCAGGAGCCCGCGGGGCAAACAATGGCCATTGTCGAACGGATTCGTGCAATCCACGAGCACAATCTCTACCCGGTGCTTCAATGAACGGTACTGGAATCCATCGTCCAGGATCAGCGTGTCGCAATGCAGTTTATCAATGGCATAGCGCCCGCTCTTCACGCGGTCCTTATCCACGAGCACGGCCACGTTGCGCAGGTTGGCGGCCAGCATGTATGGTTCGTCGCCGCTCATGGCGGAATCCAGCAGGAGCTCGTTGCCGTCGGAAACAACCCGCGGCGTGCGGCGGCGTTCGCGGCCGGTGAGTTGGTCCGCCAGGCGTTTCCAAAATGAGTGTTCGATTTTTTTATAACCGCGGCTGAGCACGGCCACCGTGCGGCCTTCTTTCTGGAGCGCGCGGGCAAATACTTCGACCACCGGGGTTTTACCGGTCCCGCCCACCGTCAGGTTGCCGATGCTGATCACCTGGCAGCCCAGCGTGTGGTGGCGGAAGATGCCCTTGTCGAACAGGAAGTGGCGCCCGGCCACCACCAATTTATAGATTCGCGACAGACGCTTGAGCACGAAACGCAGGCAATCGGCCCCGCGCCCCGGGCGTTGGCCATTGATCACGGAGAGAAAATAGCGTTCCAATTTTTCTTTACGGTTGAGTCCCACGAACTTCCTTTCCCCTGGCCTGGCGGGCAAGTACCTGGTGTCATCGACATCATTCTGCCATTCGCTGTTCGCGTTCGTCAAGCGCGCTATTTCGGGGAAACGCGCCCCGCGCAATCATTCGTACCTCCAATATGCAGCTTGCACTATGCCGGCGATAGGGTTAGATTTTGCCGAAAAAACACCTGCCAACGAGAGCTCGAAATACCAACGGAAAATCGGCGTTTTAGCTTGGAGTGGGGGGGGCATAACCGGAGGCAGTCACAATGGCAACCAGTCCGTTTCAAAAACTGTTGGAAATCAAAAAAGACACGGTCATTAAATTTCAGCATGCGCAAGCCGTATGCGCGCTGTGTCCGGACATGGGCGCGCGGATCTTCGGCGAAGTCTGTGGCCGCTCCATGCACCGGATTGACCTGGACACGGTCCGTCACCCGGACCAGCCGTTCGCCAATTTCGGCGGCGGAAACTTCTGGCCCGCCCCGGAAGGCGGGAAATTCGGATTTAATTATCGCGGTAACGAGTGGTACGTCCAACCCTGCATTAATGCCGAGCCTTTCCTGGTCGGCACTCTGCATGATCGCGCGGCCGTCCTGCAGAAACAGATTACGCTCGTCAACCGCGCCGGGACCAAGGTTGAAACCCTTATGCAGCGGGATTTCCGGCTTATCCCTGAGCCGCCCTCCGCCCTGCAGGAGTACAACCTGAACGGATTTCTTTCGTATCAGACGACCGATACGTTCACCGTCCTGAATAAAGTGCGCGTGGATGCGGCGCTGCTCGCCAGCTGGACGCTCGAACAGTTTGAGGGCACCGGCCAGACGATTTCGTTTTGTGCCGTGGCCCATCCGGAGCAAGCCATAAATTTTGATTTTTACGAGCACCCCGGCGAGCGCATTGCATATGCCCCACGGGGGTTCACCTACAAAACGGATGCCCGGCGCAAGGGCCAGATCGGCATTCGGCAGGCGGCCGGCGCGCGGTTCATCGGGTTTTACGATCTTTCCCGGCGCCTGGTTTGTCTGCGCGAAAATTGCGGCGTCGCCGATGGTCTTTTCTTCAATATCGCCGACAACGACCAACCCAAGGGGCCGGCCTCCGCCGCCGATAATTACAGCATTTTCAATTCCGATGCCGATATGGGCGCCTTTGAGCTGGAAACGGTAGGCTCCGCGCAGGTGGAGCAAAAATTACTGAAAGGCTCCAAACTCATTTCGCTCACCACGTTTGCCTGCTTCAAAAACCAGTGTGATCTGCAGGGGTTCATGGAAGAAACGCTGGGAAAAGTGCCTGATACTTCTTTACATTAATTCCGAAGTTGTCATTCCCGCGGAAGCGGGAATCCAGTGTAGAAAGACTGGATTCCGGGTCAAGCCCGGAATGACAATCAAAAGCGGCCGATGATAGGCCGTTGCCGATCATCCGCACAGTTTAGGCGGGATTTTCCAGCACGGCGCGGATGCGGCGGACGCCGGCGCTGGAGGATTCTTCCTTCAGGATTTTGAAGTGACCGAGCTCGGCCGTGTTTTTCACGTGCGGCCCGCCGCAGACTTCCTTCGAAAAATCGCCGATGGAAAAAACCTTGACCTGTTCGCCGTATTTGGGCGTGAAAAGGGCCATGGCGCCCAGCGCCTTGGCTTGATCCAGGGTCATAACCTCCATGGTCACCGGCAAGGCTTTCTGAATCTGCTCGTTGACCAGCGCCTCCACGCGGGAGAGTTCTTCCGGCGTCATTTTGGCGGAATGTGAAAAATCGAACCGCAGCCGTTCCGCCGTGCTGTTGGCGCCCTTCTGCTTGACGTGCTCTCCGAGCACGATCTGCAGACTCTTGTGCAGGAGATGCGTGGCCGTGTGCAGGCGCGTGGTAGCCTCAGAGTTATCGGCCAGCCCGCCCTTGAATACCTTGTCGGCCCCCTGCTTTGAAATTTCCTGGTGCTTGGCAAAGGCCTTGTCGAACCCATCCTTGTCCACGGTCAGCCCCTGCTCGCGGCAGATTTCTTCGGTGAATTCGACAGGGAACCCGAAGGTGTCGTATAACCGGAACGCGACGCGGCCTGCCAGTGTGGTTTGATTGTGCGTCTTGATCTGCGCCAGGACCTTGTTGAGCTCTTCCAACCCCTGGGTAAGTGTCTTTTCAAATTTCTCTTCCTCGGTCGCAAGTTCGCGCACAATGAACTCGCGCCGGCGTTCCAGTTCGGGATAGGCTTTGGCGTACGTCGCCACAACGCTTTCGGCTGCTGTCTTGGAAAACCCGCCCGGCAGGCCGATTTTCTTGGCATGCCGCACGGCACGGCGAATGAGCCGCCGGAGCACGTAGCCCTGGCCCAGGTTGCTGGGCGTCACGCCCTGCTCATCGCCCAGGATGAATACGGCGCTGCGCAGGTGATCGGCAATCACCCGGAAGGCGCGCGTGATATCCGCCGATTCCTCGAAGGCCTTGCCCGACCCGTCCGCCAGGGCCGCAATGATGGGCGCAAAAAGTTCGGTCTCATAGACCGAGCGCTTGCCCTGCAACATGGCAATCGTGCGTTCAACGCCCATGCCGGTATCCACGTTAAGCTGGCCTAACGGCACGTAGGCGCCGTCCGCTTGCTTGTTATACTGCATGAAGACATCGTTCCAGATTTCAAAATATTTGCCGCAACCGCAGCCGGGCCGGCAAGCCGGCCCGCAGGCGCTCTGGAGCGTATCCACAAACATTTCGGTATCTGGCCCGCAGGGCCCGGTCTGGCCGGCTGGGTCCCACCAGTTGTCCTCCCGGGGCAGGAATAAAATACGCGCCTCGGGGATGCCCAGTTTTTTCCAGATTTCAAAGGATTCCTGATCCGGCGCCACCTGGTCATTGCCCTTGAAGACCGTGACGTAGAGATTGGCCGGGGCAAAGCCGAGATAGGCCTTGGAGGTCAGGAACTCGAACGACCAGGCGATGGCCTCCTCCTTGAAATAATCGCCCAGCGACCAATTGCCCAGCATTTCGAAGAACGTCAGGTGGCCGGCGTCGCCGACGGCGTCAATATCGCCCGTGCGGATGCATTTCTGGACGTTGCACAGCCGCTTGCCCGCAGGGTGCGGTTCGCCCAGCAGGTATGGCACCAACGGGTGCATTCCGGCGGTAGTGAACAGCACCGTGGGATCGTTTTGCGGGATCAGGGAACTGCCCGAAATCAGGGCATGCCCCTGCTTTTGGAAGAATCCCAGGTAGAGCGATTTTAATTCGTCGGCCGTCATGGAAGAATTTTCGATTTCTGATTGCGGATTTAAGAAAACGATGCACCGCGGATTACACGGATGGCACGGATATTCGGAGGAGCCAGATTACTGGCCTCTGATTTCCGACCTCTGACTTCTATTTTCTGCACTTCAGACTGCCGGCGCCGCCTTCATCTTTTCCTTGATCTTTGCGATCAGCTTGTTTTGCATCTCCGGGTTGGCCTTGACCAGTTCGACGGCCGATTCGCGTCCCTGGCCGACGTGCTCGCCGTCTAACGAGAGCCAGGAACCCCGTTTGTCCAGCACGTTATAGTGAATGGCGGCATCCACGATGGAACCGGCCCAGGAGATCCCCTGGTTATACAGGATGTCGAATTCCGCCTCCAGGAACGGCGGGGCCACCTTGTTTTTGACCACTTTCACCTTGGTGCGGTTGCCGACGATCTGGCCGGTGGCGTCCTTGATGAACCCGATTTTGCGGATATCCAGCCGCACGGAGGCGTAAAATTTCAGCGCCTTGCCGCCGGGCGTGGTTTCCGGGTTGCCGAACATGATGCCGATTTTTTCCCGGAGCTGGTTGGTGAAAATACAACAGGTCTTGGAGGTCGAGATGACCGCTGTCAATTTGCGCAGCGCCTGGGACATGAGCCGCGCCTGCAGGCCCATCTGCGGATCACCCATCTCGCCTTCAATTTCCGCTCGCGGCGTAAGGGCCGCCACGGAGTCAATCACCACGATGTCTATGGCATTACTGCGGATCAGGGTCTCGGCAATGGTCAGCGCCTCCTCGCCGGAGGAGGGCTGGGATACCAGGAGGTCATCAATATTCACGCCGATCTTCTTGGCATAGAGCGGATCCATGGCGTGCTCGGCATCGATGAACGCCGCCACGCCGCCCACCTTCTGGGCATTGGCGATGACGTGCAGGGTCAGGGTGGTCTTGCCCGACGATTCCGGTCCGAAAATTTCGGTGACGCGCCCCCGGGGCAGGCCGCCGATGCCGAGCGCCATGTCGAGCGAGAAAGAGCCGGTGGAAATGCAGGGGATCGCAACCCGGGTGGAGGCGTCACCCAGGCGCATAATGGCGCCGTCGCCAAATTGTTTCTGGATTTGCGCCAACACGCTTTCCAGTTCGACCTTGGTATTCCTGGTGTCCTTTGGTTCTTCCGGCTTGGAGGGTTGTTTGGGCGCCATGGGTTTCTCCTTGCTGTTCATGTGCTTTGGTCGCAACTTTGCTGTCTCTTCCGGGGCAGTGTGTTGAATTCGGTTCGAGAAAGGCTGTGGCGATCTTGGGTCGCCTGCCGGTTTCCTCCATAGGCGGACAAGTGCCGCGCTTGCATGGACACGAGTCCGATGCTTCGCGCGGCGCACCGGCATTCGGCCCAAGCGTACCTTTTTTTCGAACCCCTCGACAAGCTCGGGGAACCGAATTCAACACACGGTAGCAACGCTATCGCGGAAAGCAATGATTTTCGGTTAGTCTAAAGTGGCCCCTGACATTCCCGCCGCCCAAGATGTTGTCATTCATTGGGCGTTCGAAGTTGGATGTTCGATGTTTGCTTTTCCGCCCCGTCATTTTCCATACCCCTGCGGGTGGGCCCGATGCCAGGCCCAGGCGGTGCGAACAATTTCTTCCAGCTGGCTGTGCTTTGGACGCCAGCCGAGGACGCGCGCGGCCTTGGCGGCTTCGGCCACAAGGCGGGCGGGATCGCCCGGCCGGCGCGGTTGTTGCGCGATGGGTATGGGATGCCCCGTCACCCGGCGCGCCATGTCCACCACCTGTCGCACGGAATAGCCATCGCCCGTGCCCAGGTTGACGGCGCCGGTAAAATCCTTGATCAGCGCCAGGCAATGCGCGCTTGCCAAATCCGCGATGTGAATGTAGTCGCGGATGCAAGTGCCGTCGGGTGTGTCGTAATCGTCGCCGAACAGGCTCACCGCCGGCTGCTGGCCCAGGGCCACCTTTAAAATATTAGGAATCAGGTGCGTTTCCGGGTTGTGGTCCTCGCCGTATTTATTCGAGGCGCCACAGGCGTTAAAATAGCGGAGAAAAACCGTTTGGAAACCATGCAGGCGCTGATACCACGTCAGCACTTTTTCAAACATGAGCTTTGATTCGCCATACGGGTTGGTGGGCGCCTGGGGGGTGTCCTCGGTGATCGGCACACGTTCCGGCTGGCCATAGGTGGCACAGGTGGAAGAAAATACGATCCGGCGCGTGCCCGCCTTCAGCATGGCCTCGGCCAGGTTAATGCCGCCGCGCAGGTTATTGCCGAAGTATAACTCGGGATGCTGCATCGATTCGCCCACCAGCGCGTAGGCGGCAAAGTGGACAACGGCCTCCGGCCGGGTCTGGGTCAGGGCGCGCTCAATGGCCGCGCTGTCGCGGAGATCGCCTTCGATAAACCGGGCGCGGGGATCCAGGGCTTCGCGATGGCCGCGTTCCAAGTTATCGAACACGGTCACATCGTGGCCTTCGTCAAGGAGCCGTTCGGCCGTGACACTGCCGATATAACCAGCTCCGCCTGTAACCAGAATGTTCATGCGAAATCAGTAGTCAGGAGTCAGAAGACAGAAGTCAGAATTAAGACGCCGACAACAAGATTTTCCCCTTAATGGATATGCCTGCGGCAAAGAGCTTGGTTCCATGGCAGAAAGTCTGCCAATTGCTTGAAAAAGTCAGCAAGCAATGAGAGGCTTACACTTCATTCTGAATTCTGACTCCTGAATTCTGTCTTCCTTGCTGTGCCGTTTGAAGCGTCAGACCGCTTCGCCGACCTGGAAGCGGGCGAAGCGCCGCACGGTAAGGATATCGCCCGCGAGGCCGCCTTTTTCCTTCAGCAGGGCGGTAATTGTTTTGGTCGGATCCTTGATAAACGGCTGATCCACCAGGCACTCCTGCTCGTAATATTTTTTCATCTTGCCGTCCACGATCTTATCAATAATGGCGGCCGGTTTGCCCTTGACCTGCTTGGCGCAAATATCGCGCTCGGCGGCAATGACATCAGCCGGGACGCCCTGGCGGTTCAGGAACCGTGGATTGGCGGCCGCGACCTGCAGGCACAAATCCTTGATGGTTTCCAGGAATACCGGGTTTGCCGTGGTTGCGGCCTGCTGGCAGCCCGCTTCCAGCAGAACGCCGATCATACTACCGTGGTGGATGTAAGACGTCACCAAACCCGCACCTTGCAGGGTATAGCGGAGCGCACGCCGCGCAACAATATTTTCGCCCGTTTCGGCGATCTTGGCCGTGACGTCGGCCTTGGTGGCCTCCGCCAGGTTGATGTCGGTAGCGGCGGCCTTTTCCGCCAGGGCCTGTACAAAGGCCCGGAAGCCCGGACTTTTCGCCGCAAAGTCGGTTTCACAATTCACTTCGATCAGGCTGCCTGCCTGCCCACCATCGACAATCGCCGAGGCGATCACGCCCTGGTTAGCCGCCCGGGTTGCTTTCTTCGCCGCGATGGCGACACCGCGCTCGCGCAGGATTTTGATGGCCGCGGTTTTGTCGCCCTTGGTCTCGACCAGGGCTCGCTTGCATTCCATCATGCCCACGTTAGTTTCTTCGCGCAGTTCCTTAACCAATGCCGCTGAAATTTCCGTCATAATGTGCGTTCCTTAATCCGATTTATAAGAATTTCAATATAACACATATTCTGGATTCCCGTTTTCACGGGAATGACAGAATGGGTATGCGTGCTTGTCATTCCCGCGAAGGCGGGAATCCAGGATTTTCTTTATTGCCACCTTGGGCGATCTAATTCAACAGCCCGAACGTTGAGATCAGGCCGGCTTGGTGTCGGCCGCCGGGGCTTCCGGCTTTTCGGCCGCTTCGGCTTTCGCGTTCGCTTCTTTTTCCACCGCCGATGCCCCTCGGCCCTGTGCCGGCCTGCCCGAGTCTCTGCGAGGTCGCGGCCGGCGGTCGCCGCCCCGTTCCTTGCGCGCTCTTGGGCGTGACGCGTCCGCGGCAGGTCGCTCCTTTTCGGCGGCGGCGGCGGCGGCCTGTTCCTGGGCGCGCACCACGGCGTATTTGTCTCCGGCCTTGATGATGGCTTCGGCCAGGACATTGATAATCAGCTTAATCGCACGGGTTGAGTCATCATTGCCGGGAATGGGATACTGGATCGGGTCGGGATCGGTGTTCGTATCCACGATGGCGATCACAGGAATGCCCATCCGGTTGGCTTCTTTCACGACGATGGCTTCGCGGTTGACGTCCACGATAACGAGCGCGCCCGGCATGCCCATGAGATTGGCGATGCCGCTCAGGTTGCGTTCGAGACGGGTCTGCTCGTGTCGCAGGCGGGAGGCTTCCTTCTGGGGCATGGAGGCCAGGGAACCGTTCTTGTCGAGCTCCTGGATTTTATGCATGCGCCGGATGCTGCCGGCGATATTCTGGTGGTTGGTGAGCGTGCCGCCCAGCCAGCGGCTAATGATATAATGGTGGCCGCATCGGGTGGCCGCTTCCTTGATAATTTCCTGGGCCGCTTTCTTGGTGCCCACAAAAAGCACGTTTTTGCCGCGGGCAACAGTTTCATAGACAAAACGCTGGGCTTCCCGCAGTTGGGCAAGGCTCTTGGCCAGGTCAATGATGTAAATTCCGCCGCGTTTGGCGAAAATGAAGCGCTTCATCTTCGGGTTCCACCGCTTGCTCTGGTGGCCGAAGTGCACCCCGGCATCCAATAGATCGTTAACGGTGACGGTTAGGGACAATTCGTTCGTATCAGCCACAGATCCTCCTTGTTGGTCCCGACCTCGCCCCGACTCTCGTGAGGTCGGGATCGGAACAATCCGCTTTGGTTCTCCCACGTGGCGCGGGGGAACGCTCGCTTCCGTCCCAATCCAGTTGGGACTCAATGAGCGGACACCCTACCATGTTCCGCCCGGAACGCAAGCGGAAAAATGAGTGAAATGATAAGCGCCTGGTTTTTTGGTTTGCTTGGCCTGCATTATTCACGAAAACCGCGTTTTTATGAATAAGTCAGGTTCAGGGTTCGCGATTCGGAAAGAAAAAATATATTGACTTATTGAGTAAAGCGTTCATCCTTATTCCGGTTGATCCGGAAGGGGTCAATGTCCTTCAGGAGGAAATGAGTTAGGTCCGGCCAAGGCCGGGCAACTCTTTCATGTGGCCGCGGTCCGGCATTGCCGGATGGCTGCCGACCGGATCCACGCCCTCACGGGCGCGGCTACCCAGATTGTCCGCCGTAGGCGGATCCGCCAATGGCGGAAAATTTCTTAGCCTTAAAATATGCGTAATCGGTATTTATTTTTATTAGATATCGTGCTTCTGGCGGTGACCCCGATCCTGGCGCTGGTCATGCGGCTGGACAGTGCATCCTGGATCGCCGGTTACGCGCCGGCTCTGATCCGATTCACGATCCTGGCGCTCATCATTAAGCTGGTGATCTTTTTCCTGTTTGGCCTTTATCGCCGCTACTGGCGCTATGCCAGCGTGGATGAACTGGTCAGCATCATTCTGGCCGTCGGCAGCGCCACCCTGATTATCGCCGGAGTGTTTTTCGGCGCCGGTATCCTGCTGGGACTGGAAGCCGGCCGGAGCTTGCCCCGGTCGGTGCCGTTCATTGACGGGCTTTTGACCCTGGTCGTGGTCGGCGGATCCCGCTTCAGCGTGCGCGTCGCGGCCCACAAACGCCGGCGCAGTGAAAACCAGAGCCCTAACAAAGCCGTCTTAATCGTGGGTGCCGGCGATGCCGGCGCCGTGATTGCCCGCGAAATACTTTCCAGCCGACATATTGACATTGATCCGGTCGGCTTTGTGGATGATGATCCGAATAAGCAGAAAAAGTCCATTCACGGGCTTCCCGTCCTGGGTACCCGCACGGATATTCCCCGGCTGGTAAAGGAATATAACGTTGAGGAAGTGTTGATCGCCATTCCCACGGCAAGCGGCAACGTGATTCGTGAAATCCGAGCGCTCTGCGAGGCCGTCCACGTGCCGTCGCGGACCATGCCGGGAATATATGAAATTCTTTCCGGCCAAATCAGTGTCAGCCAGTTGCGCAACGTTGATATTGAAGACCTTCTGCGCCGGGAACCGATTCGTATTAATGCCCAGGACGTCGAAAAAATGCTGTCCGGCAAGCGCGTGTTGGTCACGGGCGCCGGCGGCTCGATCGGTTCGGAATTGTGCCGTCAGATGGCACGCTGTTCGCCGGGCCATTTGATTCTTCTTGGTCATGGTGAAAACAGCGTTTTCCTGATTGAGCAGGAATTGCGGCGCCGCTGGCCGAAATTGCCGCTGGGCGTGGTGGTGGCCGATATCCGCGACCTCCCGCGGCTGACCGCTATCTTCGAGCAGACCAAGCCCCAGGTCCTCTTTCACGCTGCCGCGCACAAACATGTGCCCATGATGGAGGCTAATTGCGAAGATGCCATCAGCAACAACGTGGGCGGCACGCGATCCCTTGTCCATCTGGCGGAGCGGTTCGGTGTCGAGCGGTTTGTCCTGATATCCTCCGATAAGGCCGTAAACCCGACCAATATCATGGGCGCAACCAAGCGCGTGGCGGAAAAGATTGTCCAAGCCGTGGCCCAGCGGACCGGCCGGCCGTATGTCGCCGTGCGGTTCGGCAATGTGCTGGACAGCCGCGGCAGCGTGGTGCCTACGTTCCGCGAGCAGATCGCCCGGGGCGGCCCGGTGACCGTGACGCATCCCGATGTAACCCGCTATTTCATGACCATTCCCGAGGCCGTCCAACTGGTACTCCAGGCGGCAACCTTGGCGGGGGCGGAATGCCAAACCGGCGTGTTCGTCCTCGATATGGGCGTGCCCATCAAAATTGTGGATTTGGCCCGGGATTTGATTGAACTCTCCGGCAAGAAAGTGGGGCAGGATATCGAAATCGTGTTTACCGGTCTGCGCCCGGGCGAGAAACTGTTTGAAGAACTCTTCCGGGACGGCGAGAATTACCGCCGGACACGCCACGAGAAAATTTTTGTGGCTAACGGAGAACCGGCCAGCGCCATTTCCCCGTCCCGAGGCGGAAATACGGATGAAGCGGATCTAAATAAATCAGTGGATCAGCTCTTGCAAGCAGCGGAAAAGGGTCAGCCAGAGGAAATCCGACGGCTGTTGAAAGAACTCGTGTCCAATTACAGGCCGCCCGCGGCGGTAGGCTAAAGTTTCATAGCGGCGGCGCCAATTTCGAGAAATATGTTATGATCATGAAGCGCTTGGCGATTTTATGTGCCGTCCTGATTCCCGTCATGGTCCTCCCGGCCATCGGCCAGGCACCCGGCTGTGACACGCCGTTGACGGACGATGACCATCAGATTCTAAAACTGGTCGGCGACGTTTTCGGCGCGGCCATGGATGGCGTCGGCAACGCCCACCGCTATCTGCTGACGGATGAAGAATCCGATAAGAATCGCTTCTTTTCCCTGATGAAACAGGCCGACACCCAGATGCTGGAACTCCAGCAGCTGCTCCGATTGACCCGGCCTAATGATCAGGACCTGTTGCAGTCGCTGGAGCCGGTGATCACGGCCAAAAAATCCATGGACACCGGCGCCACAACCATGTTAGCCACCCTGGGAACGACAAAAAAAAATAATCTGCCCCAGGAGATCGCTAAATTATCCAACCGCGTTGATCATTTTGCCTACACTTACAACGTGTTCGAACAGAAGTTGCGCAATACCCTGATCTTTAAATACGGGACTGACAATCGCGACCTCGCGGCCGCCTCGGCCGTCGCCCACTTGCAATGGGATACCGTGGAAGCGATAGCCGCTGCTACGGGCTATGTGCTCGCCGGCGAAAATTATGGCCAAGCAATGGTCCAGTTCGAAAACAAGCTCGCTGATTTCGACAACCAGGTCGCCCGGTTCCGATCGGCGGTTGATCTCACGCGGCCTGAGAATAAACCGATCGCCGTCGTGCTGGACACGTTGGTGCAGAAAAAGGGCAGATTTTCTGCAAACACCCGTGCCCTGGTTAAATCCATGGGCCCAGGCAAAGCCATGGCCGCCGCCCAGCTTACCCAACTGAATGTGGACATTGTTGCATTGGCCGCCGCTATCCACGATTTTATCGGTCGGTTGTAACCTTAAACGGTCGGTGGTTTGGCTGTGCCGGCCAGACTCAAACAATAAGAAGGAGGGCTCAATGACAACATCGGAAGTTGGCGTTCTTAAGGAGATGCTCCAGGGGGCATGGTGGGTCATGCTTTTACGCGGGATCCTGGCCATCATTCTCGGCCTGTTTGCCTTTTTCAAACCAGCTTGCATGCTGATCGGCATTGTACAGGTGATGGGCCTGTTCTTTCTTTTGGATGGCATCCTGCTGATTATTGGCGCAATTGCGGGGCATGCGGGCGGCTCCCGGTGGCTGGCGCTTCTGGGCGGTATATTCTATATCCTGGCGGGTATTGCTATTTTCAGCAGTCCACTGCTGAGCGTGCTCGTAACTGAGGCTTTCGTGATATACCTGATGGCTTTCTTTGTCCTGATCACAGGCATCATGCGCATTGCAACAGCCCTGCGCCTGTGGAAGACGAGCGATCACAAATGGCTGCTCCTCGTTGAAGGCATTATTGGGATTATCTTTGCTGTTATCCTGATCGAAGCGCCGGTCGTTTCAGCCATGGTACTGATGCGCATTGTCGGCGTCATCGCCGTGGTTCTGGCAATCACCATGATCATCCTGGCCTTCGGTCTGCGCAAGCTGGCGCAAACGGCATAAAGGACGACATGGCTGCGCCGTTGCGCCGGATAGGTGTGGATGATGAATAGGATCGTACATGGGATACGTTCTTAAACGTCTGGCGCTCGGGATTGCACTCATTGGGTTTGCCGCGGCGGTGTTGCTGTTATCCGACTGGCAACACCGCCAGAGGCCGCGGCCCAGCGGCTCAGCGCCTGTGGCCATGGGCAAGCTCCCGCGCGTGGCCATCTTCCAGTTCTCCAGCCGCCAAATCCTGGACGAAAGCGTACGCGGCTGCCTGGATACCTTTGCCAAGCATAACTTGATCCCGAATAAGACGGTTTTCATTCAGCGCTTTAATGCCGAATCCGATCTACCCACCGCCAACACGATTGCCAAGGCCATTGTGGGCGGCGGGTTCGATCTGGCCATCACCATCAGCACGCCGGCTTTGCAAACCGTGGCCGGCGCCAACCATGAAGGCAAGGTCGTCCACGTGTTCGGCACGGTCACGGATCCTTATCTGTCCGGCGTGGGTCTTGATCGCAAGCGTCCTGATGTCCGACCGCGCAACCTGGCTGGGATCGGCACGTTCCAACCCGTCAAGGAAGTATTCCGGCTGGCCAAACAGTGTTACCCCGGCCTGACCCGTGTCGGCGTGGTCTGGTGCACTTCGGAAACCTGCTCGGAAGCCTGCCTTGTGCTGGCGCGCGAGGTCTGCAAGGAACTGGGCATCACCCTGCTGGAGGCGCCCGTGCAGAGCACGACCGAGGT